>MDTC01143737.1_pt1 | contig 15877 bp, 29 predicted proteins | sample 811181 | NCBI WGS metagenome assembly MDTC01 (sample SAMN05326644, study PRJNA326480) | marine metagenome | isolation source: seawater | place: Pacific Ocean: North | collected 2011
TCCACCCAATAATCAATAACAGAGAATAAGTTTTTACTATCTATAAGGGGCACTTCAAACCATCCCAATATATATTTGCGCAAAAAATGAGCAACAAAACTGGGTTACAATAACGTGTGTGGGCTTTTTAGTCTGTTCTGAGTGATTGCTTCGAAAATTCATAACGTCCCAAATTTTTAATTTGCTTTAATTCTATTGTAATTAATACCTGTGAAATTACGCTAATACTTGAATTTTAGTGTCACAAATTTTGGGATGATTTGAATTGTCTAGTGGAGAATGTGACATAAAAGTGACAATAATCTGTGACAGTCCTAATCTGGGAAATTTTGCTTACCGACTAGCTTTCCTTTTTCGAAATAAAGATACCTGCTTTTACTTCTTGAGGTGTAGTTCTCTACGATGGTATATCTATAAACCCATTGCTCCTGGTCAACGCCTCCTGCTGTTTGCGTTCTATTGACTGTGTACGGATCTCCCAGGGCTTCCTTACACATCTGCTTTGTGAAGCCAAACTCAACCTTATGGTTGATTATTTTGGTGCCGTTATTACTGCCGTACTTTGAGATCATTTTCTTTTCCCATTTGGCCTGGTCTGAATTGATATTTTTATCCTGACCATGACTTCGTTCATCGTCATCATCTCCTGTCAATGATGGCTTTGATTCCTCGGCTAATAAATGGGCTCTCTGACGTTCTTTCCTTGTAGATTCAATAGAGTCCATACGACTTGTAATTCTCGCCTCCTTGTCGTTTATATTGGCCGTAGAAATGCTATCATTAACAGCTGCTGTGCTGTCGGCTTTTCCAGACCATTTCATGGCCTCCTCGTAGGTTACTTCTTTCTTGTCCTGACGGTTCTTAAATAATAGCTGTGCATCCAATGACACGGCCACAAATAATAGTGATAGTGTGATAAGTATTTTCATGGTTCTTAATTGCTTAAAATTTCTTCCCCCATCCTTACAATGTCCTGTAGCCTGGCCGGTGATAAAAAAAATTCTTCCTCCAGTTCCTTCCAGATGATTGCTGTTCGCTTACCTTCCTCTTCATACTTCTGCTTGAATGCTTTCTGGATGGCTAGATATTTCGATTTAAATCTGCTATTCTTTGGATTCATCTCGGAGAATAAAGTTAATTGATTATGATTTTATGCAGCTCAATGTTCAGGAAACTGATCAAAGGATCTCCATTTAATCCCGGTATATTTCGATAAATAACCAGGATCTCTTCCATTTCCAGCTTGATAGTGACAGTATCTTTCACTAAATAATGGCTATTTAACGGCCAGTAATCGGCCTTTGAAAGCCTATTTAATAGACGTGTTAGAACCAAAAATTCAAGCCTCCATAGGATATCCTCATCATTTTCAATGATTGTAGAGATATCCTCATTCTTCTCAATCTGTATTCTTCTGATCAGTAAACAGAAACCGGTATAGTTTGAGTAACTCAACTTCATACTCACCTTGCCACTAGATGTCTTTTTGACCTTCATGACTTCGGAAAGGTTCCTCCATTCCTATAGTAATCCCAATACGGCTGACCAAACAACTTAACTCCTGCTGTGATGGCCATCCTGGTAAAGAATGGTACACGACATTCTTTCATCCAGTAATGCTGCTCATTGTCTGCTGCTGCCCTGCAACCGCTGATCCCTATTTGATACAGGCAATCATGGATCACGTACCACATGCCTTTCTTTGGTACGATCTTATCCAGCAGCTTAGGTCCTGTTCTGAAGTCGGTCAGAAAACCTTTGTTTATCTTCAGTGGTAGGCTGCAATGGTGCTTCTCGCTCAGACGGATGTCTATGTCTGACTGTAGCTCCCAGATATTGTCTGAGACCTTAATGAATTCAAACTCCTTATCCTGGAATTTAACTTTTGTAATCATTTTCAAACTTTCTCTCATTGGGGTTTAAATAAGTGTCAGGGTACAATTTTGCTTGCTGTGGATTGCGCTGAAGGTAGGCTTCGTACGCATCCAGGTTCCGGAGTGCCATTATCTTGTCGGCATCCTTGAGTTTATTCCACCACTTCTCAGCTCTGATTCGATTGCGCTTCATTCCATACTTATTCCAGAAGTGATCAAAGCTTAGGTCCGCTTCCACCAGCTCTGCCTTCAGGTTCTTAGACTTTCTGATCAGTGCATTGAGTCTATCCAGGGTGATGGGAAAATTTCCACTAAACCAATCCAACTGGTTTGAATCCAGATCCGCAAAGTTTTTAAACAGCTTCACTGTACCTGTGTCATCCATTTCAAACTCCAGAGAGCCGTTAAATTTGGTCGATGTGATGATTATCTTATGCATCGTTTCCATTATTTTGAGGAATTATCACCTCCAGCTTATCAAATAAATATCCGTTTCTTGTATCAGAAATAGCATATTGTTTAAGCTCCTCCAAGTCTGTATCATCAGGCACATCCACAGTTTTTGTATATCCCAATTGACTTATGTCAGGATGGAATGGATTCTTACTTTTCCAAGTTGCTTTAACTTTCATACTCTCTCCAATTCACTTTTAAAAGGACCATGCTGAAACTGGCTGACCAGATTGGTAAGCTCATTGTAAGTGTGATCATTCAATGGCTTCTTGTACTGGCCATATTTCTCACACCAGTTGTTTATCCGATCCATATCAGCTCTCTGGGCAGCTTCCCATCCTATGGTCCTGGCCATACTGATGATCTTCAATCGCATCTTCTCTGTGGGATCATCTTCCCAATTCAGTGCCTTTCTGTACTCCTTGATCTGCTGGTTAGCCTCCTGGCTGGTAATCAATACTTCATCATGTTCGCCAATGAAGTCATCAAACTCCAGGTGTTCACCCACTTTTCTGGCCAGGCTTACCAGGTATCCTATCTGTCTTTTACTTGCTTTCATCAGGCCAATACCTCCTTTCTGTCCAGGTTATAGATCTGATTCCTCACCTTGTTCATCTTCTCGTTCCATTCATCATAGGCTTCTATCTTGTCAGAAATATTGTTGATGGCATATCGTACCCAGCTATGATCTGAGCATCCAAGGAATGATGCTATTGCATCCATATTCAGGTCTTCATAGACGCACAGAAAGAAGGCTATTATCTGCCTTGCTTCTACAGTGTCCTTGTCTCTGCATTTGTTGTTTCGGATCTTATTTGTTTTGATCCCGTACATGTTACCTACCTGGAGGGATACATGTCTGCAAATGGTTTTTGTATTTGCATAGTATTCTTTCAGAAGTATCATTACTATCGTTTTATTATTTAAAAATCGGTTCATCAGTTTCTACCCATTCGAATGATTGCTCAGCCATCTCATAGGTTAATGTCTTCAGGTTCTTTCCTACCAGATAGGTAAAAGGGACTGGAGCTTTCTGCACTTTGTCATCACTTACCCAAAAGGTCAGATCCTTTTTTCCTTTCCTGAACTTCCAGAAGTAACAGTACACCACGAAGGCAACTCCATTGGAGTCATACCTGCCTTTGCAGTAGGTGCATCGCTGCTTTCCTTTCTCTGCCTCACGTACCCGGCAGATCTCGCATTTCACTATGTCATCTGAGAAGATCATTTTCTTACAATATCTTTTAGAAAAACTGGTCTCTTCTTTTTCGGGTGTATTAGGGGGCCATGCCAGTTTTTTATTTCCAGTATGTTGCCAAGTCCTATTCTATAGCTGGAGCCAGGTATTAGAATCGTTCCGTCGGGATAATTAACCATTGTTTGTGCATGTGTAAGCTTCACTCCTTCATATTCCAATCTTATTGTTGGACTGATCGCTGAGTATCCATTTCGGATTACTACCTCATCGTAGTGACGAGGGTCACCTATATCATTCCACAGTTTACGATACCAGTATACACTCATATCTCTGAAGTCTGATTTCTTAATCCCCTGAGCAATAAGATCAAACCAGTACCGGCTTACGGTTAGATAAAGAACTTGCTTTTTCATACTGATACTGGTATTTCTGAATAAGTCATTCCTGTGATCCTGTACAATCTCTTCTTACCCGCTTTGATTTCCAGTGTACCCATGCGCTGTGCCTTGCTTATGTAATGGACTTCTTTACACTGGAAGCATACCAGGTCTCCGGTATCCTGATCTTGAAAGCCATTCCATAGGGATGGATTACCAGGCTTAGATCCACCATTGCCACAGTAGACGCATTCTTTATTATCAGTGAATAAATTAAGCTGTTTCATCGTTCTTCCTTTAATGGGGAGCACCCTATTGTGCTCCCCGGTTTACTATTCCCCTTCCCCTCCAAAGTGTTCATTCCACACCAGTTCATTCACCAGGTGTCCTTCCGGTTTGTCTATGGTCCTTCCCACCTGTACTTGCCTGGCTTCCCGGATCTGCTTAATGGTCAGTACCCACAGCTCAATGTCATCTACCACTACAGGGATCTTGTGGAAGTACCGGCCTTGCATGCTCTCTACATCTCCGGTGTAGGGAAATATGGCGTCAGCAACACGTGCACACTGATCAGGGGAATCCCAGAATGGGTTCGTGGCTAGATAATTGTATCTCACACGGTGATCTATAGTAAGGGTGTCTGAGGCTTCTGATCCTATCAGTGTGCCTTCTTCATCATATACCGGGTCTAAGGCCGGTAATGCATCAGCAAGTACATTTCCATTCGGAAGAGGTATAGAAGTATCTTCCATGATATAGTATAGCTGGCTTCCTTTTGTGTTTCCATCCTGCGCCTGAACGCCTACAAAGGATAGTATCGTTATTAAAAATATAAGTGTCTTTTTCATGGTTCTAATTGATTTATGATTAATTCAGCATAACCTTTTAGGGATTCGCTGTTGAGTTCTTCAGAAGTTTTTGTGTCACCGTAAATGATTAGGTTCATATAACTAAGCCATGGAGTTGCTCCACCTTCTCTGATTCCTATGTGCGGTATTTCTGTGCCATTACCAAGAGTGCCAATATCTGTAGGGGTGACATCAGATGTAAGATCATTTCCTACTGTAGAATAATATATGTCTGCCGTTCCATCTGAGGCAATCTCAAAGTAAGACATGTAGAAAGCATCATCTGTTAGACTATTATCTGCTTGTAGCGTGTTAAAAGTGCTACTGGTTTCATTGCCAATATCAAAATAATCATCAAATGATGCTATTATTCTCACACCATCTCCTGTATCTCTATTATCAAATATGTATCTACTTCCTGTATCGTCAATGAATTTTCCAAAGAAAAAGAAACTTATTTCTGAACCATCTAAAGAACTGGTAGAGTTTCCAATTTGCAGTCCACCATGAAATCCACCATTAAAGTTCAAAATCCCTTCAACCCACTTGTACTGCGTAGTATTCCCAAATAGGTCTGTTGTTCCTGTGTCGGAGGTAGGGAGGATTCTGCGGACTGTTGGTGAGCCGTTTATTGTTTTGTCACCCCAATTATTATAAGGAGCTATTATTGATCCATTGTAATTAAATGACACATATAACCCAATATATTCACTACCGACCTGATCAAATTCATAGTTATTAGAGGTATTTAATGTTCCATCTACAACACCATTGATTGTGATCGTATAATTACTGGAGTTCTTTGTTACCCTGACAGTATTAATTGCATTCTGCACCAATGATGCTGTAGATGTATAGAGGGAAGAAAAATTAACTCTAAACTGAAACTCATTTCCAGTAATAGTACCCGTTCGAAACAAATAACCAGCATCATCGGTACTCCCCAGGATTCTTTTGCTCGTTTGGGTCGTATGGTAAAATTTAACCTCTACATAATCCCCATTAGTTGTTAATGTTGTTGATCCATAAGCAATATTATCGTCAACTCCATCCATGTAATAATTAAACGAACTCCCATAAGTCCCTGTCTGCAATCCTACAGGAAGGTTATTCAAGGCAGCATCATAAGCTCCTGCTGCACTTGTAAGGAATTGTCCGTGTTTTGCATTTCCTGAATATTCTAGTACAGGTGATTCATCTTCGTAGATTCCTTCTGTTAAAGGATATATCCTATCTGCTCCGTAACTTCTACTTAGTTCTATGAAGTCGTTAGGGTTGTTGTAGAGGGTGGAGATTTGCATAGGTGTAAGCGTAGAATTAAACAATGCATAATTACTAGCCTGAGATGAAACAAAAGCGCCGTTGCTATTCGCAATTGCATTAACAACAAAATCAGTTGCGTCATGTGTAAAGGTTGTGTTTGCTTCCCCATCAATGTATATTATAAATTCAGTGCCTTCTCGTGATAAAGTAATCTGGTGATAGCCATCTACTAAAATAGGTGAATCTAAATCACCATTAAATGGATTCTGTGTCCAGACACCAAAATCTGCACCATCAATTTTCAGTCTTGATCTAACGGCACTAGAATTTGCAATAAAATTATTCTGACCGCTAGATAGTAGATATGTCCATCCACAAATCGTAAAATCTCCACTAAGTGTAATACTCGGAATACTCACATAATCCGAATTAGCAGCCGTGAAATCAATCCCTCCGCCTGTGAGCATCTGAGCATCAGGGCCACTGCCTAGATTGTTTAACTGGAAGCCTGGTGTGTTCCAGGCTGTCCGTGATTCATTCTTTGCCGGAAAAAATGCCAGCAGATTATCTAAATCCGTTGGTAAGGGAGACGTGCCTCCCGGACTAAAACCCGTTTCGTCCCGCAGGTATGCATGGATCTCCTGGATGGTAAAGGTCGATTTGTCTACCTCTACCAGGCTATCAATAGGTGTAAAGAGTACAGTCCTGTCATTGTTCTTTAGCTCCAGGTGATTGTCATAGATCAGATAATCAATCTTCCAGGCAGCATACTGTGTGCTGTCATTGTCTGTGGTATCTCGCAATACCAAATAGTTTCCATCAATCTTGATCTCCGTTACGTGATCAAATGTCTGGCCATAACTCCAAGTCATGGCCAGCGTGAATAATAAGAATAGTAGCTTTTTCATTTTCAATTTTTAATTAGGTACAACTTCAAAAAACTCTGTGGAATCAATCCCAACATCCAAGGCATCGAGGATGGCACCTTTGTCCGGATCTCCCAAGAACACCCTCAGTTCACCGGCAGGGATGTTGTGCTCTGCCTTGAATCTGAATAAACTCGGGAAGTGCGTATTGAAAGCATCCAGGTCAAACTTAGGCCCCACTTCTGCTTTGCTTTTCACCGTCCATTTTAGTTTGCCAGCATCCACATTGATGGATTTCTTATCTCCAAACCATCGTGACCGGTTTCGCTCGGCTATCTCCTGCGCCTGTAATACCAGCTCTTTTTTCTTTTCCCTCAGCTTCTTGATCTTGGCATCTTCCTTGCCGATGGATTTCACCAGGTCATTGACCTTTGCCAGGTCTGATTGCTCTGTTTTGTTTGCATTTACTTTTTGCATTTTTAAATAGTTGTTTTATATATGTTGAACATCTAGGCCCACCTGCGCTAAAGCTTCGGTGGACGATGCAGTTAGAATTATCAATCAAATAATGCGCCTTGTCCCTTCACCTTGTTTCCTCTCCGCTGCCTCAGCATCTCCTGGTGCATATGCTCTGAGATAACAAAGGGCTTGTTGCCTCCATACCTGCTACGTGGATACGCTATGAAATCCTTCACCCGGATCTTGATATCACACAGGTGGACAATAGGCTTATTGCTCTTGAAGTGATCCAGGTAGGCGATGAATATGAGTCCTCTTGTAGGATGGAGCTCATGGATCTCCTGGACCTGCTTCACGTTCAGTGGCCAGTAGGAGATTGAATCCAGGGCCATCACCCTGGGTCGATCCCTTCTCATCTTATCCTTGTACTCATCAAAGTCCCGGATGTTGTTATACATCCAGGTACCAGGCTTCACCTCTTCTTCAAATCTATTTCGCTCATAGGACTCCAGTATCCCTTCATGCTTCCCCATCTCCACACTGTTCACATGAGTCTTACCAAAGTACTCCGCTGTCATCTTTGATAGCATCATCATGTACTCAGTCTTACCGTGACCGGGATCTCCATCGATGTACATCCTGAATGATTTACCAGGGTTACCGATATGATCAGCCCATTCTTTTGGTAGTTCGGGTTTGTCAAACTTCCACCTGGCTATATCTCCTACACCATAGTTATTCTTCATGATCCTGAGTTTAAGGTGTTACCTCCGATTTTAGTCAGCCGTTTATAGTTCTCCCTGGCTTGCCTTTTCAATCCTGGCCAGGAAGCCTCAAACGTTCTGAATAACATCTCCAGGTGATCCATTGATGGTGGTATTCCATGCAGATTGATCTTAGATAGAAGATCCTCAGATCCGGGGAAGTCCCGGATCTCTATGGACATGCGTACATTTCCAGGAAGCTCTTTTGTTTTCACATCCTTTTTGTGTCCGTTTAGCATGCTGCACCTCCTTGTCTTTTCAATTCCTGTACATCATCATACAATCCATCCAGGTAGGCTTCAAGGTCCGGGTGCTCATTCATCGCATGTACACACCTTTCCGAACAAGCTACGATCAGGATCTCATCATCCTTTGGATGCTCTGCCATAAAGGCAGAAGGCTTATTCTCACCACAGTTATTGCAAGGTTGCATGGGTACATTCCCTTGTGGTTGTTTGAAATTTAGCTTCATCATGATTGACCTCCTTTTAAATGGTACTTAATCGAACTGTAGAATCGTATCGCATGATTAACAGACCTTTTCTTCTTAGGAGATCTTACATGTTTTTTATCATATTCAAGATCCTCAAGGAGGCCATCTATTGAGATCATGAGCGTCTCTTTTTCCATATAGTTACTCATTGGACACCTCCTTTTTTAACCTATGGAAATGACTCAGGAAGTTTCTTTTAGCAATCTCCGGAGGATAGACTCCATATTGATTCCAATGTAGAAATGCTGCCCGGTTTTGCTTGAAGAAATATTCATGTTCAAGCTCTAATGCGGTTTTATCGTATTCCTTTACCAGAATTCGATTTTCAGTGGAATCATTTAAATTAAAGTTGCTACAGATTATAAATTCAAATCTGTCTTCAATCAATTCATAGGGTTTACCTACAATATATTTGACTGGTTTTATTAGATCCTGAACATAAGCTTCACTTGCATCATGCATTAAAGCAAACAACTGAAGATCGGGGGAATGGCCATCTGATTCCGCTAGTTTCATGGTTAGTATACAGTGTTGGGATACTGAATAGAACCTTTCGGTATGACCTCCAAACCGGCAAAGATTTGACAGTGCATGGGCAATGTCCTCAATCAATATCATATCCTTAGTTGGATTATGGATACTGACCTTGGTACCAGAGATGGTATTGAAATAGCCATCATGGTGCTTGTGTACAGGGTGAAGTTCTCCTGACTCCTGACTCCTGTCTTCTCTATTCTTCATCATGCGTTACCTCCCGCACCAGTCATATAATCATCATCATCGTTTCTATCTGGCATGATCCAGGTAAGGATTACGATGCCTACGGCACAGATCCCCAATACAACCCATTCTCTCAGTTCCATATCATCCTCCTTTCCATTTCATCCAGACCATCAGAATCAAGCGTTTTAAACAGCCATTGAATAGCTGCTAAAATTGGGATCACAAGTGACATGATCACGCACACTACGCCAAACATGACAATAGCAGCAAACACCAACCAGGTGCCTAGCATTGCCAGGAAGCATTTGAATAAGTTCTTTATATCAATCATCGGTGCCTCCCTTCTCCTTGTTCCTTACTATCCCCTTCAAACCCACTCACCCCACTCAATAGATTGTCCAGGATGGTCTCTATTTTTACCAGTGATTCCCTCACTGCTTCATGCTGGTCTTTGTTCAGGTTGCCTTTCCTGATTAGTTCGTTCCTGAGTAAGCCAGACTTACTTTGGATCAGGCTGATATGATTCGTTAATTGTCTCATGTGATTTATTTTTTAGTGATCATTTCCATCACGGCTGTATTTATTGGTTGCTTGAGTAGCTTTCGGAGATACCGGAAGTATCGCTTTCTAATATTATCCGTGCCGTAGATAAACTCGTAACCCTTTTTGCTTTGCTCCTGGAGGCACATCTCACCTTGTTTAGTAATCCGTAGCTTGTTCAGGAATGCATCGCTTAGATTCTCTGCTGATCGCATCCAGAAGGATCTGAATACCTGCCTTGCATACAGTCCACTTATGGCTGTAGTTTCTTCATACTCCTCGCTGAGTTGATATAGGTAATGGATTAGCTCCTCCACCTTCATATCCAGCATGGCCATGAGCACATCAAGATTCGTTGACTTCTTCATCGTCTTGGTATGTTTTCATTACAAATTCTCGTTGCGATTTCAGCTCTCTTACTCGCTTGTTTAGAAACTCCTGGTCATCTTTATTGAGATTCCAGTACTCCAGATTCTTTTCAGTGTTCTTGATCTGGCCATCGATCATATGTAGAAACTGAGCCTTTTTCATGCTGCATTCAGTTTCATGTTGTTCATATACTTCTCGATCTTCCTGGCCAGCTGTCTGTAATCGTGGCTGGTCGCCACCATTTCATTTACCCTGTCTATATCAGTGATCTTATAGTGCTTCATGCACACTTTCCTGGCCTCAGACTGGCTGTATTCGTTGCAGTAGGTCACATCAAACCGGCTCAGGAATTGAGGGATGGCATGTGGATTTTTCCGATTTGTTACATTCTCAAGGGACTGATAGAAGTTATTGGCCCCCATCACCACAAAGGAGGCTGTCTTAAACAAGTCCTTGTGGTCATGCATCGCCTTCAATATATCAATGATCTGGAGCCTTGCATTTTGTGTGGTCGTCTCTGTCTCGTCCAGGATCACAATAGGATTGTCCATCATTAGCAGCTTCTCGCATGTGACCACCCGTAGGTCGTACTTGCTTCCCTTCATGTTTTCCCGGCTTACGCCTACTTGCCTGGCCATCTCAAATACGAATTGTTTCACCGTCATATCCGGTGCACACTTCAGGTAGAAAGTGTTTTTAGGATACTTCTTTTTGAAGATCCCTGCGGTGTAGGTTTTTCCTGATCCTCTGGGACCATCCAGGATTACCTGGTAATGGTGCTCCTTCGCATCCAGGAGTGTGGACATAATGATGCTGTAATTCTCAATGTCCCACACATCCTTGCCTAAACCAAGGAAGGTAGACACCTCCTGCCATACCCGGTCAGTAAGGATCAGGTTGCCCTCACCCGTCTTTTTATTGAACTGTCGGTTTAGAATGTAGCTGACATAGCTGGATGATCTGCCGATCAGCCGGGCTAAACTGTTCTGGGAAAATTCTCCCCCACGTGATATTGCCTCCTGCTGCTTATCTTTGAAATAAGTTTCTAATGCAGTGGCAATTTCTTGCTTTTGGTAATCTGAAAATTTGCTCATTGTATTTAGATATTTAATTGTTTGCTTTTTTATCCCCCGTAGCTTTAGCGATGGAGGGAAATCCCTGGTCCTGATCCGATTCGCTATTGGGATCAGGGGTTTCAAAATCCTCGCTGTACTTATCATTCACCCTCTTCTCCAGTAATGCCAACTTCTTGCGAGCATCTGTTTTAGTTTTGGTAGGGCTATCCACTGCTACCGTCACGCCCTGGTCCTCATAGTATCTGTTGTAAGCCTTTGCCACCTCATTGCTCATGGCCTCTTTGTATTTATCCTGGCTCACTGCTTTCACACTTGCCAAGTCTATATTCAGCTTCCTGGCTTGCTCCTGATGATCCTCCATGAATTCATCGATGTAGGTATCAATGGTGTCTCTACCGGCTTTTTGGTAGCCAAGTTTGTGACCATGTTCCGGATCACCTTCAGCCTCTATTTTGGATCTGTTCACAGCCAGGCTATCTACATGAATAGCGGTGCATAAGTATCTGTCTGTATGATCCGAATCTTTATCTGTAAATGCGTACAGATCCACAGTATCCATGTGTCGCTCGTCATAGTAGACTTTTACCTTCCAGTCATTGCCAAGCTCCCGTAGTAAGGTTCTTTTGTGCTCATTCGGCACGAGGTATTCATATTGCCTGGTAGCAATGTTTATCTTCAGGGTGAAGTTTCTCACAGTGGTGACTGTGCTGTCCCCGAAGATCCACGATTGGTGTAGCGGATCAATGACTTTGCAATCAGGGCTAATTGATGCTTCAAATACTTCCCTGGGAGTTTTGCCATTGAGGGATTTGTACCTGGTATTGTTATGCAGGTGGATGAGCTGAAGGATCATTGTATTTAGCTCTTCCTCGGTGAGTGGAGCTACGCCCCGGACATGATCTTCATTGTGCTTAAACCGGTGATCATTGTTGGTCATATCCACCCAGTGCTCGTCTATCTGGCGGTGGAGCTTATTCATCTCTTTATTGATCCGCTCGATGTAGTTTGTCTGGGGGTGATAGGCTTCTTTCTCCTGGATCATGACCCCGGCCTTCTTTAGCATCCTGGACACGTCCGATTGCTTCACCCACTTGGCATCTATCATGATTGATCTGGGTACCTTTCCTTCATTGAGTGCAAGGATGTCCCGGAAGGATTGTCGGATGTCCTTGCTGTTTTCAAACCCGGAGATCCTATGGCTCAGGATGTACTTACTTTTCCAGTCTGCCCAGTACCATACATTCATGGTACCAACCCTGTTTACCTTCTCACCATTCTTGTTGATCCAGGTAAACTTCACAGATCTGCCAGGCTCCCAACCATCGCCAGATATCAGGCTCATACTGTACTCAGGCATCTTACCAAGGATAAATGGTCTGAAGTGTGCCTCATAGTAGGCAGATCCATCACGCACTTTGCTTGAGATAAGCTGCATCTCAGTGGTGGAGAAGTATTGCTTAAACCTTGTGTATCCGATCAGGGCACTCTCCTGGAATCCTTTCTGAGTGAAGTAGTTGATATAGTCCCTCCAGCATGACCAGGCATCTGGTTTCTTTGGCTGGAGGTAGTACTCCTTCATGATCAGCTCCTGCTCTGCATCCAGCTTCTTGTGATGGTCATTGCCTTTGTTACCGTGCAGCAGGATAGATCTGTAGTCGTTTGATGTGTCTTGAAGGGCTTTTAAATACTTGCTAAATAGCTTCCGGATGTTGTCGTATGATTTGGGGAATCCGTAGAGAGGGGGATTCATGGAGGAGAGGTACAGGCCGATGGTGGTTTGAAATTCTTTCTTGCTGGTGATGAGGCTGTCTGTGGTTTGCTTGATGGCCGATACATTATTGTTCGCTTGCATAAATCGAAGGATGGCCATGCCTGTGGCCAGGTCTTCGGATCTCCGCTGGTCACCGGCACGTCCTTCATTCACTTTTTGCTGTCGGTACCACACTTCATCCATCTCGTCATAGTACCGGTTCCACATCGATGGGAGTCGTTGAGTAAGCTCTTGCAATGATTCCTTTACTACAGATGCCCTGTCCTTTTCATACTCATCTATCAAGGTGTGCTTTTCCGGATACCTGGCCCCATCCCTGAAGGGCTTGATCTCAGACCAGTTGATGGTGTCGTAATCCACGAATGCCTTACCCTTGATTCGGATATTATCGAAAGTGGCTATGATCCCTCTGTTGTTCCTGCTGATCGCCTGTCGTACGGTCTCTTCATTCATGCCCAGGTGTACCAGGTAATCCTTACTGAGATACAGCCGGTCTTCTTTAAGTAATATGTGGGTGGAGAGGATCAACTGATCACCATCAATTGAGTGACAGGATAGTTTTCGCTAAACCATAGATGACCTGATTGACCATCCTGCTTGCACATGATTCCCATTTTATGGTCCTTATCAAGCACCTTGAGTGGCACTCTGCTATTTAGTTTTAAGAATGAAGCTCCCTCCTGAAGCATATTAATGCTTGTCTGCCCGGATGGGATATAGATCTTTTTATTTCTGATAAATGGTCGTGTCGTACTCATTTGGATTGTGATTTAATGATGGAATGGATTATGAAGCGATGGCTTCCCGGATACTTTCACTAAGGGTGGCTTTATGTCTCTTTACCTTCTTCACTTCCTCGATGGCCAGCTCTATGACCTTATCATCCTGGTACCGCTGTAAGAAAACTGACTCAACATGATATCGTGACCGTTCTAGCTGATCAGCTATTCGCTGGATGGCCCCGTAAGGAAGGGCATCTCTGAGTGCTTTTAAGTCTTGCGTTAAATCCATACTTTTACTTCTAATTGTATTTATGTATACAATTATGCGACTATATTCGCATTTTTCCAAACTAATTACGATAATTATCGCAACCACCAAACATAGGATTGTTCAATTCATTGAGGCTGAGGGCATTAGCAAGCAGCAATTCTATGCGAACACCGGGCTTAAAAGGGGGTTATTAGATGCTGATAAGCTTGAAGGAGCCATTTCAGATACACATTTAGCGAAAATAATCGCAACATATCCTGAGTTGGATCCTCTGTGGCTACTTACAGGCAAAGGGGATATGAAGAAAAAAGTGTTTGAAATTGATCTTGTGGCAGAGCCAAAAGCAGACTATGGAAAGTGTGGCCACTGCGCAGATAAGCAAAGGATTATTGAACTCCAGCAGGAAGTCATTGACAACCTCAAAAGAAGAATAGATGAACTGGAGTCCGGGGGTAAAAAAACTGGTTAATTTGGAGTCGATACTCAAGTAATTAAATCACATACTTACTTTCAGTCTCTTCCTGTACCGGCAATGGTTTCTCCGTTGTGGTCATGTCATCAAGTGGTTGCTTGATCTTGCCTGAATCAATCAATTGCTGAGCGGTATCATCCAGGATCTTGGTTTCAAATGTGATGATATGTACGTTGGTCTGGGCTGGAGTCTCGTCCGGTTCATTGGAGATCCTATTGAGAGGAGTAAACTTAGCGGTGCTAAAGCCCTGGCACAATGCATAGACTACTGTATGGTATTTGAAGATCTCCAGGGCATAGTCCCGGTTAGCACTGTGGCCGAAGCTCTGACCGTAGTTTTCTAGCTCAATGTGCAGCCTGATTTGTACAGCCCCTTCCTGGATCAGTGCACCACCTCGACTTTTCCAGTTCACCTGGTATTGGTAAAATAGGGCAGGTCGCTTATAGGGTAGGTGAAGTTCCGGATACACGTATTGATTTTTAAACAAATCAAAGTGTTTGATTATCCCGATATTGTTGTCAGCAAAAACATCCGCATTGTCTGCGAACCGGTCAATGATTGATGTATAAATGAAGTCCATAGTTAAGATTTTAAAGCTTTGTTGTAATCTGCCAGTACCTGCCGTTCAATCTGTCGTACCATATACTGACTTTCGCCAATATGTTTTCTCCTGGGGATCTCAATATATCCCTTCTTACTGGTTGCCATGTTAAGCCAAAACTCTGCCTCTTTGATCTGGCTTCTCTCTTTGGCATCAATATGCTTTGCCCAGAATAGTTTTCTCATCTTCTCAGTGATCGGAATCCTCATCCCCTCATTGTGGGCCGGTGCATAAACCTTGTCTGTTCCGATGACAGCCACCTGGGGAGTACTCCTGGTGATACGGTAGGATCTTCTCAGGCTTCCACCTCCTTTACCTGTTAAGGTATTTCTTCTGTTTTGTGGAAAGATCCTGGGCTTCCAGGGTTCGGTTCTATCACCAATCCAATTTTGCTGACGGAATCGATCCTTCACAAAGTTGAGCGCAATGACAGCAGCTCTCTTAGGATACAGCTTGTTGACTTCCTGGACCGCTTCCAGTTTACGAATATAATTCTTCAGTCCTTTAGCCATTCCTTGTTCCCTTTTCTCCTTTCTCCTTGTTCCTTTTACTGTACACTCGTCTCTACATTTCTGATTACCCGCATCATCATCCTGTTAAACCAGTCCTCCAGCTCGGTCTCGCTCATGCTTTTGGTATCACCTTCTTTCACTATGTTGATCCCGTCCCGGACAAAGGATTCAATATTGATAGTTAGGTTTCTGACCTGCTGTGATCCGGATACACCACCCTCCACA
>MDTC01152324.1_pt1 | contig 15873 bp, 13 predicted proteins | sample 811181 | NCBI WGS metagenome assembly MDTC01 (sample SAMN05326644, study PRJNA326480) | marine metagenome | isolation source: seawater | place: Pacific Ocean: North | collected 2011
AATATCAGATTGATCGACGATTCTCCCATGGCTCATTTGATCGGTAATTGGTTCTTTGAGCAAGATAGGCAAACATGCATTCATTAGATATTTTTGGTCATATTTGTTGTAATAATCTCTTTCGTATTTGGCTAACATTGGTGGGTCGTTGATATCGCTATGAAGTATTTTAATATAAATCTTAGAGAATCCACCAATGCTATTTATAAAACTGTATAGTTTGTGTTGTGGATCATTGAGTAAACATTGGAGATGATGTTCTTGAATCCTTTCTGTAATATTTTCGGTTTTACCTATGTAACAACAAATATCATAAGCATCAGATGGTTGAGGTTTATAGAAAAATGCGTAAATAACACCATTGATATTGTTGTTGATCATATTGAAATCACTTGCCTTAGGGTTTAAAGTATTTATCCTTTAAGTATTTGTGATTTACCTTTGTAGTTTTGTTTAAGTCATTCTGCAATAAAAAAAATTAATATTACTTAATATTAAGAAAAATTATAAGTATGGACTTTCCCAAATTTATAAAAGGAAAAACTGCTAGTGAAATGAAATTAAATTTTGTAATTATGATACTTATTTTTATGACAACAATGTTGTATATTATATATGTTTCCAGAAACAATGATAAGGGTCGTTTTGTTACTTCTACTTTTAAGGAAACTGATAAAAAATTGTCACTAGAGTATACAGTTACAAAATATGATCCATATAAATATTATAGAAGTAGTAGTAAGAAAACAGAATTGATTCATGTGTTAAGAATAGTATTGACACCAAGAGGTGGTAATTCTATACTAGAAGATTTTGAGTATAAAATAACTGATATCATAGAAGGAAATTTACCTTTAATTGATTATCAATCAGAGTTTGGAAATGGTAAGTTTGATAGTTATATTTTTTTAGATTTATATGTTAACGACAAGAATGATCCAATTGAGGATATTTTGGAAAATTTATTAGAAAAAAAAGTTGGTTTTGACAGATATATTGATTCATCTGATCGTATTACTATAGAGCCTGGTAGTTCAGCTTTCCCTCAAAATGATGGTTATTATAAAAGTAACAGTGAAAAATACGTATGTTCAAAATTGATAAAATTTGCAAATGAATATATACCAGTAGATCCTGATGTTACTGAATTTGAAAAATGTGGCGTAGCGGTAAATAAAGGAGAATCAAATTGTTATGATCATTTTAAATGTTATGCATATGGGGGTGAAAATGACCCTTGTGCGTTGACAATGACAAATGATGAAAACATGGGGATGGATAAAGATCCATCGGAATGTAAAAGAGACACGTTTTTTTTATGGGACGAACCCGAAACACAGTGTGGTGTACCTGGAGTTGCAGATTCCGTTCCTAATTTTGATTGTAGCAATCCTTACAGATCTGCGGGTGAAAAATGGAAAGAGTATGTAAATAAATGGGATGATCAGATTTCACAGATGAGAGCTTCTGGTGTAAAGTTTACAACCCCGTTAATAAAAGCAGACAATGTAAAAAATAACATAAACAATTTTTTTGATGGATGTCCTGAATGTAATGATCCAGATTCGAAGTATTATATAGACATAATAGGTGTTAATCCATATTGTGGTGAATGGAATAAAAAACCGGGAGAAGAGGTGGTGACCGAGACGGATTGCCGAGATGGTGCAAATTTTGTTATAAATTCTATAAAAGGCTCAAGTTATACAAGGAATACAAAGGGTAATTTTAGGGGTATTTATATGACTAACTGGGGATATCTGGGTGGTAAGACAGCTGATCAACAGCTTCCTGCAATGAACGCTATTCCTGAGTTTTTTAAAAGTATAGAACCACATGTAGAAAGGGTATACTGGTTTGGTGCAAAAGATTATGGCGGGAATACAGAAAATAACTATTTGTATAACAAAACAAGTAGCGGTGCCACTTTGGGTGATCGATTAACAGATATATGCAGAGAAGCGCATGGTGATACAGGGGGTGATACAGGGGGTGATACAGGGAGTGATACAGGGGGTGATACAAGGTTATGTAATGAATTTTTACAAACAAATTATTGTCCATCTGACATAAAATATATATGTGTAAATCCAGATGAAACTAATGTAAATGATGGGAGCAAGATGCAATGTATTGATCCTAAGAACTTTGATGTAGTGGATTACCAATGTCCGGATCACTTAAGTTATAAGTGTAAGACAGATTCAAGTTACCCAGATATTGTGCAATCTAGTTCTAGTGCGGACCAGGGTAGTGGTGATTCCAGTGGAACCGACACTTCTCCAGGTGGGGCCCCAGAGCCGGTTATTGATCCAGCCACATGTGAACGAGTAGCGAGTGAATTAACACTTGATTCAGAATATAATTTTCCAGTAGTAAAAAGCAAAAGGGGGACAGATTTATTTGAAGGTACAACTGTATTAGAGTTTATAGATTTTCAATCAAATTTTGAAAACGCTGGATTTGGTGAACTTAAAAAACCGGGTGATGAAGTATTTGTAAAGATAGAAGATATAACAATTTATATTGCAAAAGTTTTAAAAGATCCAACCTGTGGTATTTTAAGCCAGGACACAGACTGGAAAATATTAACTCATCCTTATGTTCAAGCGATGGATTTTTGGATGAAACAGGGGTATGATTTTAGGGTTTCGACATTTGTGTGTTATGGAACTGTTTCACCACCAAATGAAGATTTTACACCAGTTGTCACAGATAAAAACTTGGATATGACATTTACAACTCATGGATGTTATGATATATATACACCAAATGTAATAAATACAATATTTTCTGGTGATAATGTGGGAGGTGGTTTGAATTTGGATAAAGATTATTCATTATTATGTGAAGGTAGAAATCCAATATCAGAAAGTATTCAACATATAGTTGGTGCACAAGAGGAGGGTAGTTTTAAAACATGTCCGGAGTTATTATTGACGATAGAATTTATAAAAATATATAATAACTGTATATCAGGTTGGTACTGCTTAGGGTGTAATTCTTATGTAAAGTCCATACAGGGAAACTATCAGAAATATGGCACATCATGGGAGGAAACACCATGTAAATTTGCAGCAAATGATCCATGGGTAAAATTAGAATTTAATAATGATGGCACTTTAAAAACAGGCGGGGATGGAACCGGGGGTGAGGACGATGTGCATAAAATAAATGCGAATGGGGTTAAAGTTGATGATTCATGGTGTACTTCATCAAAAATTGTTGAGAATGATTCTAGACACTATTATGTAATACAAAATGATGAAAGAATTAAAAATGGGGGTAAATCCTTAGGTAATTTTAGAATAAGAAGAGGTGGATTTCTAGCAATAAAAGGTCAACATTGTAGCAATAAGATAGAAGGTGGTTGTCCAGGTGACATAGGTTTAATAAGTAACGATACACATAGTATATATGTAAAGAAAATAGATATAACAAGGAAAAGAATCGAAATTTCAAAAAAAGAAGGTGACTCGACATATAAGGTTAACTATAATTCGGATTTAGATGTAACAGCAGAGGATGTTACTAGTTTAGAAAGATCTACATTTCGAGTGAATGAAGGTTCAAATGGAATGAAAGATTCATTAATAACAATTCAAGACATGGTATTAAATTGTAAATATAATATATCATTTAAAAATCCTGCATTATTTTCGCTAAGATGTTTTAATAAACAAAAATCGAGAAATGATGCTTTGACATTGTATAAGAAACTTTATCCTGTAATGCAAATGTCGGAATCGTTTTGGGGAGATGGTCATCTAATGCCATACATTTTAAGTAAAATGAAAGTAAAAGAAGAGTTTAAAATTGCATGTGGTGGTTTTGGTACTGGTGAATGGGCTTGTGGTGGTGCATTTGGTGGAATAGCACAATTAATAGCAGCTAAAGAATGTGGAATTAAAAATTTTAGTGGTTGTTGGGGTTTACTATCACGTTCAACTATATCTGGGAGTGAGATTTTTGGAGTAGATAATTGGGGTAAGGTCATAAATAAAGATTATAATAATTTGGCTAAAGAAATTGGTTTAATAGATTAATAAAGTTTAGTAAGTATTTGTCTAAGGAACGATAACTGATAGGACAAAACAATTAGTAGTATAAGATTGTTATTAAAACTAGTTGTTTTATGTAGGTGGACAAAGCCTGGTTGTGTTCTAAGTGGTAATAAATTTATTAATCATTTTTTTTCAAATCAATTTTTTTTGCATTAAGGAGGTCCGCCAAGGGCTCAGTTGACGAATTTACTTGGTCTAAATAGTGTTCTTTATTTTCATTTTCGGCTAGCGCCTCAATAGATGGTGGAATCGAAGTGGCATCCGTCGGGGTTTGAGGTCCAAAAGAAGGAGATTCTTCCATAGTGATATCTTGAAACTGATCTAATTCCTTTTCTACATAGTTGCATTTCTGGGGCTCTATATCACTATTTTCAGTATTAGAGTCTTCATATAAATATTGAAATTGAATATCTTTATTTTTCATTAATCTATCTAATAAGACACCATAATTTGGCCCATCGTTAAGTATTCCAGGAGTAATAACACCGTAATTATGATTTAATTTGTCGTGATCAAAAAATATAGAGAGAGCTACTTCAACAATGCATGTAGCAGAATGAATAAAAGAATAGTCTTTATTGATAGTAACTCCAGCACATATTTCATGTTTAGCCTCACCGCTATACGTTTCAGAAGATTTTGCTACTGCAACTATATCAAGATAAGAATTTAATAGATCTTTTTTGCTTGGTTTTTTAAACATACATAGTGAACCAAAGTAGGCCAAGACAAAAACATAAAATGCATAAAGATAATAAAAAATTACATCTAAAATAGAATGTTTTGCCAAACCTTGATTATATGATAAATTACGATTATATTTTAACACTTGATTATCTCTTTCAATACAATTAAAATTATATTGAGCATCAATTGCTTCAGGTGACTGCAATAGGTATTTACATAACTCAGTTTTATTTACCAACTTTGGGTACCCTAAAATACCTTGATATAATTTGGATTGTTTATAAGTTTTGTATTCCTGTTGAAGGTTATTTACATTCTCCTGAACTCCCTGATAAGTTCTCTGGTTTAGGGTACAATGTTTATATTTTATATTATTAGTTTTTTTGCGTTCCTTTTTAGACCTAATTGTATTACAATATAGATTGAAACCTAATATTGAATTAGCTTTAATTTCATAATACATATCAACTGATTGTATATTAGTTTTGAAATATTTATACATACGATGTGATAGTTTTTGAACTAGCAAACTGAAAAAAACAGTTGATCCATTACAGTATTGCACAATTCTAAGTTTTTTATCAAGTGCAGCGGTATGGTATTTTTTAATAATATTAGATTGTTCAATTGGATCATTAATAATATCACAATAATTTACACCATGATTAATGCATGATTCTACGATACATTTACTAATTTTTTTCTTATTTGAACAATTAATGAAAATACTTTTATTGCTAGGATTGAGCTTTTTAACAATAACTTTAATATCCAAATTATTAGAATCGATTAGTCCAAAAGATTGTTGTTTATTGGGGGTATCTTCACTATCATCACTAGTAATAGGGGGGTATAATTCGATAGTCTTTTGAAATGATTCTAATGGAAGTACTAGTCCGACCTTAATGTTATAATTTTTACATAGGTAATTATCATAAATGTATTCAGTTGCAATTTGACCCACAAGAGAATTTGCTCCAAAAAGAATTATATCAAAATCTTGAATAGCCTGAAGGGGCGTCTTTGGGTGGTGGCCCCCAAGGGCTTCGAGGGATGTTTGTAGTGAATCTTCTGTGTCAACCTGATCTGTATTTGCACCAGTATAAATCATATTACCCATAATGAAAGGTAGATATTAAAGTATATAAATTAAAAAAAAATGAAAAACTAACGAAATACAATTATTATTTATCTGTATATAAAAAATAATTGTGTTTAGTAATATAACCAATAACTACCTCATAGCTGCTGCTGTATTTATTTATTTTTAGATGCTTTTACTATAACCTTTGTCAATGTCTTTAAAGTTTCATTAAGTTGTGCCATTTCATTATATTGTGCGGTCATAATATCAGCAATATTATTACCATTAGAGTCTCTAAATAATTGTTCCATACAATCGGTTAGTTGTTCAACTAAATAAGATACATCTAAATCATCGTCATCTTCATCGTCAGAATCAGGTTCATCCCAATTTTGAGCATCTTGCTCTTCCCCTTCATCTTCTTCGTCATCATCAGAGTCTAATAATTCTGATTCTAACTTTTGAAGATGTTTACGTGAATGTTTTTTTTTTGATGGTGAACTTGCTCTGGGGGAATTATTAGGAGTAATTTCAGAGTCATCAGAATCATCGGAGTCATCAGAATCTTCATGAGGTTGTTCAAATTTTAATTTATTTTTAGAAGAAGCTTTTCCCTTCTTTTTTTGTGATTTAAGCATGGCCATAATTTGTTCAAGTTGCTCTGGAGAAGGTTGACCACCATTTTTAAGAACATTTTCCAGAGGGGTACCCACTTCAGTAGTATTTCCTTGAACCTCTGTTAGATTTTTATCTTCAACAATTTGGTCTTGTGGATTAGAAGACTCCATATATTTTTCAAATATAATTTAATGTTATGTATTTAACGCAAAAAAAAATACATTCTATTAATAAATGGTTGAGTTAGTAAATATAATCGAAGAATTTGGAATATTAGGTGCGATATTAATATTTATAATAATTGTATTAAGACTTGGTCAGCGGTACGGATTAAATATGAAATGTGGTCCTTTTTCAATAGATTTGAGAAGACCTCAAACAAAACAAAAACAATTAAAATATGATAGTGTACAAGAATTACAAAAACTTAAAAATGAAGAATTATCTTTAAGAATTAGAGAAAAGGAGATAGAATTGAAAATATTGGAGACAACCGCAGATAAAAACAAAGAAATAGTAAACACGGTATCAATTAGTTCCAAACCAAATATAGCTGAATTAACTGCCCATGGGCTTGAATCAGATGCCATCGCCCCGGTAGATGTGAATTTGATAGAGCAAAGAGGGTGCAAGGAGTGCCCAGAGAACGTACATCAGGATAATTAAATTCGATTAACGACATATTCATTATTATTAATATCCAATTTAACAATATCACCATCTTGAAAATCGTAACACCCGTTTGGATTATCTTTTTTTTGACATTTTTTATTATTTTTTGGATCAATTAAAAAAACAGTTGATCCATTGAATTCAATAAAATATTCAAACCTGTAACCTGATGAATCTATTTTTCTTTCATACAAATTAAATATAGAAAAGTCATCTATAGGCGAAGAGTTATCAATTATTTTTTTGGGAACTAAATAACCAATTTTAGTTTTAGGTCCAAGTGGTTGTGTATATATTGTCATTGGTATTTGATTTCTATAATTATAATCAATTACCACTGGTCGTCTAACTAAAGCGGCTGATCTATTTAAAGGGCGGGTAAATTGTTGTTCACAAGTGTTTTTGGGTCTGAGATTTTGTGGGGCCCCCTCCGGGGGTGGTTGAAGAGGTTTATTACAAGTAGTATTACTATTATTATTATATATAATATAAAATGCCATAATTACCAGTGATATTCCTAAAATTAAAATGATTAACAAAGCCGTTTTTATTCCCAGGATATTATAATTTTTTTTCATTTTAGTTATACTTGATTATATAAATTATAAAAAAAATCACCAATGTCTATCAATTTTATCGCCACCTGTAAATGAAAATGATTGGGCAGTGCCTAGTGCTGATTTAGCCGTAGAAGAGCTACAAAACCAATGTGTAATATAAGTTGAAATAGCAACAATTATAACTATCCTAAAGAACAATTTATTTGATAATTGTAAATCGGGATCATTATCATCACTAAGTAATGTATGAATAAATATTAAGATAATAAAAATAAAAGATAAAATGACAATTTGATTTAATATTTGAGACATATTAATATAATAAATATAAAAAGTAAAACGGTGAATATGCGGTTAATCTGAATCGGATTCAGATTCTTTATGTTTCTTTACCCCTACGGAGTTAACTTGAGAATTTTTATTTAAGTCAATATTTTTAATATTATCATGATCGGACTCATTATCAGAGTCAGAATCGTTTATTTCCATATTTTCAGTGGGGAAGTTTGCTGAAGCATCATTATTTGTATCATTCGTATTCATTTCATTATCATCAGAATCGGAATCAGAATCAGAATTAGAATTTACTGAGACGTTCATTTGATCATCGCCTTGGTCAAGCATGTTTTCTGGGTTTACAGCAGCTTGCTGTGTAGGTAGATTAAATGTTGGTTCCTCCGCGGAATTCATATCATTTTCATTATTTTCAATAGAGTATTTTATTAATTCTTTAATAGGTAATAGTGACATTATTGATTTTTTAACACATTGTTCATTAATAAGAGATACTTTTTCATAAGATTTTTGAATACTATCTTGAAAAATATATGGATCAAAAAATATTTTTTTAGCTACATTTTGAATAATAGTATGTATAAAGGTTTCATGTGATGGTATTCTAAGTTTAAAGTTATTTGATTCTTTTTTAAGGTTAATTGAAGTTAGACTCATAGAATGACCAATAAATATAGCTGTTATAAGGTCATCGAAATCTTCAGTAGTCCATTCAATTTCACTTAGAAATTCTTGTACAACAGATAATATTTGAGTTTTATTCCATTCTTTTGTAGCCTTTAGCAATTGTTGAAATTCGTATATATCCTTTTCAGAATCATTATACATGTTCAAGAATCGATTGTATAAGACATCATTAATAAGATCATTGAGAATGTATAAATATTCGACTTTAGCAGTATTAATAACAGCTGAGGTTTCGGAAGAATTACCGGAAAATTGATTCATTAAATACTATATTAAAATTATTTTTTTTTGACTAAGGAACGATTTGGAGCGGCCTTTGGTAGCAGACCCTCGTGGCGGATTAGAAGACTATAATTTTGAGTAGTGTCCGTTGGAAATAGTTTATTGTTTATTAATATCTAAATTCCAAGGATTATTTTTGATTTGCATTTGTTTGGCTTGTAATTCTTCAGTAAGTGAATTATTTTCAAAAGAAGATATGTTATCGACTTTTTCAGTATTAACTTGTTCTCTTATATCAGGAGTAGGGGAATATATTTTAGAAAGTTGAGGTTGTTCGTTATATAGAATTGGTTGTCTTAATTTCATTTCACCTGGATCAACAATTGTATTAACAGGATTATGACTACCTGCTTGAGCTGGTAATCTATTTGATAATTGTATATTTATAGATTCTTTATTATAAGACACGAGTTCTTGTGCAGCAATATAACCCTCATGAGTTTCCATTTGAAACTGTTGACTTGGGTCATTAGGTGGTCCCATTAACTGAATTGAGTTGGAACCGAAGTCACCCCCTCTTAAAGAATGTGTATAAGTTTTACCAATAAGTGATTTTTCAATATTTGGTGCTGGAGCCCCGGTAGCTAATCCAGGTGCGTTTGTTGGATCATTTTCATAAACTGAGCGTGTAGTTCTAGTATAAGCATCATTACCAGTACCACTAGGTCTAGATTCAGGAGCCACTAATCCTCCTATGGGGCCTTGTGGTAATTCTGATATACCTGTAGAAGATCCTCTTTGACTCAAGGTAACATGTTGTCCTTCTGATGAAGGAGTTGCTGATACAAAAGATCCAGCAACAGTACCTCCTGCTTCTGTTGGATTTAGACCATTATTAATATTTCTTAAGTTAACTGGTCTTGAGTTGATACCAAAGGCTTCTCCCCAATGAGGAGCTTTAGGTTCAACACCATTGCCTGTTTGAACGGTACCTGGTACACCATTAATAGGTAACTCATTACCTCTAATAGAGTCATTAATAATAAAATCAGATGTTTTAGTAGGGTCATATTGAGATACAGATGTTCCAATAATACCTGTTTTAGAATTTTCAGTAGTAAGACGTTTTGAATCTCTATATAAAGATGCTGATTGCGTTGGTGCACTTGGACCAGTTGGTGCTGGACCAATACCCCATTTACCATTTTCAGCTTGATAACTTCTATTATTTGCACAATTATTTAATCTTTCCCATTGTAAAGAGTGACCAGTAGAATTGGCATGGGGTGCATTTGTATTTGAGCCACCTGCAATTCCTAATGCCTTTGAGTCCATTGTTTGTGTTCGATCACTATGAATAGTAAAATCTCCGATCATTTTTAATGGGTCAATTTCAGTATCGACCTGTTGACTCATTTGTAGTCCTTCATTTACATTTGGTGGTCTCATTTCGTCTCTTCTATTTTTTGATTTAGCCATATCATAACATACAGGTTGTATACGAAGACCTTGTTGAAATCCTCCAGCAGATGCTACACTTGGATCTAATGCCAAACCTGGACCAACATGGACTTGTTCAAATGGCAATTCATTGTTTTTAACTTCTTTCATATTTAACATATCTTCATATCGATTAGAATACTCTTTGTAATAAGCGGGTGACCCATTAACAATATTTTCATTTTGAGTATTATAAGTTGTATTTGAAAAGAAGGGTTCACTTTCTTTTTTATTATATGAATCATCTTGAAAGTAGTATCCATTTAAAGTAGACATCATGCGTGAATCTTTCAAAACAGTTGGTTCATTTGTACCGTATAAGGGTAAAACACCATTTACAGGAGATTGTCCATTAGATAGGTTTTCTGTTTGTTGATTTGTTGATGATACTTGATTTAGCGGCCATGCTGAATTTTCTTCATACCACTGTTGCTGTTCTGAAATTTCAGTCGCTGTACTGTTGTTATTCGCTTCCTCTTGATCGGCATTGGCCGCTTGTTGTTTTTGGCGACTAATAACAGCATAAAGGACTAATCCACCAATAACAAATTGTAACATTTATTATATATATATATATTATTTTCCTTTGGCTGAACACATTATAAATTAATGAAAAACACCTTCATTATCATGAGCAATACTTCTAATGTATTCTCTTGAATTAATAATAGTATTATCTAAAACGTAATCATCTAAAACTCTTGGAACAGTTACATTAAATATATCAAAATTACTTTTAGGTTCCATACAAGATTTTTTCTGCCTAAAGTCAGTACCAAACATTGGGTATTCTGTATCAAATTTTTGATCTAAGATTAAATTTCTTATATTTTTTTCTTTTTGATTTGGTTCTTCTGGAGGACCGTCAGTGTCATCTCTTGTTGGTTCAGAAAATCGAAGTGAGTTTTCGATGGTTATAATAGAGTTATCTTCATAGTTTATTAAACGTGACGCATCGCAATTTGTTCCAGAATTTGGGCAATAATTTCTTAAGGCTTTAGTACCAGGATCATTTTTGAATAAGTTGTAATCATTTATATATCTATTGGATAATCTTTGTTTCATTTTAGCAGTTCCCTCAAACTTGTAATCATTATTAAAGTCTACTTCTGGATTTATAAGACCTAATTCATGTTTATTTGCTGGTAGTCCAATCTCTAACTCTGTTTGTTGAGTGTCTGTTGATTCCATAATGATTTTTTGAATAGGTTGAAAGATATGTTCTTTTATCTCCATATTCTGTTGTTCAAGAATGTTTTCAGTAGAGCAACTGATTTTTGGTTTACTTTCTGATTTCATTATTTTACTCTATATATATAATTACAAAATATTTTTGTTTCGCTCCCGAAATGTAAAAAACTCGTTGTAGTTTATTATAAATAAATATTAATTTGATGCCCGAATGCTGACAAATAACCCTTACTTACTATAATACTTAATCAAATAAAGGACCTGGTGGACCAAATTGAACTTTTTTATTATTAGCGTTTTCCTCTTGTTCTTTTTTTGCATACATATCATGTAAAACCAGACGTGAATCTTGTGGCTTTAGCCCTAATCCATTTGTATCAGATGGACCCCAAGAGGTATTTAAAGAATTACTAAATCCATTCTGTACTTTTGTCACAATTGATTGGGGATCATAATATAAAGCTTCTTCTTTATAGCTAAGCCCTCTATCACATGAGTTATTACAGTGTGAATCCTGTGTTTCCCCATCTTTTACAGCACAAATTTTTTCAGATTCTTTTGGTATAAGTTTATCATAATTATTCTGATTACTAAATCTAATCAAAGGTGTTGTTAGAGATAGACGATCGGTTGGTAAAAGTTGAGGATCTTTACAATGTGTAAGTGGGGGCATTGTCAGAGATGAATATGAATCAACCTCATTTGCTAATATACCAATTGAACGTGCAGAAGGTAATGTATTATTATTAAAAAACACATCACCAGGATGAACACTTGGGATTGGTGTCTCAAAATATCTTAAAGCAGGACCAGATTCTATGACTCCAGAATGAACACCTCGTTCACGATTTAATCTTGTTTGTTGAGAAAACATTCCTTTATATTTACTATATATATATATTTTTTATTGGCAACCGTACTTTACTACTTTACTATATTTATCTGTTTGAATACTAAATCATCAGGATCTCCATATAGAGTTTTAACAAATGTGTCTTGGTCATTGATACAACCCTTCTCAGGTAATGTATAAAATTGTCGAAACTCATTATTTATTTTTTGTTTTTCCATGACTTTTCTATCATCATTATATTTATTAAAATTATTTAATGTTTCACCAGATATATTTAATTGAAATTCAAATAAAGATTCTTCGCTAGGTTTATTTGACTCGTCAAAATAACTATTTATGAGTGGTCTCTTACCAATTGCATCTAGATCTTCAATAACCGTCGGCACATTACATTGAGAATATCTAAGTTGATTATGAAATGGATTATTTATTTCTGCAGATTTAAATAATTTTTGTGAATCCATCTCTGTTGAATATGGTTCAACCCTAATATTCCTTTTAGATTCCCATGAGTTTAAAGATTCATCCTCTTTTGTAAGGGGTACACTTTTTACACCTGAATTGTTAATTTCTTTTGTAGAAACCTCTGATAAACCTTTTAGTTGAAAAACAATGCTATCCATATTATTTGAAATATATACAATTACAAAAAACATTATTATAATTGAAACATTCAAAAGATAAACCTTTGGTTTATTTGTAAAGAGTGATGACAATATACCATAATAAATAGTAAATCTTGTCAATGTATTTAAGGTATTTCCAGCATAAGGTCCATCTAAATGGATTATACCGGATTCCGGAATTACATCTAATAATTTTGATACATCTACTAATTCAAATGGATCAATTATCCATGGTTTTTCTGGAGGGTCCATAATATGTATATATATATATATATGTAATATAATATTAATACGGTTAAATATCCAAAAAATAACATTGAATATAACAAATGCCAGCCGGATTAAAAACTAAAGCATCTAAAATTTCTGAAAAAACTACAATCGTTTATGTGAATAGTTCACGTGAAACTGTTAGAGAATCGGTAGCATCAATTACTGATGAAAAAAGAAATGACCCTGTTGCAAACGTAGATAAATTTAACATTATTCAAGATGTCACACCAGCTGGTTTGACCCCTATTACTGAATCCTCATACGAGGGGGTTAATCCAGAAACAGATCTTGAATCAATCACAGAAAAGTCTCAGGCAGAATCACATTTTAATCCAGTTACCCTAAATTCTGAACCAATTCTAAGTAAAACAAAAAGAGAACAAGATGCGGATATTTCGTCGTCCCCACCTTTGGGAGAATCTAACCTACCACAGAAACCTCTAGTCGATCATAATTTACTCAATAATGTAAGTAATCCTAACGTTGGTGTTTATGGAGCAACAAATATTTTTAAAAATTGTAAAATTCATTGGGAAATTCCAGAAAAATCAAAAATTACGGAATCAACATATATTGTTAAAGGAACTGTTAGATTGGCTTTAAAGGATTCACCGATTGACAGTACAATTACAAATTGTTTTCAAAATACAAATATTTATGGGTTATCTTTAGAATTGGAAAATGCAGAAGATTCTTTAACAAATGAATCGACCTTTTCAAAAATTTCAAAAAATCCAATAGGTTCTTATGAAATTTTAGAAAATAATATTCTAAATTTTTATAATTCATCGAATTATCTCATTGTGCCTAGTAAAGATACTGTAAATTTTATTCCAATAAAAGGACACCCTTCTTTTTCTGGTTCAAATATGAAATCAAAAGATAAACTTGATTATTGGTACAAAACATTTCAATGTTCGACATTAAATTTCAAGTTACATGAGCCGTCATTTGAAATTGGACCTAATAATATTCTAATCATCAATCATCAATTTGATATTGAATTATCATCATATGTAAACCCTGAAACATTTCTAAATAATAATTATCTAGAGATGTTTAGATTTTTTAGTGAAGTAAAGTTCAATTAAATTTTAAAAAGCCATATACTTAAAGAATTAAATACACTAATGTTATATTCAATTTGAATAAACTAATATCTTCGACCCCTTAGCGATTTATAATGGATTCAAAACTCAAACGTGAATTGATGAACGGAAGGCGTATTCAATTGTTGAAGGAGACCGAAAAGGCATGTCTCACCTGGTCGATCTCGTGTCGTGATAATGTTCAGATAACTACATTTGGTCAGTTGGGTGGAAAATTACAGCAAAATCATAAAGAAATTCAAGGGAAAAACATCGGGAGGGCAAACGAAACTACACCTAAGGAACAGGCGTGTCGGGAGGCCGTAAGTTTGATTAAGAAAAAGCTTGATAACTTGTATAAGTTTAAAGACACAATTGTGGAAGAATCAGAGCAGGTCCTTACGGACGATGATTCTCAGGAGTCCACTGAGGTTCCTAAAAATATCGGAGGGATTAATGTAGAATTCTTTAAGTCTTTCAGACCACAATTAGCCCATGACAATTCTAAAATGAAAAAGCAGGTTGATTACCAGGGTGGCGTTTACGTTCAGCCAAAATTGGATGGAGTTCGAAATATTTCAGCCATTGTAAATGGTAAAATTTCCCATCAGAGCCGAAATGGAAAACCTAATGTCAATGTTTCATATCTGGATAAAGATATCCAGGAAATTTGCTCAAAGTTTGGTAATAATTTGATTCTTGATGGAGAGCTCTTTCTACCACCGAAAGATGGTGTTTCGTTTGAACAGATTGTTGGCAGTACAAAAAAGGCTAATAAGGATGTGCGGCTTGAATACCACATTTATGATTGTTATGACATGGATAATGAGGGTGCCTCTTTCTCTCAGAGATTCCTGTCACGCTTTGAAAGCGTTAAAGAGGTTGGTTTGGTAAAGATTGTTCCAACTTTTCTGGTTAAATCAGAGGATGAAATGATTGCAAAACACTCGGAGTTTGTTGAGGATGATCAGGAAGGGTTAATGATTCGACTGGAGGGAAAATATGAAATGAAACGGTCAAACTTTCTGAGAAAGGTAAAGGAATTTTCTGATTCCGAGGATTGGAAAGTGGTCGACTTTGAGGAAGCGACAGGTCGGGATGCTGGATCTGTGATATTCCATATGCAATCTGATGATGGCTCGGTCAATTTCAAGGTGAGACCAGCGATGTCTCTTGAAACCAGGCAAAAAATGTACGAAGAGTGCCTTGAGGACTTTGAGGGCAAGTACAAAGGGAAGTATCCTACTATAAAATTTCAAAATCTCAGTACCTCCCGCGTGCCGCGTTTCCCAGTTCTCAAGTGTTTCAGAGATGATTACGAATAGGTGTTTGATACTGCCACATTGCCAAGATGAAATAAAATTATAAAAACAAAAATGACGATTTATTATTATTATAAACTTCATTTTTGTTTTTGTCAAAATAATTAAATAAATATTTGAAAATTACTATAA
>MDTC01028897.1_pt1 | contig 15872 bp, 11 predicted proteins | sample 811181 | NCBI WGS metagenome assembly MDTC01 (sample SAMN05326644, study PRJNA326480) | marine metagenome | isolation source: seawater | place: Pacific Ocean: North | collected 2011
ACGACCACCGCCTGCTGCTGTCTCGGGACGCGCCGGGCGACGTGGCCGACATCCCGTGCGCCCAGCTCGTCTTCGCGGAAGACGCGCTCGTCGGATCGGTCATGGTCGCCGGGTTCGAGGTCGAGGGCCTGCGGATCCCGGTCGACGACCCGGCCGAGCTGGCTGGCCTGCGCGCCCACTTCGGGGGCACCACCGCGGCCATCCCCCGCGGCACCACCGATCAGGTCGCGCTCCACGACGGAACGGGCGAGCGCACGGTCGATCTGGTGCTGACGAAGGAGCGGATCAGCCTGCGCGAGCGCGACGGCAGCCTGGTGCACGCCTTCGACCTGGGGACCTGCGCCATCCAGGGCACGAGCACCGACTTCCTGGTGGTGGACGAGACCGCCGGGCCCTTCCGCATCCGCCCGCGCTCGACGCGGTTCCAGCAGCGGATCCTCGACCACAAGGGGGTGGCGCTCGCCGCGGAGCGCACGGCTCGGGACGGCCCGTTCCTGGGGGTGGACGCCGAGGAACGGCCGGTGAGCATCCACGTGTCGGGCGGCCTTGGCGTGCGCGGCGCGGCGGTGCCCGGCGAGGCGCCGCTGTCGTACGAGGTCGACGACGAGAGGCCCTGGCTGGTGGTCGGATCCTGGCGCTTTTCCGCCCCGTCCGAGGTGCTGGAGCAGGTCGCGAACCACCTCGCGGCGAGGAGCGCCCAGGACCTCGATCTGGCCCTGAAGGCCCTGCCCGAGCTGGAGCTCGACTGGGTGCTGCACGGGACCTTCGGCGGGGTCGTGCAGGCCCACCGTGCGCTGGTCGACGCGGTCGGCGAGCCCCTGCGCCCCCCCGAGGATGCCGACGAGCGCCTGCTCGTGCTCACCCGCCTGTCCGAGCGGGTCGCCTGGCTGCGCCGTCAGGTCCAGCTCGCCCGGGTCCAGCTTCCCGACGTGGTGCGCCGGACCGACGCTCGAACCGCCCTGATCGCCCAGGTGCCCATGCCTGCGCCGCGCTGGCGCCTGGAGGCGCTGGCCGATGTGGAGCGCCAGCTGGACCGGATCGAGGACCAGCTGGCCCAGCTCGACTGGCTGAAGAAGGCGTTGACGGCGACCACTCCGGGCTACGGCCGCCTGGCGACCCAGCTGGGCATGTCGATCATCAACCCCCTGCGCCTGGTAGGCAGCGGGGCGGAGGCGGTGCGGGTCGCGGCGATCAAGCGCATGGTCGCGCTGGCAGAGGCGGAGGGCAGCGAGCAGGTCGCCATCGCCTGCATCGACGAGTGGAGCCACCTGGTGCGGGTGCTGGTGCCCGCCGCCGCCCGCGAGCTGGTGTCCGGCCTGCAGCCCGCTCGCCGCGCGCTGTCCCAGAGCCTCCGAAGTGCGGAGCGCACGACCGCTCTCGAGGATCTGGTCGCTCGCCGCTACGCCCGCCTGCTCAACCACAGCCGCTTCCCCGCCGCGGTCGGGGAGCCCCCGCGCGCCGAGGCGATCGCGACCCTGCGGGCCTGGATGGACCAGGCGAGCAGCGGCCTGGGGGAGTTCTGAGGGTCGGGACGCTGGTGGTGCTCCTCCTGGTCGCGGGGTGCGGCGACGAGGACACCGTGCGCACGCCGACCGGGCCGGGGCGCAGCGACGATACCGAGGTCAGCGACGACACGGACGGAGACACGGACACGGACACGGACACGGACACGGACACGGACACGGATCCCGGGCCTTGTCCGGACGGCATGGTCGACGTGGACGAGGTGTTCTGCATCGACGCATTCGAGGGCAGCCTCGAGGTGTTCCAGGGCGGGTCGTGGACGTCGTTTTCGCCCTACGAGAGACCAGGATCGAACCGGGTTCGCGCGCGATCGGCCGCTGGCGTGCCCCCCCAGGGCTACATCTCGGGCACCGAGGCGGCCGCCGCGTGTGCGGAGTCAGGCAAGCGCCTGTGCACCAGCGCCGAGTGGCTGCGGGCGTGCCGGGGGCCGGAGGGGTTCACCTGGCCCTACGGCGACAGCTACGACGCCAGCGCGTGCAACGACACCTACCCGGGCTCCCACCCGGTCGTGGACTACTTCGGTACCTCGGACGGGGTGTGGGACCCGACCCACATGAACGACCCCGGGATCAACCAGCAGGACGACACGGTGGACCCGACCGGGGCCAACGCCCGCTGCGTCAGCGCGTACGGGGCGTTCGACCTGCACGGCAACCTGCACGAGTGGGTCGCCGACGCCGACGGTACCTTTCGCGGTGGCTTCTACGCGGACGCCCGGATCAACGGTCAGGGCTGCACGTACCGGACGACCGCGCACAGCATCGGCTACCACGACTACAGCACGGGATTCCGCTGCTGTGCGGATCCTTGAGGCGTCACGACGCCGCGATCGACAAATGTGGCCGGGGTCTGTGATCTCCGGTGATCTCGTGACGCTCACAGGTGATCTGCCCCGGAGTGTCCCATGCGCCGCATCGCCGCCCTCGCCCTCGCCCTGCTCCTCGCCCCGCTCGCCAGGGCCGGAACCGACGACACCGCCTCCAAGGCCGCCTGGAAGCTGCTGGAAGACGGCAAGGTCGCCGAGGCCCAGGCTGCCTTCAAGGCGCTCGCCAAGGCCGACGCCGACAACGGCCAGCGCTGGTTCATGCTGGGCTACGCCTACCACGCGGGCGGCGACTACAAGCGCGCGCTGAAGGCCTACGCCGAGGCGCTGGACACGGGCAGCTACGTGCCGCTCACCGAGTACAACATCGCGTGCGCCCACAGCCTGCTCGGTGATGCCGACGAGGCGTTCGCCCATCTGGACGCGGCGATGGAGGCGGGATTTGGCGACGTGGCCCAGCTGGAGGGCGACGCTGACCTGAAGGCCCTGCACGGCGATCCGCGCTGGAATCAGGTGCTCGTGCGCGCGTTCTCCATCGGCTCGCCGTGCTCGAGCGATGAGGCGATGTCCCAGCTCGACTTCTGGGTGGGCAGCTGGAAGGTCACCGCGGCGGACGGCAAGCCCGTGGGCAAGAACACCATCGAGAAGGTGCACAACGACTGCATGCTCATCGAGCACTGGACCGGCGCCAACCGGGTCAGCGGCACCAGCATGAGCTTCTACGACCCCGGTCAGGCGCAGTGGGTGCAGGTGTGGCGCGGAGACCGCGGCGGCATCGGCCAGTTCGCCGGCGGGCTCGACGATGAGGGCGCGATGGTGCTCACCGGCACCTGGACCGCCATCGACGGCACCACCTCGCTCACCCGGGGCACCTGGACGCCCCACGAGGACGGCACGGTGGGGCAGCGCTTCGAGTCGTCCGAGGACGAGGGCGCCACGTGGAAGGTGACGATCGACCTGACCTACCATCCGATCGAGGACGGGGACGGCGCCGCCTACATGTCCGGTCGGTAGAAGAAGTCGGCCTTGGAGGTGACCTCGTGGCGCACGCTGTCGTCGCCTTCGGGCGCGCTGCTGTGGTAGCGCACGAGGGCGTGGCTGCCGCACTCGCCGTGGCTCCAGTCGGCGTCGTCCAGCGCGTCGAGGAAGGCGCCGGGCAGGGTCAGGCTGCCGGTGTCGGGCCCCTCGCACTCGAGCTCGGCCTCGCCGATTCCTCCGTGTGAACCAGCACAGTCGGTCATGAACAGGCGGACGCGGGCGTGCTGGATGGGATCGCTCCAGGTCAGCGTGACGTCCTCGCCCCGGTCGCGGCGGCCGAGCTCGCGGGCCCAGTCGCCCTCGGCGGCGGGAGGGGGCACGGCGGGGGCGGCCAGGTCGAGGTCCAGGTCGGTACCGGTGATCCGCACCGTGTGCTCCGCGTCCCAGGGCGTCGTGAGGGTGCCGGACGCGTTGTAGTAGAGCAGGTCGTCCACCACGTCGACCGACTGCTCGCCGCCCGGGAAGGTCCAGGTCAGCGCACCGCGGTCGATCCGGTCCGGGTGGTCCTGGCAGGTGCCGCCGATGCAGTACTGGCCGAACTCACAGCCGGGTGAGCAGCGATCGAGCGCCGAGCCCAGCAGGCGGCAGCTCCCCTCGCGGGCGGTCTCGGTGCGCAGGGTGAGGGGAGGCGCCTCGGCGAACGCGCCGGCCAGCGAGACCTCGTCCCAGCCGTAGTAGAGCGTGGTGGTCAGCAGGCTGGCGGGGGCGCTGAAGTCGGGCTCCGCGCCCAGCTGGCTGCTGTAGCTGCCCCCGTCGCTGGGGGAGGGGGTCGGGTCGCCACCGCCGGTGCAGGCGACCAGCGCCAGCGCGACGGCGCCCAGGGATCGTGCGGTCATGGTCCTCTCTGCGTGCCCGAGCCCAGCGTATCCCCTTGCGACGTGGTCGGTAGGGAGCCGACTTCAGTGGGAGCGGCCCCGTGTCGATGAGACCGGTGGGAGCGCGTGTGTACGGTCGCATGGACAACCTCATCGGCTGGTTCCTGGTCAGGAGCCCGCAGGACGCGAACACGCGGTGGCACGCCACCCTGTGCGTCGCGCTGATGGTGTTCCTCACCGTCGGCATGGCCGGGCTGTCGCTGCTGGAGCTGATCGTCCGCGGACCGCTCGATCACCGCACGCTGGTGATCTCCGGCGTGTTCGTGTGGATGGCCGGCTGGCTGCTGGCGACGCGCTGGACCGGCAGGGCGCGCCTCGCGGGGGCGGCGCACCTGGCGATGTCCTTCGTGTTCGTCGTCGCCCTCGACATCGGATCGTCGGGTCACGAGATGGCGACGACCGCGGCGCTCACCGTCTGGATGTGCGTCGGCACCTTCATGATCGGGCGGGGCTGGGCCTGGCCGGCCTGGCTCGCCGGGAGCCTCGCCCAGGGGCTCGCCCACGAAGGGCTGCTCGGCGCCCCCGATCCCGACGCCTTCATCTCGGTGTTCGGCGCTGCGCTGGCCCAGCTGGTGCTCGTCGGCACGGTCTGGGTGGTCGAGGGCTCCCGTCAGCGCGCCTTCGTGAGTGCCCTCGACCGGGCGCGTGAGGCCGAGGACGCGGCCCGGCTGGCGCGGGAGACGAGCGAGTCGAAGAGCAGGTTCCTGGCCAACATGTCGCATGAGATCCGCACGCCGATGAACGGCATCCTGGGCATGAACCAGCTGCTGATCGACAGCGGTCTCGACCCGGAGCGCGAGCGCATGGCCCGCATCGCCCTGTCGTCGGGTCGCTCGCTGCTGAACGTGCTCAACGACATCCTCGACTACAGCAAGCTCGACGCCGGGCGGCTCAAGTTCGAGCAGGTGCCGCTGGACCTCGAGCAGGTGCTGGACGAGCTCCACGGGCTGTTCTCGCCGACGGCGGAGAACCATGGGCTGACCTTTGGAACCGAGGTCGAGCCCGGCGCTCCCGTCCGCGTCCTCGGGGATCCGACCCGCCCGCGGCAGATCCTCAACAACCTCTGCTCCAACGCCCTCAAATTCACCCACGAGGGCGGCGTCGTGGTACGGCTCGCGGCGCACCCGCTCGGCCTCTCTCTCTCGGTCAGCGACACCGGCATCGGCATCTCCGAGGAGGCGCGCACTCGCCTGTTCGACGCCTTCGAGCAGGCGGATGCCTCGACGACCAGGCGCTACGGCGGCACCGGCCTCGGCCTGTCGATCTCGATGCAGCTGTGCCAGCAGATGGGCGGCGAGCTGACCGTCGAGAGCACGCTCGGCGCAGGCAGCACGTTCACCGCGGTGCTCCCGCTGGAGCAGACGGACGTGTCTGTCGACCCCACCACGGTCGACGACCCCTCCCTGATCCCGGGCCTGCGCATCCTGGTCGCCGAGGATCACCCGGTGAACCAGCTCCTGGTCCGCCGCATGCTGGAGGCGCTGGGGGCAGACGTCGTGCTGGTCGGAAGCGGCGGGGAGGCGGTGGTCGCGGCCGAGGACGACGGGCCGTGGGACCTGGTGCTGATGGACGTGCACATGCCCGGCATGGACGGCCTGGAGGCGACCCGGCAGATCCGGGCCGGCGACCGCGCGCCGAAGGACCTGCCCATCGTGGCGCTGACGGCGAGCGCAATGGCCGAGGATCGCGAGCGCTGCATCCTGGCGGGCATGGACGGGCACCTGGCGAAGCCCATCGAGAAGCACGAGCTGGCGGGGATCCTCGTCCGGTACGGCGTCCGGCGGGAGGCCGCGGACCAGGGGCTGGACCGTCAGGGCGCGTGACGAGCTGTCGCTGAAGGTCTCCATGGCTCGGACTCGGGGTAGAACCAGGCGTTCGAGGGAGGTCCCGTGGCTCGTTCCAGGTCCGGCTGGCTGATCGCCGCCGCCGTCGTCGTGGTCGTCCTGTTGCTGCTCGTCGGGCTCGCGTGGTGGTCCCTGCCGGGCGTCGGTCCGGCGGCAGGATCCGCGGGTGCGCAGTCCGGGGGGAGCGAACCCGTGGCGTCGGGCGGGGCCAAGGAGCCGGAGTCGGATGCGGGGGCCTCGTCGCGGGGCCTGGGCGGGGAGCCCGGGTTGGACGGGGATGACGGCGCCGTGGACACGGACGCCCTCTCGCCGGAGGCGCTCGCCGCGCTGGCCGAGGAGCTGCTCGCCGACCCCAACACCCACGTCGTGTGCGACCTCGGCGTGCCGATGGCGCGGGGACAGGCGTACCTGGCGATCGGTGGGCACTCGGACTTCAACGGGCGCATGGTGCAGGTAGTCGACGGCAAGGCCTACATGCCCCTGGTCTACGACCTCGGACAGCTGGGGGACATGGTCATCGAGGAGCGCACGGGTCTGTTCTCGCTGGAGGGCTACGGGCCGGTCGAGGTGTCGTGGAGCGATCGACCCCAGGGCGGCGGGCACGGGCACTGCACCGCTCGCATCGACCCCGAGAACAGCCGGGCGTCCCTGACCGGCACCCTCACCCTGGCCGGCAGCGGCAGGCCGGCGGACGGCGCGTGGGTCGAGGGCTGCGGCAACATGGTGTTCGCCGACGAGGGCGGCATCGTGCACATGGACATCGTCACCGAGCCCTGCACGCTCATCGCCATGCGGCAGGACGGCATGCTGCGGACCATGAGCGACCCCATCCCGGTGGTGCCCGTGCCCGGAGAGGACGTCGTGCTCGACATCACCCTGCCCGAGGGCAAGCGCGGGGGCCTGGGCATCCAGCTGTCCCAGGCCGACGACGGCGCGTTCGTGATCGACGACGTGCTGGACGTGGGCCCGGCCCGGAGCGCAGGACTCGAGCCTGGCGACGTGGTGGTGGAGGTCAACGGAGAGTCGACGTCTGACCTGGAGATCGGCGAGTTCGTGAAGAGGCTCGGCGGCGAGGCCGGCACGGAAGTGGACCTGGTCGTGGAGCGGGGAGGGGAGCGCAAGGCGCTGACGATCGTGCGGGAGGCGCTGACGCCGGGGTGAGAGGACGCAGAGGACGCAGAGGGGGGTGTGTCCCGTTTCTCTGAACGCTTGGTTCATCCGAAGGAATCGCGCGTCGGGTGGGCGCCGGCCCGATGGGGGCTGGGTGATCTTCGTGGTGAGGGTGGGGCAGAACGCGCGCAGCTCCCGGACCCGGCCGAGACGGGGTGGTCCCCAGGACGCGGCGCCAAGACCGATCCTGTTCCTGCCATCGCGAGCCCGAGCCCGAGACCGAGCCCGAGCCTCGATCCCCCTACGCCCCGCCCTCCACCGGCACCAACACCCTCAGCGCCCCGGCCACGCACCGGATATCCGCCGGCCGCTCGTCCGTGGGCTCGCCGTCGAGGTTGACCGGCGTGCTGGCGGGGATGTCGAGGTTCACCGTGGGCAGGCGTGCGCGGACCACGCGGCCCAGGCTCGGGCCGGCGGGGACGACGACGATGTGCAGGCAGGAGCCGTCGAAGTCGGCCTCGGGGTGGACCGGGATGCCCCCGCCGCCGAAGGGGCCGACCGCGACGCCGAGCATGAGGACGTCTTCGTCGCAGACGGGCCCGTCGTCGCCCTGGACGCGGACGGGGAAGGTCTCGGCGGACAGGACACGGGTGATGCCCTCGAGGGTGTAGGCGAGCCCGCCGAGGGCGTCCTTGAGCGGCTGGGCGGTCTCGGCGGTGACGGCGGCGGGAAGGCCGATGGTGACCTGGTTGGCGACGTAGCGATCCCCCCAGGTGGCCAGGTCGATCGGCCGCTCCGTGAGCTCGACCGTGCCGGTGAACAGCGCGAGGGGCTCGACGTCGAGCAGGCCGAGGCCGCGGGCCATGTCGTTGGCGGTGCCCAACGGGAGGATGCCGACGGTGGGGCGGCGGTCGGCCGGGCGCTGCATCAGGCCCTGGATCGCTTCGTGGATGGTACCGTCACCACCGGCGATCCAGAGGATGTCGGTCTGCAGCTGGGCCGCCGCGCGGGTGGCGTCGCCGGGTCCCTCGGTGATCACGCGGAGCTCGTCGGGCACGGCGTGGGCGAAGGCGTCGAGCAGCTCGGTCGACGGGGTCGCCTTTCCGTTCAGGATGAGGGCGGGCATGGCACTCCTGGGCTTGCCGTGGGGTAAGCGCGGTCGGGGGCGCACTCCACGTCGCCTGCCGGGATACACGCCGCAACGCGCTGAGGCGGGGGCGTACGCTACCGGGTCCAGGAAGGATGGAGGGTCACCGTGAAGAGGCTGCTGCTCGTGCTGGGACTGCTCGCCGCGTGTGGGGACGGGCTCGACTCCGACAGCGACACCGACGGCTGGGACACCGACACCGACGGGTGGGACACGGACACCGACTCCGACAGCGACACGGACACGGACACGGACACCGACACGGACACGGATACCGACACCGACACGGACACCGACACGGACACCGACACCGACACGGACACGGACACCGACACCGACACGGACACCGACACCGACACGACACCCGCGGCGAAGTGCATCTCCGGCGCCACGGGCACCCACGTGGCGCGGTTCAAGTGGAACGGCTCCGGAAGCGGCTCGCGGGCCTGGGTCAGCTACGAGGCCAACTCCCTGCCCGACACCTCGAGGTGGAAGGCGGGGGCGTTTGCTCGAAGCACGAGCTACAACCCGGTGTATCAGGACACCTTCCTGGGGCCGGGCGGCCTGGAGCTGTCGGGCACGGTGTTCATGGACATCGAGCTGTCGACCGCCGGCCTGCCCCCGGTGCGCAAGGCGACCATCGCGCTCTACGGGCGCTCGTACTCGACCGGCAGCAGCGGCAGCTTCAGCTGGCGCACCTTCTCCGGATCGGGCGCGTCGCCCTACGGCGGGGTGGCGAACTCGACGCCGTATGCCTGGTACACGGCAGACGCGACGGCCTCGCTTCCGGCGGGAGATGGCGGGGTGCTCCTGCGGATCGAGCCGGAGGGGCCGTCGAACTCGCTGGTGGTGAACGAGGTGGAGATCTGCTTCGACGCGCGGTGAGCGAGGGGCGTAGCGTTCGACCGGACGACGCGTCCGAACCCGAGTCCGTGGTCCCTCTCAGGGGGTCGTCAGCGCCTCGATGACGAGCTGGGCAGCGTCGGGTGGGGTCCAGTCGGGGGCGCACTCGGTGGGCGGGGACGCGGTCAGGATCCGCTCGGAGACCAGCTCGCCGGTGAGGCGGTCGTAGGATGCGAGGGTGAGCCGGGCCAGGTCGACCGGACCCTGCGGGCACGCGAGCGTGCTCGGACCGAGGTCCTCGACGACGATGACGTAGCGGGCCTGGGCGAAGGTCTCGCCGCCCGTCGCATACGGGGCGTGGGTGAGCGGGGACCGGTAGACAGCGACCGTGCCCTCCGCCCCGTCCTGAAGCGGCACACCGTCGAGGGGCTCGCCGCTGCGGACGCGCTTGGCGACGGCCTGCAGCCAGGGGGCGGGGTCGAGGGTGAGCTCGACCTGGTCCGTCTGGCCCTGCATCTCGAGGGTGATGGGCACGGACAGGGACAGGGGCTCCAGCGCGATCGACGCCAGCAGCGCTCCCCCGTCGAGCGGGTCGGTGACGAGGTGATCGGGCGTGCCCATCCACGCGGCGAGGGCGGGCCAGGAGGCCGTCGGCTCGGTCTGCAGGCCCGGACCGGCGACCCACGTGGCCGGCGGGGGCCCGTTCAGCTGCAGCTGGACGCGAGGCGGCCAGGTCGAGAAGTTCGGGGGCAGGGCGCGCAGGGAGCCGCCGTTGGACAGGCGGGCCTCGGGCTTGCCGGGCAGGGCGGTGGCGTCGTGGCGCGGGGTCGAGCACCCGACCAGGGCCAGCAGGAAGAGGGTTCGCATACAGGGCCTGTTATCCTCCGCTGACAGGAGGCGAGGTTGAGAACGCTGCTGGGGCTCCTCGTGTTGGCGACCGCCGGGTGCAACGGCGGCGCAGATGTCATCGATGATCCGGTGGAGGAGGCGACCGCGCGCGAGTCGGAGCTCTGCGACGGGCTGGTCGGCATGCAGGGCATCGCCTGGGATCTGTACGCGGGCGTCCTCGTCACCGACCCGGTCCTGCCGCCTCCAGCCCCGGTGGGCGGGGTGTTCTCCCACCCGGACCTGCCGCTGCTGGGCTTCTCCTACCCGGACGGCTGGACCCCCGAAGCCCTGCGCGGCTCCGGGGTGGTCGGCGTCAACCTGCTTCGCGACGACGATACCGCCATCTGGCGCTACGTCAGCGCGCCCGCGAACGGGCCGCTGGCCGTCGAGACGGTGGTCGACACGGAGATCCAGGCGGCGCGCGACTTCTATGGCCTGACCGGGGAGGGCACGGTGGTCTGCCGGCTGCGCAACACGGCGGAAGTCACGCCTGGAACCGGTATCATCGGCGACACGAACCACGTGCTGGTCCGCATCGAGGACCGCAGCGTCCTGCTGGCGGCCCAGGTCATCACGGTCTCCCAGGACCTGCCGCCCAGCGTGTTCGTGCGCCAGATCAGCGCGCCGACGGCGGAGTTCGACGCGCGCGTCTACGACACGTTCCTCGCCATCGACTGGCAGCTGCTCTACGGTGGCGGCCGCAACGAGAACGACCGCGATGGGGACGGCATCTGGGACGTGTTCGACAACTTCCCCGACGATCCGGAGCGGAGCTAGGGGGAGGGGACGAGCGAGGCATTGCGTAGCTTCCATCGAGGGAGATGCGGGTCGGTCTCCAGTCTCCAGTCTCCAGTCTCCAGTCCCCCACCGACTGCTTCGGGGCCGGATCACTCGGTGCGCCCGGACCATCAACGGCAGCGCAAGGGGCAACGGACTCGGCGGAGGGCACCTGGACGCACGCAGCGGCGGCGCTGATCTCGGACTGGCGACTGGAGACTGGGGACTGGAGACCGCCACTCCACTCCCTCGCCCGCAGCAACGCGACACTCGCCCGCACCGACGCGCCCGCCCCGCGAGACCGTCGCACGTCGGTTCACCCACGATAGTCTCGCGCTGCACATGGAGGCGTGGTGTTCGAGACTGCCGAGCTGGGCCGCAGCTTGTCCAAGGACCGCTTCGAGGAGCTCGAGCCCACCCTGCGGGTCGAGCTGCTCCAGCTGCAGCAGGCGCTGCGCAAGGCGCCGTTCCCGGTGATCCTGGTCTTTGCCGGGGTCGATGCCGCGGGCAAGGGCGAGACGGTCAACCTGCTCAACCAGTGGATGGACCCGCGCTTCATCCACACTCGCGCCTACTCGAAGCCCAGCGATGAGGAGCGGGAGCGGCCGGAGCTATGGCGGTACTGGGTATCTCTCCCTGAAAACGGACGCTTTGGTATGTTCCAGAGCAGCTGGTATAGCAAGCCGATCCTGGACCGGGTGGAAGGGCGGATCGACGACGCGGCGTTCGAGAATCACCTCGCTCGCATCGCGTCCTTCGAGAAGACCCTCACCGACGATCACGCGGTGGTGCTGAAGTTCTGGATGCACATGAGCCGGGACGCCCAGAAGGCGCGCTACCAGGAGCTCGAGGCCGATCCCCTGGAGGCCTGGCGGGTCACCGAGCAGACCTGGGCCAACCTGAAGCGCTACGACGGCTTCGTGCGCGCCGCCGAGCACGCCATCCGCCGCACGTCGACCGGGCTCGCCCCCTGGTTCATCGTCGAGGGGGTGGACCACCGCTACCGCTCCGTCACCGTAGCCACCATCGTGCGGGACGCGGTGCGCTCGGCGCTGGACGCGTACGAGCGGCGCGAGGCCATGAAGGCCGTGCACAACGGGGGCGACCTGACCACGCTGGAGGGGCCGGCGGGCTCCGACGCGCCGGCGGAGTCGCCGTCGATGCCCCACCTCCCGACCGTGCTCGACAGCCTCGACCTGGAGCGCTCGCTCGACAAGCGCACCTACCGAAAGCGCCTGAAGAAGGCCAAGGCTCGGCTTGCCGTGCTCGCCCGGGAGGCGCGGGATCGGGGGGGGAGCTCGGTGCTGGTGTTCCAGGGCTGGGACGCTGCGGGCAAGGGCGGGGCGATCAAGCGGCTGGCGGATGCGCTCCAGGCTCGCGATGTGCGCATGCACGCGGTCAGCGCCCCCAACGACGAGGAGCGCGCCCACCACTACCTGTGGCGTTTCTGGCGGCGGCTCCCCCGCGCTGGCCGGGTCGCCATCTTCGATCGCAGCTGGTACGGCCGCGTCCTGGTCGAGCGGGTCGAGGGCTTCGCTGCGGACGCCGAGTGGCACCGGGCCTACGCCGAGATCAACGCCTTCGAGGAGGAGCTGGTCGATCACGGGATCGTGCTGGTGAAGTACTGGCTGCACATCAGTCCCGACGAGCAGCTGCGCCGCTTCCAGGAGCGCGAGAAGATCCCGTGGAAGGCGTGGAAGCTGACCGAGGAGGACTGGCGCAACCGAGACAGGTGGCACGACTACGAGCTGGCCGTACACGACATGATCGGGCGGACGTCGACCCGCGTGGCCCCCTGGACGCTGGTCGAGGCGAACGACAAGCAGTGGGCGCGGGTGAAGGTCATCGAGACCTACGCGGACGCCCTCGAGGCACGGCTGGCCGAGGTGCGCGGTGCTCCGTGAGACGCTCGACGGCTGGGTCGACAAGGTCTTCCCGGGCATGGGGATCCGCCCGGTCTACCTGACGATCATCGCGTCGACGGTGATGATCCTCTACTGGTACTGGTCGCGGTCCAGCCTGATGCCGGACTGGTTCCTCGACACCGCGGTCCAGCTCACCGGCGTCACCGACAAGGCGTTTCACGGGCGGCTGTGGGGCCACTTCCTGTGCCTCGTGCTCATGGGCATCGTGCCGACGGTGATCACGCTGGTGACGGACCGCATGGGCCTGGGCGAGATGGGGCTCGGCGTGCGCAAGGCCGGCCGCGAGTTCCTCATCGTCACCGTGCTGTTCGTGCTGTTCGTGCCGTTCGTGCTGTACTTCTCGACCTGGCCGGGCTTCCAGCGCACCTATCCGCGGATCGCCGCGGCGAAGGTGGACGCGAACATCTTCCTGCTCTTCCACCTGCTCTACCTGGTGAAGTGGGCGGCCTGGGAGTACTTCTTCCGCGGCTGGATGTTGTTCGCCTTCAAACGGGACTTCGGCACTCGCAGCGTCCTGATCTCGACCATTCCGTTCGCGCTGATGCACTACGGCAAGCCGGAGGTGGAGACGCTGTCGGCGATCGCGGCGGGGTTCATCCTGTGCTGGCTGGCGCTGAAGGGCCGCAGCATCTGGCCCGGTGTGGCGATCCACGCGGCGGTGTCGACGACGATGGAGCTGTTCGCGACGAAGTGGTTCTGGGAGTGGCTCGGGATGGGGGGCTGAGCGGCTGGCGCTCGCGTGGGTGCGGGCGGGGGAGCGGCGGGGCGTCCGCTCTGCGGGGAGTCGTGTGGCTTCTGCACAGGGGAGTGGCGGGCCGGTCCCTGGTCGCTGGTCGCTGGGGCCTGGTGCGAGCGGGGGCAGCTGGCACATCGCGGTGCCTCTCCGGAGCTGGCTACCTGACCCGGCACGGGTGTTCATGACGCGAGCACGCCGGAGTCCGCTCCTCCTCCATCGCCAAGGCGCAGTGCCGCCAGATTCGGCCTCTATCCCCCGCTCGGAGAGGGCCCCAGAGACCAGTGACCAGAGACCGACCCGCCACTCCCCCGTTGGAAGTCACGCGACCCCCGCCCGTCGAAACTTGATGCTGCTACCCTCCCGCCCATGCGCCGTTCCGACCATCGCGTACTCGTTCTGCTCGTCGTCGGGGTCGCTGCCGTGGTGCTGCTGACTCCGGCGCGGCTGCTCTGGGGTGGGGTGGGGACGCCTTGGTGGCTGCCGTTCGTCGCGTGGGGTGGGCTGGTGGCGCTGGGCGGGTGCGTGTTGCTGGCGACGCCGCGCGATGACTGACATTGCCGTGCCCCTCGCGCTGGCCGTGCTGACGCTCGGCGGCCTCATCGGAGTGAGCGAGCTCGCCGAGCGGGTGCCCGCGATCCGCCGCATGTCGCGCAACCCGCTGGTGTTCGGCCTGGCGCTGGGCGTGTTCGCGACCTCCTGGACGCTCTTCGGCTCGGTCGGGTTCGCCGCCACCCAGGGCTGGAACTTCCTGGCGATCTATCTGGGTCCTACGCTGGCATGCCTCGCGATTCCGCTGATCTGGCTGCCGCTCGCCCGGGTGGTGCGGCGTCACCGGCTCGGCTCGGTCGCCGACCTGCTCGCCTTCCGCTTCTCGTCTCGTCTCGTCGGCGCATACGTGACGTTGTTCCTGGCACTCGGCCTGCTGCCCTACGTGGCGCTCCAGACCCGGGCCATCGCTGACGGCGCAGCCTTCCTCGCCGGACCCTCGCCGCCGGACTGGCTCGGCTCCGCCTATGCCGCGCTCATCGGCCTCTTCGCCCTGGTGCTCGGCGCTCGCTACGTGCAGCCCCGCCGGCAGCAGGCCGGACTGCTGGTGACCCTGGCTGCGGAGGCGGTGCTCAAGCTCGTCGCCATGGCCGTCGTTGGTGGGGTCGTCGTCGTGCAGGCCTTCGGCGGACTCGGCGGCCTGACCACCTGGCTCGCCGAGCACCCCGAGGAGGTCGCCCGCCTGCAGCAGCCCTTCGAGGGCCCCACCTTTCCCGCGCTGGTCGTGCTCGCCGCGGCCTCGGCGTTCCTGCTGCCCCGCCAGTTCCACGTCGCCTTCGTCGAGCGCCCCGACGAGCGCAGCCTCCGCCACGCGACCTGGACCCTGCCGCTCTACCTGCTGCTGCTGAACCTCCCAGTGCCGATCCTGCTGTGGGGCGGATCGCTGCTCGTTCCTGGCATCGAGCCCGACCTGCACGTGCTCGCCGCGCCGAGCCTCGGCTGGGTGCGCCTGCTCGCCTTCGCCGGCGCCCTGTCCGCCAGCAGCGGCATGATCCTGGTCTGCGCCATCGCCTTGTCCGGGATGATGGTCAACCACGTGGTCATCCCCCTGCGCGGCCCCCGCGACCTGTCCCCCGGCTTCGTCTCGGGGATCCGCCGGGTCGTCATCGGCGGTCTCGTCGCCGCGGGCTTCGCCGCCCACCTGCTGATCCCCCGGTTCGGCACCCTGGTCGACCTCGCCCTGCTGTCGTTTGCCGCGGTGCTGCAGCTCGCGCCGGCGGTGATCCTGGGCCTGGCCTGGACCCGGGCGACCCGATCGGGCGCGCTGGTCGGACTGACGCTCGGCATCGGAGCGCTGACGGTGGTCACGTTGTGGGACGCGTTCCTCGCCGATCCCGCCGCCGATCTGCGCCCGATCGCCGTGTGGAGCAGCCTGGCGCTCAACGTGGTCGGACTCGTCGTGACCAGCCTGTTCACGACCCAGCGTCCGGGGGAGGCGGAGGCGGCGCTGGCGTGTCGGCTGCGGCCGGGCTCGGTCCGGGCGGGCATGGCGCGCCCGGTGCCCACCCTGCGCGCGCGGCTGGCGGTGGCGATCGGCGAGGAGGCGGCGGCCCAGGAGATCGCGGACGCCCTGCGCGAGCTCCGCATCGAGGAGGGGGAGGATCGCCCGGTCGCCCTGGCGCAGCTGGCCGAGCACGTCGAGCGCAACCTGGCCGCGCTCATCGGTCCGCTGGCCGCGCGGGTCGCCCTGGGGCAGGACGCGCTCCTCCCCGACGAGGCCGTCGCCGCCTTGTCCGCCGAGCTGAAGTACCGGGAGGACCGGGGGCTCGAGACCATCCAGCCAGGCGACGACGGGG
>MDTC01024450.1_pt1 | contig 15871 bp, 16 predicted proteins | sample 811181 | NCBI WGS metagenome assembly MDTC01 (sample SAMN05326644, study PRJNA326480) | marine metagenome | isolation source: seawater | place: Pacific Ocean: North | collected 2011
CGAGAAAAACCGTTAGCGGTGTGACCAGTTTGCCGCCAGCGGATGTGTAACCCGACATCTAGGTCCCGGTCCCTTCGCCCTCGTGTTCTTCCAGGCCCTCGCCCTCGAGGTCTTCCCCGGCGTTCTTGCGCACAGCAAAAATCAGGCCGACCAAGGCCACGATCGGCACCACTAGGCCCTTATAGATGGTGTGCTGAATGGTCTCCGAAATTGCGGCGTAGGAGCGCTCCGGAAGCGTCGGCAACCCCAGCTTCTCGAACGGCACGCCGCTGAGCATAAGCATCTGGGTGCCGCCGCCCTCGGTTTCGCCGTAAACGTGGTCGACGTAAGTGGCGACGGGTACTTTGCCGGTAAGCTCACCGGTCTCGGTAGAGCGTCGCGGGAACTGGGTGATCTCACCCGGCGCGAGCGTCTTGCGCCGCTTGATCTCCGCCTTCAACTCGCTGACCGGTCCGTACAGGGTCGCGCCTGTGGGGCAGGCATCGGCACAAGCCGAGAACTTGCCTTCATCCCAGAGATGGCGGCAGAGCTCGCATTTGTGGATCTCCGGAAACGGCTTGTCGTAGTCGAATTTCGGAATGCGAAAGGCGCAGGAGGCAACGCAATAACGGCAACCGATGCAGGCGTCCTTGTCGTAGGTGACGACGCCCGACTTTGGCTCCTTCTGCAGCGCCGTCACCGGGCAGACCGAGACACATGACGCATCAACACAATGCATGCAGGAGTGCTTGGAGAAGGCGAAGCCGTCGGTCTCGCGGTCCTTCACCTCATTGGTGCCGTCCGAATACATCTTGATGACGTTGAGCGCCGCCGGCGAAAGATGGGTGGTCTGGTCGAGATAGGGCTTGTCAGCCGGCGTATCCAAGGGCCGGTCGTTGGCGATCTTACACGCCGTTACGCAGGCCTTGCAGCCGACACAGAGGGTCGAGTCGAACAACAGGCCAACGGCGTCGGGGGAAATCTGGTTGTTCTCCCGCGCTTCGGCCTCGTCGGCGGCGCCACCGGCAGCGGCAATGCCAGCGCAACTGCCGGCCGCACCTCTAATGAAGTCGCGCCTGGAAAGCCTGTTCACCGGCGTACTAGCCATCGTGTGACATCTCGCCCGCCCCCACCTGCCCGAGGCGCCGCACGAACAACACCAGGCCTATCAGGCCAACACCCAGGACAAATGCCAAAAACCAGATAACCTCACGGTTGCTCCCCTCACCGTAAGGCTTGTATATCGGCGGCATGCTGGTATGGATTGGCAAGGCGAAGCCAACCGCCATCTCACTGCAGTTCCCCGCCTTGATGCAGTCGCCGAAGGGTGCCGTGAGCACCGGTTGGGGACGGACATCGGGGCTCAGTATGACGGCCCCTTCGCCGCCGCGGATTGCACGCCAGATCTCGGCGTCGCTTGCTTTGCCCATCGTACTGCCGGGAACGCCACCGTCGGTCTGGGCGGCTGCGCCGTGCCAGACCCCTGCCGCCATCAGGCCCAGGCCAATTACCAGGAGCAGACCAAGGCCACCAAGGCCCTTACGCAAACAAAGCACGCTCACACCCTTAGAGCGGCGCCGGTCACTCCCCGGCCTTCAGCCTGTAAGCGGTGCCCCAACCCCAGGCGCCGGAGCCGAAGCCCCGGGCAATGACACGCTCCTGGTAGATCTCCGAGACCGTGTCACCGTCACCGGCGAGTAGCGCCTTGGTTGCGCACATCTCGGCGCAAAGCGGTAACTTGCCCTCGGCCAGGCGGTTGCTCCCGTATTTCTGACGCTCCGCCGTCGAACCATCCTCCTCGGGCCCGCCGCCGCAGAAGGTGCACTTGTCCATCTTGCCGCGGTCGCCGTAATTGCTTGCCGAAGGGAACTGAGGAACCCCGAACGGACAGGCATAGAGGCAGTAGCCGCAGCCTATACACAGGTCTTTCGAGTGCAGCACCACGCCCTGGTCGGTATCGTAAATGCAATCGACCGGACAGACAGCGATGCACGGTGCATCCGAGCAATGCATGCAGCCGATCGAAATCGAGCGCTCGCCCGGCTCACCGTCGTTGATGGTAACCACGCGGCGGCGGTTGATACCCCAGGGCACATCGTTCTCGTTCTTACAGGCGGTGACACAGGCGTTGCACTCGATGCAGCGCTCGGCGTCGCAGAGAAATTTCATTCTGGCCATGTCTCTCGCTCCCCTCAAGCGGCCGAGATGCGGCACAGGGTCGATTTCGACTCCTGCATTACCGTCACGCTGTCATAGCCGTAGGTCATGGCCGTGTTCGCGGCCTCGCCGACGACATAAGGTTCGGTACCCGGCGGATACTTGTCGCGCAAGCTTTCACCCATCCAATGGCCGCCAAAGTGGAAGGGCATGAAGACCACACCACGCCCGACACGCTCGGTGACCATGGCCTTAACCAGCACCTTGCCGCCTTCCGGCCCTTCGACCCAGACGCTGGCGCCGTCCGTAAGGCCGGCATTGTTGGCATCGTATGGGTTGATCTCGGCGAACATCTCTTGCTGCAACTCGGCGAGCCATGGGTTGGAGCGGGTCTCCTCCCCGCCGCCCTCATATTCGACCAGACGACCCGAGGTCAGGATCAGTGGATAGTCTGCAGTGACATCGTTGTCCTGGATCGATTTGTAGAGTGTCGGCAGGCGATAGAAGACCTTGTCCTCGTAAGTCGGGTAGTCGGCCACCAGATCGCGCCGCGGCGTATAGAGCGGCTCGCGGTGGGTCGGTATTGGGTCCGGGAAGGTCCAAACATTGCAGCGCGCCTTGGCATTGCCGAACGGCGCGCAACCATGGGCGATAGCGACCCGCTGGATACCACCCGAGAGATCGGTCTTCCAATTTGTCTTGTCGCCCGCCACCGCGTCGATAGCGGCACGCTCATCTGCAGTGAGATCACCATCCCAGCCGAGCCTCTTGAGTACCGCCATGGTGAACTCAGGATAGCCGTCCTCAATCTCGGAATCGACTGAGTGTGCGCCCTCCGCCAAGAGATTGACGCCATCCTTCTCGACGCCGAAGCGAGCGCGGAAGGTGAGCCCGCCCTTGGCCACCGGCTTAGAGGTGTCGTAGAGCACCGGGGTTCCGGGATGACCCATTTCCGGCGTGCCCCAGCAGGGCCAGGGCAGACCGTAGTATTCGCCGTCGCAAGGCCCGCCGATCGCCTGCAGGGTGGTGCGGTCGAAGGTGTGCTGGTTGGCCATCTGCCTTTGCAGCCGCTCTGGCGACTGGCCCGTATAGCCGATGGTCCACATGCCGCTGTTTATCTCGCGCAAAGTGTCCTCGACCGAGGGCTCCTTATCAACAATTGCGATGTTCTTGAACATCTGCTCGGCAAAGCCGAACTTCTCGGCGAAGCGATAGATGATTTCGTGATCGGGACGCGCCTCAAACAATGGCTCGACCACCTTCTCGCGCCATTGGAAGGAGCGGTTGGAGGCGGTCACCGACCCATAGGTCTCGAACTGCGTCGCAGCCGGCAGTAGATAGACGCCGTCAGTACGGTCGCTCATCACCGCGCTCATGGTCGGATAGGGATCGACCACCACCAAGGTATCGAGCTTGACCATCGCCTCCTTCATGTCGGGTAGGCGGGTTTGTGAATTGGGCGCGTGACCCCAGAAGACCATGCCCTGGATCGGGTTGGGCTGCTCCACATTGTCGGCATCAAGCACGCCGTCGAACCAGCGCGACACGGTGATGCCTTTAGCCTCCATCAGCTCCTGGTTGGCAAAGCGGCCGAGCATGTAGTCATAGTCCACGTTCCAGACCCGCGACCAGTGCTTCCAGGCACCGGTGGAGATGCCGTAATAGCCTGGCAAAGTGTGCGACAGCACACCGAGGTCGGTAGCGCCCTGAACGTTGTCGTGGCCGCGGAAGATATTGGTGCCACCGCCGGACGTGCCCATATTGCCGAGCGCCAACTGCAGGATGCAGTAGGCCCGGGTGTTGTTATTACCGTTGGTGTGCTGCGTGCCGCCCATGCACCAGACCACGGTGCCGGGCCGATTCATGGCGAGCGTACGGGCGACCCGCTCCAACTGCGAGCCCGGAGCGCCGGTCACGCGCTCGACCTCCTCCGGCGTCCAGCGCGCAACCTCGTCGCGCACCATGTCCATGCCGTAGACGCGCTGGCGGATAAAATCCTTGTCTTCCCAGCCATTCTCGAAGATGTGCCAGAGAATGCCCCAGACCAGCGCCACGTCAGTGCCCGGGCGGAAGCGCACATACTCATTGGCATGGGCTGCCGTGCGCGTGAAGCGCGGATCGCAGACGATGACCTTGGCGCCGTTCTGCTCCTTGGCCTTGAGAATGTGCAGCAACGCCACCGGATGCGCCTCGGCCGGGTTTGAGCCGATGAAAAAGATAGCGCGGGCGTTGTGGATATCATTGTAGCTATTAGTCATGGCGCCGTAGCCCCAGGTATTGGCGACGCCGGCAACGGTGGTGGAGTGGCAGATTCGGGCCTGGTGGTCGACATTGTTGGTGCCCCAGAAGGCCGCGAACTTGCGGAACAGATAGGCCTGCTCGTTCGAATGCTTGGCCGAGCCGAGCCAATAGACCGAATCAGGGCCCGCATTCTCGCGGATCGCCTCCAGGCGGTCGCCGACCTCGTTAATGGCGTCGTCCCAACTCATCCGCTTCCACGCACCACCTTCGAGCTTCATTGGATATTTCAGGCGACGCTCACCAATGGCGTGCTCGCGCACGCTGGCGCCTTTTGCGCAATAGGCGCCAAGATTGAAGGGGCTGTCGAAACCCGGTTCCTGGCCGGTCCAGACACCGTTCTGGACTTCCGCCATGACCGTGCAGCCCACCGAGCAATGGGTACAGACCGACTTGACGGTCACTGTCTCGCCGGCCCCATCGCCAGCTGCGGCCTCGGCCTTGCGGATGCGCGTCAATGGCAGGCTACTGCCAAGCGCTGCGATGCCGCCCGCCGCAACACCGGACGCCTTGAGAAAATCGCGGCGCCCGACTGCGGTCGAGACCGTTCCATTGACCGCCTGGCGAAGATTGCCGCCAGCCGCAGCGGTAGATTTACGCTTACTGAGCATGATGCGTTCCCTGACCCTGAATCCCCTGCGCCCTAGAAGCGCGCTAGTTCGTAGACCCGCCGAACGTGCGCGGTTTCGCGATATTGTCCGGCTGCCGAATCGGCACCGGTCTCTGCCGCCTCGGCGCTCTCGGCTGATACCCCTGCCGCTAGCACCCCGACCGTCGCGATGCCCGCAACACCAATCCCTTTCATCACGTCGCGCCGCTGCGGATCTGCCGCACCATGCGCATCACGTTGTTTCTTCGCCATTCGCCTCGACTCCTTACCAAAACTGTTTTTATTTCATTAAATCAATCATTTAACAAAATACACCCACCTTCTACTTCAAAAAATGACTGCCCCAATTCCGCCACCGCTTTGTAAAATAGCGCCGATGGAGCAGCCGCCAGGTCGGCACAAAATTGGCCCACCCATGGCGCCATATGCGCCGTGAAGATGGTGCGCTGATCGTCGCCGCCAGCCGTCACGCCGAGGCTGCCCTCGATCAAGACCGCCATGACCTCGCAGAGGCTAGCGATGCCGTCTTCAGGCTCGGCCGCGCCGTCCGCCCGCGCAAGACCGAGCCGGTCGAGATCGTCACGCAGATGAGCCAGCGGCCGGTCGTAGAGAAAGCCGGTAATATAGTGCGACGCGTAGGGAATCACCTCGCCCTGCACAAGCCCCACAAAAACCGCTTCATGTTCTGCAGCAACCGCCTCCGGCGTTGTATCGCCGGCCGCAGTCGCCAAAGCGGTAACGGCACGACCGAGGGCGCTGTCGTCGCCCGAAGCCGCCGCGATCTGATCAAGCAAGGTGGAATCAGGCGCGTGCGAAAATAGGGTTCCGAGCAACCGGTACAAACCGGCCCGTAACCCATCTTCCACCGACACCGGCAGCCCCGTTTCCGCTGCCAAGTCCTGCTCAATGGCCTGCTGCCCTTGCATACGGCCCTCCCCTGCAAGAATTGTGACCCAACAGTCGCAGGCGGTCAAACCGAATTCGGCCGGCTCCCGTGCGGACTCGAATCAAACAGTAAGGTCGTCGCTCGGATACAGGCCCCGATATCGGCCCGCCCCGCTTCGTTCCAGCGAGTAGGCATCGGCAACATCGGCAAGGGACCAGCAGGGCTTGGGCGCGAAGCATGGCCTGCCCACCATTTGAGAGGCCGAAAAGTTTCATATCCGAGATTTCTGGTGTTGCGCCCCTAATTCAGATTTGCCAGCGCGAATCGGCTCTCGCTCCAGGGGGGGGCCTTCAGCCGGCTCTATGGCGACCGATTGAATATATCCAAGAGCGAGGTGCTCAGAGGCGAGGTCCCCCTGCGGGGGAACATGCCGACAGTCCTTGACGACGGCTCCGACCCGCCTTTTTTGCCCTGGGGATAGTCGATGGCAGAACCGTATGCAACAGCGTTCCGGCGGTTGTCACCCCGCCCAACTTGGTGGTCTAAATCCGCGCTCACAACGCCGCAGGAAACTTAGGTCTCATGAGAAAAGCCTTCAGGCACAAACCCATAGCCCCAGCCCGCCCCTGTGCGGTCATGACGGCACTCTGAGGGAGGAAAATTGCGTAGATACAGATGTCGCAATTTGAGTTACATGTTCCACATTTGCCGTGTCACTTCAGGGTCTAATTTTGCGCTACTGGCACGACTCGAACTGGCGTGATGATTGCTTTTCGGTTATCGAATTGTGTGCTGTGCGTGACCTTGCTGCACCATTTCGCTTATCCGGTAGGAAGTTTTGCGTTGAGCATGACAAAGGGTGGGGTAGATCGGTTCGCGCCGAAGCTTGGGGGGAAGGATGAACAATCCGAATGCGTTGCTCTATAAGTGGTTGGTAATCAATTCCTTCGCATTCCTGTTGGTCTATGTCGCCTGGCTGCGCGACTGGATCGAACTCGTGGTCGAGAGCGACGCAAGCTATCTGAGCATCGTCATCGGTGCCGTCTTCTTAGTTTTCTGGGCAACGAGTTCCTACCATATTGTCGGCATCAATCGTGAGATCGGCCTATTGGCGGGCGGTGCCCAGCGGGGTGTCGCGGCCGATTATTTCGACCGGCTGCGACGCAAAAGTAGGAACCTCGCGGAGCCGAACGTAGACCAAAGCATACTGGCGAGCACGTTTCGCGCACGCCTGTTCATGCCGATCCAGATTATCGCCTATGTCGGCAATGTTCTAATCCTTCTAGGCCTGATCGGCACCGTGGTCGGATTTGTCATCGCCGTGAACGGGCTGGGCGACAGTATCGCCGGTGGCACCAACATGGAACGCGTGCAGGGCGTGCTCGGTCAGATCGTCAATGGCATGGGTGTCGCACTATTCACCACGCTAGTCGGCGCAATCTTGGGCGGCCTCTGGTTACAGATTCATTACCAGATGCTGTCGCGCGCCGTCGGCGGCCTGGTGGTCGACACTGTCGAGTGCGCGGATATCGAGATCATCCCGAAGATCCTGCGCGCCGCAGACGGTGCCGGCTCGCCGGAGAACGTGGCGGGATAGCGCGAGGCGTCCTGGCGGGATTATTCACAGATGTTCGAATTCGATCCGTTCGGCAATCCTATCGAGGATTCCTCTTCGATAGCCTTTCGCGACATTCTGTTCCTCATGGTGTTCAGCCTGGTGGTCGTCATCTTCCTGCTCACCTTCTTGGTCAATCCCGTGCCCAAGCCCAACGATGTGCCGTTGCGCACGCAAATATTAATCGAGGCCACTTGGCCATCTGGCACCGGCTATGATGTCGATCTATGGGGCATGGGCCCCGACGGTATCCCAGTCGGATGGGGTATCTACGAGGCCGGCCCATCACTCAACCTGGAGCGCGACGACCGTGGCAAGATCAACGATCTTTCCGAACTGAACTACGAGTGGATGTCGATCCGAACCCGCAACGCCGGTGAGTATGTCGTTAATATCCACCTCTACAACCAGTACAAAGAACCGCTACCGGTGCCAGTCAAAGTGCGTGTCACCGGCAAGGGCGACATCGGCGAGATCTACGAAACCGAAATTCTGCTCAAACGTCGCAAGGAAGAAGTCACTGTTGTGCGTTTCACGCTAGATGCGGACGGCAAACTGATCGAGGACAGCGTCCACAACCTGTATAAATCGATACTCAGGCATCGCTGAAAGGCGCCCGATGTCGGAGTTGCTGGTTCTCATCATTCTTTACGCCCTACACGCCGCCGCCGTGTGCTTTCTGTTCGCGATGCTGTTCGTCAACGACCTGCGGCAGTGGTGGATGCGTATCGCGACCCTGGCTCTTGGCCTGGTCGCGTTGGTGCTACCGCTCATGCTGGCACACCAGACATTGGGCTATCCCGATCCCTGGCCAGAGCCGGGACGCTACAACGTCTATGGTTGGGACGTCGACGAGATCGACGGCGCACTGTTTTTGTTGGTGGTGTCGCCGGGCCAGACGAAGCCGCGCCATGTTCGTGTGCCATTCGATCTCGGCGTCGCGCTGAAGCTGCAGGAGGTGACGGAGAATTTCGGCATCTACAAACAAATCACGGTCGATATCGGCGACGAGGTGTCCGGACGCGGCCCGCAATACGCCTTCACGATCGAGAAAGTGTTCGGAGACGATGAGTAGGCAAAGGTAATGGCTGGCATGGTGGTCGATTTCGCAACATTGAACTGGGGCGCGCTGTTGCTCGCACATGTCGCCTGCACGACCCTCATGCTGGTCGCCATCTTTTTGCGGCGCCGGTGGCTCAAACCGCTGGCCGTGATCACCGGCGCCGTTACCCTGTGGTTGCCGCTATTTGCGTTGCTGGACACGCTGGGCCTGCCCAACCCGTATCCGCCCCAGGGCGACTATCGCATGATCTCATCTCGATACGATGAACAGGCCGAGATCCTCTACATATTCGTCGACACGCTGGGCCGTGACTTCACGCCGCGCCTTTACGGCATGCATTTCGACAAGACACGCTACGAGCGCCTCGGTCAGAATGTGGACTACAGCGTAGTCGTCATGCGGATCGGCGACGATGGCGGCGGCAATTACGAAGTCGACTATGTTGATTACGAGCCACCGGATTTGCTGAAGGATGGCATGATGCGAGGTTGGCAGGCGCCGCGCGAGACCGACTGACGCAGCGCCGCCCTATTCCTTCGACTCTGCCACAGGCTCCGCCGCTGCGGCAGACCCCCCAGTTCCAGCTGCAGCGAATTCGGCTTCGAATCCGAAACTCTTGGCGATCCGGTAGGATTGCCGTGCCTTGTTCTGGTAACGGATCACTCGCTGTTGGTGCCGTGCCCGATCAGAGCGGTTCTTGGGCTCCAGAGAACTCAGCTGGGTATAGGTATCGCCCATGTTCTTGTGGGTACGCGCATGCAAGCGCGGATGCGCCTCGACGGTAAAAATCCGCAAGGCCTTCTCAAACGCCGTGATCGCCGCCTGCAATTCGCGCTCTCGATAGCGCCCCTCCGACATCAACACACGGGTCAGTCCGATCTCGATCAACGTCTCGCCGTGCACGACGGGCTGCGCGACGGGCCCGGCAACGCGCAAGGCCTCGGCGTAGTAGCTGAGTGCCCGGTCGATGGGGTTGGCCTCGGCCTCGAGTTCATAGAGCCGGCGGTGAGCATTGCCGAGCGCGCGCAGGCCCCGCGCATAGAGCTCTGCGTTGTCCGCATTGCTCAAGATGACCAGTCCGTCGTTCAAGAGATTGATCGCGTTCGATACCGGTACCGCCTCGCCATTTAGGCGGGACATCGTCATATAGGCATCGGCCATATGGCTGCGGGTCTCGAAATGCGCCCGTAGGCCCGCGGCAACGGTCCGCAGGTCTAGCGCCATATGGTAGGCATCCAATGCCGTCTCCAGCCTGCCCGGATCGCCCGTGCGCGTCAGCGCCAGGGAGACGTGGCAGAACCCGACCCGGTCGTACAACCGTCCTTCCACGTTACGGGGCAATTCGCCGGCAAAGCCAGCCAGCACGTAATCATATTCGCTGACGGCCGTCTCATACTTCCCGCGATCGAATAGGGCATCGGCGCGAGCGATCTCGCTTTCGATTAGGGCTCGGCGCGCCGCCGCCTCACGTGGTTCCACGACGGTCGTGTCATAGACCGTCGCTTGCCAGACCGAGGCAGCCCATAGACAAAATATTGTCGTCAACACCATCCTGGGATGTCGGCCGAAAAATCTTCCTATCACGGTGCTATCCTTGGGTGTCGACCGTCGCCAAACGATGACGATGACGGCATTATTAGATCCGGAATTAGACCTAGGTCTGACCGGCGTTCGCCGACGGAATATCGAGTGTGAACTCGACCTCCATAATAGAGGCTTCGCCGCCCATGCGCATGGAAATCCAGTTACTGGCAAACCGGACCGCAGAAGCGCCGGCGGGATAGGCGAAGGTGAATGTCGCGCTCTTGCTCTTCTTCCGTTTCACGGCGGTGGGCTGCTCCGATATGCCCTCGAATGACAGCAGAGGAAACCGGCGATCGGAGGCCTCGTCGATGAGGATTATTGTCGACAGGGGATCATCCTCGAGCAGGATTGGCCGCGCAGTGGTGGCATTATTTCTGAAGCGCAATGTGACAATCAGTCTGTCATCCATGCGCTGGACACTGCGCAGTGTCCAGCGCCAATGGTTGTCGCTATAAACAAATTTGTTCGGCTCGGTCCGCCAATTCGAGCTCTCCGGCGTGATCTCGGCGTCCTGCGCGATCGACATCCGTTCCGTCGCCGCTACGCCCATAAGCAGCAGCGCTACGACACACAAGAGCTTCGGCATGTCCATCCCAACCGTCTTCAATGACACCGGGCGCCCGTTATTCGATGTAGGACAAATGCGCCCTGATTTGCGCCAGCCCACCTTCGCCCAGACCCCATGAAATCGTTCCGTCGGCATCGGCGTCGCGCCCGTGCTGAATCCAAGTCAGGTGCTCGACGATCTCTTCGGCAAAGAAGGCCGATGAGATTGGCGAGGCGCCGCCGGAAATTTGAGCCGCCTTGTCCAAGATCTTGCTGCACCAGAAATGAATGTTGGCAACGGATGCCAGGACATGCTTTGCATGCAGCTTGACGCTTTCATTAGCGTCAGCAGTGTCGCGCGCGAAGGTCATATGTTGCACAATAGCCTCCGCCGCTGCCACGACGCCATACCCCTTGCCAGGACCGTTGGCCTCGCGCGCTGGATCAATCGCGTGGCGCACATGCGCTGTGTGGGTCCTTATCACGTCCCAATCCTCGAGATCCGCTACTGCATACGCCGCATGCTCGCTAGCAATGGCCGCTTCCTGCTCAAGGATGGTCGCCAAGCCAAGCTGGCCCGGTGTGTCCTGCCAAGCATCCAAGATGTGGCCAATATGAATTTGGTATTCCTTGGGCGCAGCCGGCTCTACCGTGTTTGTCGCCACCTGATCAACGGACACGCCGTCGGCATCCGACAACTCCTCAGGATCAGCCCAGTTGGCGTTGCGTTTGGCAAGCGTCTCCAAATAGGCGCCGACCTGGTTGATCTCCTCATCCGTGAGCTCACCCATACCGCCCCACGGTGGCATGGTCTTATAGCCTTCCTTGACAGCTTTGACGAAGCGGGTGTAGCCGCGCTTAAACTTGCGCAGGTTAGCCGCATTGGGCAGGCCGCGACCGCGACCGTCCGCCTTCATGCCGTGGCAATAGGCGCATTTGGCGCGATAGATCGGCTGGCCGGCCTGCTCGGCCTCGGCATTTTCGGACAAGAGATTAGAGGATCGTCGGCCTTCTTCGCCCACGGCAGTGGCATCGTTTTCGGCAACCAACAATGTCAGCAGGCCCAGAGCAGCCACCATAGCCACTCGCATCAGCAGTTTAACAATCATTTATCTGACACCTCGCACGACTCGACGAAGGGGTGGCAAGCGCTCAGGCATGCCACCCCCGTTGTCGGGTTGGTTAGGTTTCAGCCAGCTGTCCTACAGACCGAAGGTCACAAGAATGCTGGCATGATTGACCGGGTTGTCGTCCGGTGCCGATCCGAACGAAGGCAAGCCACCCAAGGCAAAGGTAATGTACTGCTTGCCGTCGACCAGATAGGTGCTCGGGCCGGAATTTGATGCGGAGTTGGTGTTGAAGCGGTACACCACCTCGCCCGTGGTCGCGTTGGCCACGTTCACGATGCCGCCCTGACTGGCGAAGATCGTCAAATTACCGGCCGTTGTCAGCATGCCGCCACTGTACCCATCCTTCGGATAGGAGATGCGCCAGGCTTCCGAACCGTCCTTGATGTTGTGGGCCGAGTTCACTTCGGAACCGCCGGCCAAGATCTCGAAGACCGACCCGAGATTGCGCACGTTGCTGGTCACCTGGACCTTCTCGAACACATAGCTCATGCTGTGCTCGCGACGCGCCAGGTAGATCATGCCGGTGCTGGGGTTGAGCGCTGCCGGGTACATGTTGGTGGCGCCCAGCAGGCCAGGCCAGATCTCCACGGTCTCGCCTTCGGCCGGCACTGGAGTATCCCATATCGGATTGCCGTCGGCGTCGTAGCCGCTGGCCCAGTTGATCTTGTCGGCAATTCGCGGCGCCTGCAGAAACTTGCCGGTCGCTGCGTTGAGATAGTGCATGAACCCGGTCTTATTAGCCTGGATCACCACTTTCTGGCCGTCGATATCGGTCAGAATCGGTGTCTGCATGGCATCGTAGTCCCAGGGGTCGCCCGGTACCACCGTATAGCGCCACTTGACCTTACCCGTCTCGGTATCGACGGCCACGATCGCCGCCGCACCCTCATTGCGCTGGCCGCCCGCGCCGGCACCGTCGCGCTCGGTATAGGGGTTCCACGGATAGGCGTTGCCCGTTCCCGTGTAATAGGTCTTGGTCTCGTCGTCGTAGCTGCCGACAATCCAGGGGCCTGCACCGCCATACTCGCGGCTATTACCGGGCCAGGTCTCGGCACCGGGCTCGCCGGGAGCAGGGATCATGTTAGCCGCCCAGAGCTGCTCGCCCGTCTCCATGTCATGGCCGTGAACGTAACCCTGAAGGCCACCGGTATCGGTTGCGTTCATCGGTACGATGATCTGGCCGGGTATTGCTACTGGACCAGAGGTGCAGAAATAGCCGTTCGAATCCGCTGCCTGTTCGAAGTCCTTGGGATATGGACGATCAATCTTGTGCGCGTAGACCTCCTCGCCTGATTTGGCATTAAGCGCGATCAGCGTGCATTCGTTCGAAAGGAAGTAAATATTGTCACCGGCGATCGCGACACCGCGATGCTTGCCGGTAAAGAACGGGACGAACTGGCCACCCCAATCCTCCGGCAGTTCCCACTCGTACTTCCAGACCCGGTTGCCCGAACGTGCGTCGACCGCGTGAACGGCGTTGTCCTGCGGCAGGTACAGCAGGCCATCGTGATATAGCGGCGTCGCCTGTGTATCGCTCTCGCCGCCGATCGAGTAGATCCATTTCGCGTTGAGATTAGACGCGTTGTCCGGCGTGAGTTGTGTCAGCGTGCTATAGCGCGAACCATCCCAGCTACCGTTGATATGCAGCCATTCCCCGCTCGCAGGCCGCGCCAGATCGTTATCCGACACGTATGCCTGCGACCCGCTGACTACGGCCAGCGTCGACGCCGCTGCTAACATGATCATTCTGGATACCATTGAGAGCCTCTCTTTCCCCAAATGACAGTCTGTTACTCCAGACGACATCAGACGGCGCAGCCCTGGCATAAGGGTTTCTAGAGGATCATGACGACCAGCTAAGCCCCCCCTCAGAGGCCTCCCGCCCTCAGTCAGACACCGCAACGTCATTGCCGCCAGTTGAGCACCTAGTATGACCAGACTGATCTGAGTGGTCCAGTTCTTATAGGTGGTCCAGATCCTATGAGAGAGGTTGGCCGGTTTACCATCTCTTCTTTGGCGGCTGGCGGTTAGCATAATCTCTTGGTCGTGATGCGCAGGCAATTTACATGAAGTGGAAGGGCGACAAAGGACAACCCGACAGAAATCGCGCCTCGTGATTAAGAGGGGCCGGAACCCCCAAGGGCAACGGTAACGCCACGATCCACGGAAACCTGTCCAAAGCTGCGGAACAACTCCGCCCCTGTCTGCATGAGGGTAACTATAAAGGCCACGTTGCAAGCCCGCCGGTCGAGCTTGGCGATGATCAGGGTTGCTTTTCGCACCCTTCTTTGATGCCTTGCACCAGCGCGGTTTCGTCATTTATCCGCGCGAGATCACTACAGCGGAAACCTTTCGCATCGGCTGCATCGGCGCGTCGACCCCTGCCAATATCGATGCCGCTATCGCGGCCGAGGTCACGGCTCTCGGGAAAATCGGCGCCTCAGCACCCTAATAGGACTGCTCTGTGACAAGCGTCACTTCTCCATCACGCCTTCCGGCATAGCTTCTGGTTATTCAAGACAACACGACACCGCACGGGGCGGTGTCAGAACACAAAGAGGAGAATACCATGCGTATCACCAGCACGAGCAAGTTCGCCATTGCCGCCGCCCTCAGCCTCGCCATCATCGGCACGGTACCGGGGACTGCAGCAGCCATCAAGCAGGGGACTGGCCCGTATCCGGGCGGAGCGGCTACGTCGACAACGCCTCCGGTGCAGGTCCCAATGATTGTGCCCAACGCGAGCAGGTCGATAAGCGTTATCAATCCGGACTCGATGATGCCCGTTGTCGGTGCCATGCGGAGGCTGACGATCGTTGACACTCCCAGCATGTCCACCGCCGTCGGCATCTACCCCAAGACTGGCACCTCTGGACTAAATCCAGATTCGATGATGCCCGGCAGCGTTGCGGGTTCGAATCCCACCCCCCATCCGTAAACCAACCCACGGTAACCGCGAAAAGAGCGGCCCCTGTTTCACGGCAGCGTTGTAGTCGCGCGCCGGGAAATCAGGAGGATGACGATGGAGGTCGCGTTGCTGGCCAACTGGCCGAGCTTGGTGATGACCAGGATCACGTTCCGAGCACTTCTGGGATCCTTTGCAGTGGCTCGGGTGGGACAAATGACCCACCCGAGCTGGATCTCATAGGGCAATATCGACTTGAAACTCTTGATGGGTTTTGCCATCCATACCGCCTACCTGGCGAGCATAGAAAATCGCGAGTTTACTGACCAAACCATCGGCAGAACTCATAAACCTGTCTAGGTAATAGACCACTAGCTACTGATGAACAAGCGCCAGCATCTGTGGGACGTTAGCGCAAAAGCCTATCCACCCTATGGCGACTATCAGGTCAAGACGTCACGCAAGAGTCCGCTCTTCCTGGCCGAGCCTGCCTAACGCGGCGCCATATGGATCATTGGGCCGGGGCGTATGCCTTGGCCTCGTCGAACATGGCAGCGATGTTTTCGGGCGGTACATCGGCCTGAATATTGTGGACGGAGTTGAGGACGTAGCCGCCGTCGCGTCCCAGGATATTGGTGACCCGGCGGACCTCGGCGCGCACCTCCTCAGGCGAACCAAAAGGCAGAACTCGTTGGGTATCGATCGCTCCCCAGAACGATAGCCGGTCGCCATAATCTGCCTTAAGCCGTTCCGGCTCCATGCCTTTGGCGCGCACCTGGACCGGGTTCACAGCATCGATACCGATCTCGATGAAGTCATCGAACAGCGCCGAAACCGCGCCGCAGCTGTGCAGCAGGGTCTTGGCGCCACTGCCTTGCTTGAGCGTGGCGATCATGCGCGCATGATGCGGCTTGACCAGCTGGCGATAGAGCCGCGGGTCGAAAAGTGTCGATTGTTGGGTTCCCAAATCGTCGCCGAAACTCGTGACGTCGATATCTTCCCCTACAGCATCAAGCGCATTCTCGACCACGCGAACCCACCAGTCGGTGATTAGCTCGACCAGACGGCAGGCGAAGTCGCGGTTTTTGTAAAGGTCCA
>MDTC01035206.1_pt1 | contig 15867 bp, 9 predicted proteins | sample 811181 | NCBI WGS metagenome assembly MDTC01 (sample SAMN05326644, study PRJNA326480) | marine metagenome | isolation source: seawater | place: Pacific Ocean: North | collected 2011
ATTGATGAATTAGCTTTTTATATTACAAGTAATAATTTAAAAGCTTAAGTATATAATATTTATAATAAACAAATTTTTTGAAAATGAAGTTAAGTCAACTAAAAAACATAGTAAAAGACGCTGTAAAAGAAGCAATTCAAGAAGAAATGAAAGATATTCTTTTAGAAGCTGTCAGATCTAGTAAACAAACCCCTGTAATTTCAACCCCTGAATCTAAACCTTTAGATAAAAAATCTAAACAGGAAATTAGAGAAAACTATATGAATGTTTTAAATGGGATGATGCCAGGTACAGATGGTACAATTAAAGCTACAACGGCAGATATGCCTTTACAAGTAGGTGGTACTATAGATACAACTTCTCCAAATGGTAGTTTACCTGAAGGAAATGTTAGTATGGATCAAATTATGGGTTTTATGAATAGTAAAGGATAAAAATGGCATTTGGAGCAATAAAAAAATTCCCTAATGACACAAGACCAAGAGTTGGTGTTGGTGTTGATATTCCGTTTAGTGCGGGTGGGGTATTTACTCCAAATTATTCAACTAGAGAAGCAATAAAGAATAATCTAGTCAATTATTTTTTAACAAATCCAGGTGAAAGACCTGGTAACCCTACTTTTGGAGGAGGTTTAAGAGGATTTATTTTTCAACAATTAGCGGAAGAAAATTTAGATTTTTTAAAAGAAGATATAGGACAAAAATTACAAACATTTTTTCCTGATGTAATAGTAGATAAAGTAAGTGTTGTTGGTAACCAAGATTATAATGAGGTTGTAGTTAATATTAATTATGCTGTGGCTAATACAGGTATAGAAGATGAATTAAATTTAAGCTTTCAATAATGGCTATTAGAAGAAATATAAATTATATTAATAAGGATTTTAGTGAGTATAGAGCTCAATTAATTAATTACTCTAAAACTTATTTCCCTTCAACTTACACTGATTTTACAGAAACATCACCTGGTATGATGTTTATAGAACAAGCTGCTTATGTTGGAGATGTTTTATCATTTTATTTAGATAATCAAATTCAAGAAAATTTTGTTCAATTTGCAAGACAAAGTAATAACCTATTTGATATGGCTTACATGTTTGGTTATAAACCAACTGTAACATCTTTAGCTACTACAGACATTGATTTTTACCAAATTGTACCTTCAAAAGTTTCAGCAAGTCAATATGTACCAGATTACGATTATGCACTTTATGTTAACGCAAATACTCAAGTAAGTACAAGAGCTGGTACACCAACTACTTTTACAATTGAAGAACCAATAGATTTTTCAGTATCAAGTTCTGATAATCCAACTTCAGTTTCAATTGCCCAAATAACAAGTGGAAATCCTTCACAATATCTTTTAAAGAAAACAGCAAGAGGTTTTTCTGGTACAATTAATTCAACTCAATTTACTTTTGGTGCTCCTCAAGCTTTTCCAACAGTAAATATTTCCGCAACAAATATTGCTGGAATTTTAGATATTGTTGATTCAGATGGTAATATTTGGTATGAAGTTGATTATTTAGGTCAAGATTTAGTTTATGATAATATTAAAAATACTAATATTAATGACCCAAATAATTATGTTAGTGGAAGTGATACACCTTATATTTTAAAAACAAAACAAGTACAAAATAGATTTGCTACAAGATTTTTAAACGAAACAACCCTTCAAATCCAATTTGGTTCAGGTAATCCTAGTGATACAACCGAAGAAATTATTCCAAATTCTTTTAATGTTGGTGTAGGTTTACCTTTCCAACAAAATAAATTAATGGCGGCTTATTCACCTACTAATTTTATATTTACAAATACTTATGGTGTTGCCCCTACAAATACTACATTAACAGTTAGATACTATACAGGTGGTGGAGTTAGTGCAAATATTTTAGCTAATACTTTAACTAATCCTAATACAAATACAATTCAATTTATTAATGGAGGATTAAATCCAACACTTGCAAGTACAGTTTTTGATTCAATAGCAACAAATAACCCAATAGCAGCTAGTGGTGGTTCAGATGGAGATACTATTGAAGAAATAAGAAATAATATTGTTTCAAATTTTGGTTCTCAACAAAGAAATGTTACTGCTGATGATTATTTAGTTAGAACATTAAGTATGCCTTCTAAATTTGGTACAATTTCAAAGGCAATAACACAAAAACCTGATGCAACTAGTGCTAATACAACTTTAGATATTTTTGTTTTAGGTCAAGATATTAATGGTAAATTATCTCCTGCTTCAACTGCTTTAAAAGAAAATTTAAAAACTTATTTAAATCAATCTAGAATGATTGGTGATACGTTAAGTATAAAAGATGCTTTTATTATTAATATTGGTATTGATTTTCAAATAATTACTTTACCAAATTATAATAATAATCAAGTAATTGAAAGATGTATTGTAGCATTACAAAATTATTTTGCTACAGATAGATGGCAAATAAATCAACCAATTTTATTAAATCCTATTTCAGTTTTATTAGATGAAATTGAAGGTGTACAAACTGTTAAAAAAGTTAAATTTAGTAATTTAGTTGGTGTTTCAAAAGGATATTCACAATATGCTTATGATATTGAAGGTGCAACCCAAAATGGGACAATATTTCCTTCATTAGATCCAAGTATATTTGAAATAAAATATCCAAATAGTGATATTAAAGGACAAGTAGTAGCAATATAAAATTATGGCAGTATATAAATTATTTCCTTCTCAAGACGCAACACTTTATAGTGCTTATCCTGCTATGAATACAGGATTAGATGCTATTTTAGAGGTTAAAAATGAAGTAACTTCTTCTGGAGATACTCCAAGAGTAGCTAGATCAATTATTAAATTTGATCAATCAGAAATTGAAAATGTTGTTGATAATCAAATTACTGGTAGTTTAAATATTTCTGCGAGTTTAAAAGCTTATATAGCTAAAGCTACAGGAATAATAATGGATTCTAATTTAAAAATTTATGCTGTTTCAGGTTCTTGGAATAATGGTTCGGGTCAATATCTTGATAATGAACAAGTAACTAACGGAGCAAGTTGGGTTTACGCAAATTATTCTGGTTCAAGAAAATGGAGAACTGGTGGTTTTCCTTCTAATTCAACTGGTTCTTGGGTTGGTAATTCAAATGCTGGTGGTGCTAACTGGTTTACAACCGCTAGTGGTTATGCTGGCTTAAACGAAATTACTGGTTCACAAAATTTTAATTTAAGAAGTACTAAAGATTTAAATGCTGATGTTACTAATATTGTTAAAATGTGGTATTCATCTTCAAAAGGACTTAACTCAGGTTTAATTGATCAGGAAAATGAAGGTTTCTTATTAAGATGGGGTAGTAGTGAAGAATTTAATTCTTCAGATGCTATTCAACCCTGGTTAAAATTCTATTCAGTTGATACAAATACAATTTATCCTCCTGCTTTAGAAATAAAATGGAGAGATTTTGTTTATAATACTGGAAGCTTAGAAGTTATTAATACCCCAGATTTATATGTTTCCTTGGATAATAATTTAGGAACTTTTTATAGTCAAAGTATTAATAATTTTAGATTAAATTGTAGACCTGAATTTCCAGTAAGAACATATAAAACTTCTTCGTTATATACTACAAACCATGCTTTACCATCTGAATCTTATTACGCTATAAAAGATTTAGCAACCAATGAATATGTTGTTGAATTTGATAACGATTTTACTCAAATAAGTTGTGATGCAACCGGAAGCTACTTTAAAGTATATATGAATGGATTAGAACCTGAAAGAAATTATAAAATACTAGTTAAAACTAATATTGCTGGTAATACAATTATTTTAGATGAAGATTATTACTTTAAAGTTGTAAACGGATAATTATGGCAAAATCAGAAAGAATAGATTTATTGCGAAAAGTATATTCAAAATCAGAATACACTAAAATTATCAATACTAATTTTACTCAATTAGGTGTTTCAACTATTGCTGAAGAAGAAGAAAATGAAATAACAGTTGAACAATTCTTTGGATATTACAATGATCTTTTTTATGATATACCCGTAGAGGGTGAAACAAATTCTCATGAATATTTAGCAAAAACAAGTGGTGAATATGTTGGATTTGATCAAGATAATGAGGAAATTGAAGCATTAAGACAAGAAATAACAGGATTGAGAGAAGAATTATTACAATTACAAATAGAAAGTGTTGCATCTGATGCTGATGAGGTAACAGGAAATAAAGAAATTGGTGATGCTATTAGAAATGAAGCTAATCTTATATTAAATGAAAATGGTGAAGTAGCAGCAGTAGATGGAACAACAACTAATAATACAAACACAATAATACCAGGAGGTAGTTCTCCAATGGCAACCGGAGGAGGAGGTGGTAGTTACTAATGGCTGAACAATTACAAATATTACCAGTATTACCAGGTACTTTTGATTATCAAAATTACTCTGCCGAAGATAATCAATTGATTTCTGCTTCCGTTCTTGATACTGTATTTTCAAGTTCAACTGATTATATTGAATTTTATGCTTATGATGAGAATAGAAATCAATTATACCCAACCCCACCAGTTAAGGCAGCAGAAGTAACATCTTTTAAAGTTATTCAGGGTGATACATTACTTTATCCAGATAAAGATTTAGAAGAAATTGGCTATGTACAAGGTAGTTATTACACAACTTATAATTTTTATAGAACTAAATTAGGTTCAGGAATAACAATAAACTATTATATTAGTGAAATAAGTTCAGATAGAACTGAATTAAGATTAAAAACAACTTCTATTCCAAATGATGTAGTAGTAAGTTCAAGTTTAGAATTTATTACACAAAGAGAGGAAGCTGATTATTTTGTTGATTTTTTACTTAATTTTGGTAATGATCAACAAGTTATTGCTAATAATTTACAACTTGATACACAATCAGAAGAAGATGCTTCATTATTAGTTAAATTATATGAACCACTTCCTAATAATTTTCAAGTTAAATCAACACTTTGGGTTGTAGAAGAAATATCAACTCCACAAGCATATAATGTAATATTTCCCCAAATTAATCTTGATAGTGAAAATTTAAATTATATAGCAGGACCTAATTATAGTTTAAATATTAAAAATGAAACTGGTGAATCAAGTGAAATTTTTAGCTATAACACCTTAATAAATTCTGATGTTACAAGTTCTGTAAGTCAAATAAAAAGTTTATTAGATAGAAAAGAAATTAATATTAACATTGATTATGAGGATTATAGTCAATTTGTTAATTTTTCAACTGCAAAAACTAGATTAGAAAATTTTGTTTATAAAGTTGGTTTAATTCAATCCTCAAGTGCTGTTTTATCTGCTTCATTTGGGGCAGTAGAGGGTTCAACAACAGGGTCTTATGTTTATAGTTCAAGTAAGGCTGTAGAGGAAGCTAAAATAAATGATATTATAACTAATTTTGATGGTTATGAATATTTCTTATATTTTAATAGTGGTTCAAAACATTCATATCCAAAAATAACTTCAACCCCACCTTATGTTTTAGCCCCAACAAGTAGTGTAACAGCTAGGGACTGGGAAACACAACAAGCAATATCAGCATCAAATTATGATGATGAAAATAATAATTCATTATATTATGCAATACCAGAATATTTAAGATCTGATCCTAATAATGCAAGATATGAATTATTTGTTGATATGGTTGGTCAACATTATGATAACATTTGGACTTATACAAAAGATTTAACTAATAGATTTGATGGCGATAATAGATTAAATTATGGTATTTCAAAAGATTTAGTAGCAGATGCTATTAAAAGTTTTGGAGTTAAATTATATGCTAATAACTTTAATACTGACGATCTTTATACAGCCTTTTTAGGACTAACCCCATCAGGAAGTACATTCCCTCTAAGCAATATCACATCATCATATCCCGCAGCTTCTGGGTTTGAATACGTAGATACTAAAATATCAGCTTCAGATGACATAGTCCCATTAGATGATGTTAATAAGCAGTTATATAAACGTATCTACCATAATATTCCTTATTTACTTAAAACTAAGGGAACAATTACTGGTTTAAGAGCTTTAATTACTTCTTATGGTATTCCAGATACAATTTTAAGAATTAATGAATTTGGTGGTAAAGATAGAGTTTCAACTAAAGATTGGGATTTAAAACAAAATCAGTTTAATAATGCTTATTTATTAGATAGAAGTACTTATTTTAGTTCTTCGTTTGAAATGTCTTCTAGTTTTAGACCTGCTTCAGGTATTGTAACACCAAGAACTTTACAGTTTAGATTTAAAACAATTTCAGTACCAACAGCTTCATTATACCAAAATGTTTGGGCTGGTAACAATTCAACGGCTTTAATTACTTTAGAATATACAGGTTCAGGTCTTGCAACAGGTTCTTATTCTGGTTCCGTTGTTAGTGCTTCGAATCAATTTGCTACAATGAGATTCTATCCTGAAGGAACTTCAGATTTAACAGTTAGTGCAAGTGTTCAAGTACCATTCTTTAATAATGATTGGTGGTCGGTTCAAGCTTCTGTTACTGATACTACTGCTTCCTTATTTGTTGGAAATAAACTTAATGGAAAGTTACAATATTCATCTTCCAATTCAGTTACTGGTATTGTTAGTGCAAGATGGAATAGTGTAGTTACTTCTTCATTTCCATCAGTTGAAGGTAGAGGTATTAATATTGGGGGGCAAGATCATAACCCATTAACAGCTTCAATACAAGAAATTAGATATTGGAATCAAGAAATTAGTGAAAGTAAGTTTTTAGACTATGTTGTTAACCCTTATTCAACTGAAGGTAATACAGTAAATAGTGCTGAAAATACATTGGTATTTAGAGCCCCATTAGGTTCTGAATTAAACACAAGTAGTAGAACTTCTATACATCCAAGAGTAACAGGTTCATGGGCAACAACTCAATCATTTAAGACTGGAGGAAGTGATTATTATTTAAGTGATGGTACAAAATTTTATAACAATAAAGAAGAAATATTATTAAATCAAACACCCGGAGGTATAAAAAATAGAGTTAGTGATAAAATCCAAATTGCTAATAATGTAATACCTTCAGGTTCAACATTATCACCATTTAGAAAAGTTTCACAATCACCATACATAAGTGGAAGCGAACCTAATATAAATTATTTAGAAGTAGCATTTTCACCACAAGATCAAATTAATGATGATATTATAGCTCAAATTGGTGCTTATAATTTAGGAGATTATATTGGTGATCCAAGACAAGTAATGCAAAACAGATTAGCCGGTGAGTATGCTTCAGGTTCTTCTTATCCTTATGCCCAACCAGCTTCTAGTACCCCAGAAAAAGATTTAAATCCTTATAATTATCCAACTTTAGATTCTTTAAGAGATGCTTATTTCCTTAAATATATTAACAGTTATGATATTAATGATTTTATAAGGTTAATTAAATTTTTCGATAATTCATTATTTAAAATGATAGAAGATTTTACACCCGCAAGAACAACTTTAAGTTCAGGTGTAGTAATTAAACAAAATTTATTAGAAAGAAATAGATATGCCCCACCTTCTGCTTCTTATACAGATGAAACATTATCTGGGTCGATAAAACCAACCTCAAGAGATTATAATACAGGTTCAAATGATTACCCACAATATAATTTAGTTAGTGGTTCATCAATTTATACTTATCAAGGTGGTACTGGGGGAACTTTTGAACCATTTAATAACTTATATGCAGCTCCAGTTTACTATTCTGGAAGTACAACTCCTTATAGTTCTTTAACAACTCAACAAGTTGCTACTTCTTCATTCTACAAAGTTTATCCTCAAGTAACACAAAGTTTTACTGAATCAGTTAGTTCATCTAAAGGTTTAGTTACTGTTTTAAGAGATGATCAAAGAGAATTTTATAATGGAGAATTTCAAACTGATGGAGGAGCTATTGATTTTGAAAATCCTGAAATTTGTAAAGCTTATTTTGGTAATGATAATTTAGAAGATTATTTTTATAGAATAGAATGGTTCTTTGGTCAAAATGTAAATGAAACAACTTTACCTTATACTTTCAATTCTACAGCTAATATAGGGCTTCAACTATTAGGTGATTTATCATTAAGTAATGCAAGTCAATATGTTTCTTCTACTATGTCACTTAGTGCTCAAGATAATACTAGTGGATCTGTTTATAATATTTTAAATAATTTATCAAAAGAAACTTCTTTAGGGAGTATAAAATTAGTTAGTGATGATAATAGTGATTATTTAGAATGGCCAATTGAAAAAATTGAATATTACAATCCAAATACTTCTTCTTCTTTCCAAAACATGTATAGAACAGGAACATATCTTCCACCAGCGGAAAGAATGGAGATTTTATTTAACAATGCAGCAGTAACTTCTTCTACAGTTGCTTATGTAAGTTTTACTGGTAGTGATTTTTCTACTGGTTTTCCTGATCAATCTGCTTCATTAGCTTCTTTAGTTGCTTCTTCATCAGCTGGACAAGATATGGGTAATGTTATTTTCACTAATACAGCTGGTACAGGTACAACTAGTCAAGTTGTTGGGTGGAAAGTTAATAGTGTAACTTATTCTTCTGGTGCCTATGTTTCAATTAATTTTGGTTCATTAATTACTGGTAGTGGTACCCCATTCACAGATTTTACAAGAGTTGATTGGTCAATTGTACCAACAGCTTCAGGTGATTGGTTCCAAATCAATTTAGGTACTAGTGCTAGTTCTTCAGCAAACACACCATTTACTGATAATCAAAATATTAATGTTCAATTAATTCCAACTTCATCTTTTGCCCCAGTTGACCCACAATTCCAAAAACCAGAATCTTGGTTTTTAGATGAAGCAAATTGTCCTGGTGATGGTTATGCTTGGTTTTGGACAGCGTTTAATCAAGCAGGACAAAAAGTAAAATATATTAAAATATCAAATAAAACAGCTAATAACTTTTTAATTAATCAATATATTCCTTATGCTGAATATATAACATTTAAATTAAATGAAGCAAGAACAGCTGGTAGTCAAGGATATGTTGTTAGTGGTTTCCAAACATGGTATATAGGAAATGCAACAGTAATGGATGATGGAATACCACAAACTGCTGATTGTTCACTTTTATTTATTAACCCACAAGGGTCATCATTAGCAGTTAATTCTAATGATCCTTTATTTACTAATTTCTCATTTAGTTCTAGTGGGCAATTTATTTGGTATGCAACAGGTTCCGGAATTGATCCAAATGTAACACCTGCTGTTAATTTAACACAATCTTCACCACAAGGTTATTTCCCACCAGTTGATACTTACCCAACAACACAATTTCAAAAAGGTTGGGGTAGTGCAACTTATTATGGAAATCAAAATGGTGTACCAACTTATGTAGGGACAGGTTCAGCATTTTTATCAGACCAAAACCAAAACTTTAATACCGGTTCTAAAGAATTTGATGCTGATTATTTAAGTGCTCAAAATAATCAATACCAAGCAAGTACTTATCCTTGGTTTATGAATGCAGCACCTAGTCAATCAATGCTAACTTCATCAAATTTTATACCCTTTACAATAACAAATAATTTTACAAGTTCAGCAGTATTGAATAGATTTTTAAGTGAGTCAGTTGATTTTGGTCCAAGCTATACAGTTTATACAGCTTCAGCCCCGGTATTAAATGCAAATCAATTATTTACTACAACTGCACCACCATTACCAACTTTAACATTTACATGTCCTGGTCTACTAACTAATTTAAGTAACCCAGCTTCTTCATTTAGTATATTTGTTACACCTTTAAGTTCAACAACTAACTATTCTTCTAGTTTAGAATTTATTTTACCATCAGTTTCAAATAACCAAACTACAGTACCATGGGCTTTTGTAACAGCAGGTGGAACAGGAACAGGTAATTCAACAATAATAATTAACTATAATGGTGGCTATACAGGACCGGGTAGTTTTGTTTATTATGCTAGAAGCCTCAGAATTCATATATTTGAAGACATACAAGGAACATTTACAAGTGCAGGTACTTGTTTAGTAACACAAACATATCATTTCCAAACTGGACCAGGTGGTGGTGGAGGACCAGGTGGAGGAGGCGGAGGACTCTCAGGTATATTATAATATTTATTTTAAATGGCAAGAATAATATCATATAAATTTAGAGAAACTGATCAAACAGTTTACATTTCAGGTTCTGGAGGAACATCAGCTTCAATTGCGGCTGATGTCTCTGCTATTAAATTGCCTAATGCAAGCATAAATCCTAATTATAATGCAAGAATTGTTGGTTTAAATAATTTAATAAGTTACCAAACTGGAGAAGGTCAAATTATTCCAATTTCTTCATCGGAAGAATTATGGGTTTATAGAGGTTATCAAAGAATTGGAGCTGGTGATACTAATGCTTACAATTATAATCCTTATTTTCATAGACCTTATAAATTATATTCTGTAGTTTCTACACAATCTGGTGTGCCTGCAAACCCATGGTTACCTTCAGGTAGTGTTTTATTCCAAGGTACTTCACCTGCTAATAGTGGAGGTAGTTTGGGTGCTTTAGGAGGTAACATTTTAGGTGGTTATGGTGGTTCACAACAAACAAATAATCAATATTTCCAAACTCAATTTAATATGATTGAAGCAGCTGCATTAGCTGAAATTGGAAACCCAACTACTCAAAGTTACACAACTGCCTCAGTTAGTGGTTCTTTTGAAGTTTATCATCCACAAAGAAATGTAAGTCCTTATGTTTGGACAAGATATATTGGGGGTTCTTATAACCCACCAGCTTTTGGAGCTCAATTTACTATTAGAGCACAAAGTGGTGTTGATAGTGGTTCTACTTATACGTTAACTCAAACACAAAATTCATTAACAAATACTTCACCATTTAAATTAGATTCAACTAATCTATCAAGAGGAATTTATAGTTACACTAGTAGTTTATTTGATAGCACTGGGGTTAATAATGCAGTAGCTTATGGTAGTACAGTATTTGGTTTATTTTGTAATTATGGTAATTATGCTGAATATAGAGCATTTAATGATGCTACTTCAACAGGGGATTTAAGAATTACTTATACTGCTTCAAATTTAACAAGTTCGTTTTTTGATGTTGAACCAGGAAAACAAGCAAATTTTGATGCATTAGTGGGTACCCCATCTTCTAGTTTTATTGGTCTTGTTACGAGTGGTTCTGGTTTTGCTGTTAATAGTGTTCAAGCTTCAGGTGTAACAGTTCCTGATTATTATGCTTATAGAATTGATAAAGTTTATGCTTCTTATTCTTCATCATTAAGTTCTTCTTTAGATGGTTTATACATCTTTAATCAAGTACCTCAAACTAATATAATGATAACTGCTAGTATTAGAGTTGATGCTTGGACTGGTAGTGACCCTTCCGCAGGTGCTGTTTATGGTGCTACTGGCTCTTTATATGGTACTGCAAGTTATGGTGCGGGGGAATTAGGTGATGGTGATACTTGGCCTACTTGTTCAATAAAATTATTTAAAGGAAACTTTCCCAACCATGTACCTACAGTTGATATTACTGGTAGTTTAATAAGTACTGTTTCACAATCAATTTTAACAGAATCTGTATTTCATGTAAATCAAGGAACTGAAACTCAACATACTATGAGTTTTATGATTACTGAATCAATCTATTATAGAGATTGTATTAATATGGCAATTTCAGTTTCTTCTGGTTCTGCAGCTTCTTCATCAGTACAAAATGCTTTATTTGTTAAAGATTATTATATGGAGTTTCAAAACTTACCTTTAATTGAAGGTGATGGTTTAGTTCCTACAAATTTAGAAGGAGCATTTTCTGGTACTTTACCTTTTGATTTTGCTACTGATTGTCAACCAACTTTAAATAATATTAATAAAGATAGAGATAGTAGTAATTTTTATGATGTTGATTATTCCTATGGAATATACACCCCAGTTAACTTTGATCAAATTATTAGTGGAACTGCAGAATTAGCAGATGTACAAGATTCAAATTACACTACAACAAGAATTATTGCACCAAGATATGTTGGTTCAACATCAACAGCATTTAATTTAAATTCAATTGATGGTTTAGAAGGTGGATATGGTTTACCTCCAATTGATTACTTAACATCTTACTTTGGATACGCAAATGAAGTAACTGATCCTTATCCATTACTTAATGGTGCTACACAAGCAAATATAAAATATTTAGTTGACGGAACTGGTAAAGCGGTACAACCAAACTTATCTGATTGGGGTGCTTTTGATTTACAAGCAACTTATGCCGTTAGCGAAACAGATAATAATCCAAATAATACAGCTTTAGGAGCTTATGAAAATAAAGCAAGAATTGCTGTAAACCCACAAGATTCACAAACACAATATTTAGCATTAAATGGAGTAAAATCATTACTTAAAGTTGCTAAAAGAATTGAACCGGTACTTTATTCTCAAACTTCATCAATTGGGTATACTAGAGTTGTACCAATGGGTGGTTTTGCAGGTGTTGTTTCAAACTATGAAGCTGACTTTACTGATTATAGTTTAACAGCAGGAGGTACTGCTTGGGGTGGTAATAGAATGAGTAAACAATTCCAAAGAACTCCATTAGCTGCTTCTCAAAGTGTTACAATTGCAACTGCAGGTAATGTAGGTTATCCAGCTTTACTAACTAGTCCAACCAGTTCTTTATCTGGTGTTATTAAATTTGCCCCAGATCCTCTAGCACCTCCAAATATACCTAATTCACTTTCTGACGCGTATAGTATACAATTAGCTTATATTCAACCAAGTACTAAACCATTGCCTCGTTTAACAAAAGCTGGTTCATTTTGGAAAAAATCTCAATGGGATAATGAAGTTGGTTTTTATGAAGTAGGTTTAGAATCTTCTACAAGTCAAAACTTTAATAGTTCTGTAGTACAAGAACCTTTAGAATTAGTAGCACCACCACAAATGAAATTTTATTTTGGTAATGATTTTATCACAATACCAACACAAGAAGTATTAGGTGGTGGAAATATTGGATTTAATGGGAATAAATATAGAATAACAGTTAATGTTTCTAATATAAGCACTATAATAACCCAAAAAGGTAGAAATTATGCTGATTGTACTTATGTTGATTTCCTTCTTAATTTAAAAACCACAGGAACTTTAAAAACAAATAGATATTATAGATGGAGAACAAATTGTAATTATGATGCAGAAACCGTTGCTTCAACGAAATTTAATTTCTGGAACCCAACTCACGTAGCAAGTCCAACAAACCAAAATGCTCCAATTAATCCACCTCCATTCCCAACGGCTTTAATAAGAATAGCGGGATTAATGACTGGACAAAATTCTACTGATAATGCAATGAATTCACCATTTTGGTATTTTCCTTTTACTGATGTAACAGGTTCATCAATTACATCATCAACAGATTTTGGAGAACCAGGAAATACTGGTTTAGATATAATACATTTATCTTCTTCTAATGGTAATGTAGTTTACGGAAATTCAATTCAAAGAACTTTAGCATATTCAGGAAGTACAAGTACTTATTTCCCTGGTAACTTAGAACCAATTGATACTACTTGGCCACAACAAAGATTACCTTTTACTGTTGAAGTTGGTGATGAAATTAGATTTGAAAACGTTGAAAGTCAAGCTTATAAAATTATAAATGTAACTAATCCTTCTGATAATGAATCTTTATCGTCACAAGGTGGTACCCCTCGATTTGAATTAAGGCTACAAGTTGATAGAGATATTGATGCCTCAGTTAATAAAGATTTCTTTTTATTAAGAAGATATGTTGATGATGCTTCAACAATAATAATTGAAAATGAATTCCCTTATCCAGGAACAACTGGACTTAGATCAGTTTATAACAAAAACCGTCAGGTATCAGGTTCAACAATTCCAGGATTTCAAAATTTACCTGCTGAACCATTATCAAAGAAACAATTAACTACTTCTGCGATTGTATTTCCAGTATTTCCAACAGCTGATATTAATAATCAGCCTGATTTACTCCTTGATGCACTAAGAAATAATAAGCTTATAGATTAATAATATTTATGAACATATAACAATATTTATATAAAAAAACAAAATGGGATATTTAAATAATTCAGTAATAACAGTTGATGCTATCTTGACTACAAAAGGTAGACAATTATTAGCTCAAAATGACGGTTCTTTTAGAATAACACAATTCGCTCTTGCAGATGATGAGATTGATTATACTTTATATAATCCACAACACCCATCAGGTTCTGCATTTTATGGTGAAGCAATAGACGGAATGCCATTATTAGAAGCATTTCCTGAAGCTAACCAAATAATGAAATATAAATTAGCAACTTTACCAAGAGGTACAGCTAAATTACCTGTACTTGATATTGGTTTTGCTGCGATAACATTACAACAAGGAGCAAGTTTAGCTATTACCCCACAAACACTGAATTATTTAGGTAATGACCAGACCTTTGAAACTAGTGGATATAGTTGTACTGTTGCTGATGTAAGATTATTAAATACATTTGATGCAACTGGTATTAATACAAGTGCTGCTACCGCAGCTAATGCTTCATCTACCCAAACAATTGGAACAAATGTATCTTCTACTGTAATTGGAACTCAAATTAATTTAAGAGCAACTACAGTAAATACATTATATGGTTCAGGGTCAACATCAATAGTAACAACATTAACTGTTACTGGTTTAGATAGTGGTGCTAGAATAACTGTACCTTTAACTGTAACAAGAACAACAACTTAAAATAAAATAAATGGGCTTTAAAAGATTAGATCCAGATGATTTTGTAGTAAGTGCTCAATCAATAACTTCAACTTGTTGGTCAGGCAATGCTACAACTTTAACAACCTTTTTTACTCAATCAAATCAAGTAGCGAGTATTTCAGGTAAATATTATACAAATGTATTCAATGCCGATTCAGGTTCTGCTGATAGAGCTTCTCAATTTCAAATTGCTTATGGTAATGCAAATGGTGGAGGTGCTTTAGCTTATAACAACTCAGCTGCAGCAGGTGTTTCACCAGCTTCTACAATTTATGGTCAATATAGAACATTAATGTTAGAAGATGAAAATTCAAGTTTTATTTTTGGTAACTTTACTGGAAGTTCAATTTATGCTTTAAGTGTTGAAAGAGCAAGATATAAAGAAAGTTTATTACCTGGTAGTTTAAATTTAACTATTGGTAGTGGTTCTAAAACAATTCAATTAACAGATAATTCAAAAGATGTAACTTTACCAACTTATTATGGTACACAAAGAGGATACCAAATTGTAAGTGGTTCAGATGGAAGTGCTTGGAGTGGTAATGGTTATTCTTATAGTGGTTCTTATGGTTTATTTTTCCCTGATACTTCAACTATTATTTTAAATGCAGCTGCTTTAGATGATAATTCATCTGCAGGTAGTACTGGTACAAATGATGGTCAAGGTATCAATTTAGGAACTGTTACTACAGCTAATACAAATGGTAATAATAACCGAAGAATGTTTAATGCAATTGTTTCAGGTTCTAATTTTGCTTTAAATTCTGAAGAAACTGTAACTTCAGATTTTGTATTTGTAAGAGCAAGAAATAGTGAGTTTAACTATTCTGAAAATCCTTCATATATTTCAGGATCAACTGGTGAAGTAATTTATAATTATTTTATTAATAATCCACAAACATATATGACTACAGTTGGATTATATAATGATTCAAATGATTTACTTGCAGTTGCAAAATTATCTAAACCGTTAAACAAAAACTTTACAAAAGAAGCTCTTATTAGAGTTAAATTAGATTTTTAAGAATGGATGGCGGCGTACAAACAATTCAATTCGCAAGATATAATAATATCTCC
>MDTC01066732.1_pt1 | contig 15865 bp, 11 predicted proteins | sample 811181 | NCBI WGS metagenome assembly MDTC01 (sample SAMN05326644, study PRJNA326480) | marine metagenome | isolation source: seawater | place: Pacific Ocean: North | collected 2011
AAAACTTTGTCCGTTATGAAATTTTTACCCACTTCCATTTTATCAGGTTTCATTTCTATTTTGTACTGAAAATAGCTTTCGGATTCACTTAAGTTATTATCTAAATTAATGTCTTCAACATTTGGCAATGTAGAGGAAGATGTAGGATATCCAGCTGAATTAATTGTATCTGACATTTCAGATGTAGGAGAATTTCCTTCAGGATTGTTGTAATTCTTATATCGGTCTCTAATACTAACTTCTAGATCATCATAATCATCATCTCTGTAGTAATTATAATTATCTGATGAGGGATCATTATAAATTTTTGACAACACCGTTGGATCTGAAATGTAGCTCTGAGCACTATTTACATAATCGTTAAAGTAGGAAAATTCTTTCTGATCATCGAGCCCATCAAATCCAATATCCTGAAACTGTCTGGAGGTTAAATTATTATCAAAAGCATTTACAATTACTTGGGTATTTGGAACCACTCCCCACTCAGTGAATTCCAACTCATTGGCATAAGTATCATAGTCGCCATCTGGTGGCAATCCGTTTTCAAATGCCTTTCTCCCATCCCTAAGTAAATCCTCAGAAATATTACCAAGGTTGAAATAAAAATCACCTCCGTTGCTATTTTCTGAATCTTCATTAAATGGATCCATCATCCAAAACTGTATAAACTCAATATTAGAGGCCTCAAAGTCATTAGTGGTCAATGTTCTCATTATACCTCCCCATCTTGAACTAGGATCATTTAATTCACCAGTATTCTGATCCACCCCAGCACTATAGTTTGTAGGAGAAAGATCAAAATTATAAGGTCCTCTTTCTTTTGGATAATATGATAAATCAAAAACTGGGATATTGGTCAATTGACCTGTTCCTAATTGCTTATTTGGGAAAACTTCACTAACTAAAATTTGACGCATCAAATGGTTTTTTTGCATCTGAGAACCTTTGATGTGATCAGGTGTTAAGGAAGATGAATTACTATGAAATAAAGGGTCAATTACGTACCAAGAAAATTTTGCTCTATTTTTTCCATAATCTAAATCATTATAAAGTGAAGCTTCTGGAAATAGCTCAGGCTGGCCTTGAGGGGTTGAAGCCAGTACCCAATTGTTGAATGTTCTTATGTCAATAGCACTTTGACTTCCCTCAAAATCATCAATATAAGAAGAACCGTTTTCCTCTGTGATATCTATTGCTTTATTATGACCTGGAATTAATGCTGCCAATTCACCAGAAAAATTAACCATTGATTTTTTCTTTGTTTCAATAAATGGTAACATATCAACCCATTTGGTTAGTGTAGGAACTTCTTTTTTAAATGCTCCGTCTAAACCGATCATAGAATTTGAAATTGGTTCATCACCAGCATTGACTTTAGGTGTTAGTGGTCTTTCCTTTAACTTTAATATTGTCGCTCCAATATTTGCATCTTTATTTATTTTATAGTCTAAATGGGTACCCAATAATGTTTTCATTTGAACACTAAAAAGAGAATTACTTTCCAATGAAATTTTGATGGGCGTCCCTGAACTTAAAATCCCATCATCCAATATTTTAACTCTTCCAAGGTTGTAATCAACCATGTACTGTTGTCCCTCCACAAGAATTTGTCCACCTGCTGTAACGACTACAGACCCTTGTGGAATATTCAATGCATTTAAAGAAATTTCTGAACTCACCGAAGACTGATAAGTCCCTTTAATTTTAAATCGATTTAGTTCTGGCAATTGTTGAGCGGCTGTTTTTGTAGAATCATATAATTGAAAAAAAGCAACCTTATCTCTAATAGTAGAAGAAATACCTTGATTCGCCATTTTAAGATCTAAAGTTTTACCAAATGGTTCTATGGTGGTGAAATACAACCTACCATTTCTAGCGTTAATAGTTCCTCCATTAAGTATTTTGCCCTGGACATCAGTTATTGGAATAAAATCAAAAAGTCCATCTGCATAGACTTGTTGTTGTTGATTAAGGCGATCTAAATCTAAAAGTTGAATAAGTAATTTATCGTCAACCCCGGTTTTTGGAATATAGTTTATATCAATTGAAGTAGATGGATTATTGTACCATATATCTAATCTAAAATTTTTAGGATCAACTTGATATGCACCCAGAGAATAGACATTCTTCATCATTAAATCCCATAATTTCTTTTTAGGGTTTCTTACAGTTGATTTTAGCAACTTTAAATAAAGTGCACTTTGTCCAGCAATTCCATCAGTAGACAATTCCCCAACTTGATAGGTTTTACCATTGTAAGTATACTGGTAAGCAACAGCAAGTACCTCATCATTATTTAAAGATTGATTTAAGGAAATAAATCCCAATACTGAGTTATATGCATATTCATTACTAGAAAGCATCCGAGCGTTTTCAACTTTTTCATATTCAATTCCTTGCTCCATATTATAATTTGGACCTGAGAGTTCATTGCTTGCATTCACATAATTTCTAATGTTTGAATTGTTTTTTACACTGCCGTATAAATTATTATGATCGTTATTAGGAACCACACTTCCACTATTTGCCCAAGACTGATTTTGAAGATTATTAATCTGAGGTTCTCCTATGTCTGTAAAACACAAAATATTTCTTGTATTGTTAATAGTATTATTTCTGTTGGTAACCCACACTTCTATTCTTTGAATTTGAACACCTGAAGTTATTAAAGGAAGTGTCTTCATGGAATTATCATAAGTATCACGTGAGAAAAAACTCAAGAAAAAATGTCGATTTTCTTCATAGTTATCAGCATTAATTTCAAATTCATTGAGCTGAGCTCCACCAGAAACCTCAATTTCCTTTTTTTGCCCCTTTTGCTGTGACATCACAGAAGTAACTGTAAGTTTTCCGAATTTTAATTCAGACTTTACACCAAATAAACTTTGACTTCCAGAAATTAGAGTGCTGTTAAGCGGTAAAGAAACATTACCTGCTTCAAGCTTCTGAAGAATATCGTCTTCTTTACCTGAATAATCTAAATTCAATTGATTTTCAAAGTCAAAAGTAGCTTCGGTGTTGTAATTGAATCCCAAATCCATTAAATCTCCAATTTTACCGGTCAAGTTCATTTGAATTTTCTGATCAAAATCAAAAGTGGTAATACTTCTTTGCCTTTCTGGAAGCACAGGATTGTCAGTTCTAGAAGAATTGATACCAAAACTTAATTCTGCAGAACCTTGAGGTCTTATTTCAACAAAATCGCTTCCAAAAATCTTTTTTTCAGGTGGTTCCTTAAGCTCAATCTCTTCTGCTGTTTCTTGGTATTTATAATCTGACATGTCATCCAAGTTCTTTTTCCAAAAATCTTGCATCGATTGATCATGTTGAATTTTAAGGTAATCTTTTAATGAAATTCCACTGGATGGCCTGAAATTTAATGAATCTCCTAAAATTGAATTGAAAACATATTGCCCAGAAACAGGATCATAATAAACATTATTACTAATGTTCAAAGGCATTTGAAAATCAATTAGTCCTTGACTAAAATTAGTGGGATCTAGAGGATCATAAATCGGATAAAATAGATTTATATCAGGTGAATCTAAAGATAATTTAATTTCATTATCAGGCGTGTTTTCGCTAGCCCTATATGAGCAAAAAGAGATTATAGCAATTATAAAAACTGCGGTCTTTTTGAAAAAAAACTCAAACAAAATTTTTAATTATACAGCTTTAAGGGTTGTTTTAATAAGCTCCTCAACAGAATTAATTTCTTGTGTTTTCAAAATCTCATCTATTGTTTTTGCTGCTTTCTTTTTATCAATCCCTAAAACTGTTAATGCAGATAACGCTTCATTTTTATAGGTATTGTCTTGAGAAGAGAATATTTCACTATTAGATTCAAATTTTTCTAATTTTCCTTTAAGATCCACTATGATTCTTTGTGCAGATTTTAATCCAATTCCTTTTACACTTTTGAAAGCTTCTACATCACTTTGATTAACAGCAGTCATAACATCAGTAGGATTCATAGAAGAAAGTATCATTAGTGCTGTACTCGCTCCAACACCAGAAACATTAATTAATTCTCTGAACATGATTCTCTCTTGCTCTTCCCAAAAACCATATAATATATGGGCGTCTTCTCTAACAATTAATTGAGTATATAACCTTAGCTTACCTTTTGATGGTAAAAGCTCAAAAGTATTTAATGAAATATTTAAAAAATAACCTATACCACTTACATCGATAATAACTTGATTGGGGGACTTTGATTCTAGAATACCTTCAATGTGAGCAATCATATTATTTTTGTTTTTCTGTTTTGAACATCTACAACGCCCAAAGTAATCATGTTTAAAATCTCTCTTACTGAAGAGCCAATTTGTAAAACGTGAACAGGTTTTTTCATTCCTAATAATACGGGGCCAATTGTTTCATTCTGACTCATTTCTTGTACTAATTTGTAAGCAATATTACCAGCGCTTAAATTCGGGAAAATTAGGGTATTTGCAGATTTATTTGCTAACATTGAAAATGGGAAGAAATCACTTTTAAGCTCTTTGTTGACTGCAAAGTTTGCTTGAATTTCCCCATCAACAACTAAATCTGGATGGTTTTGATGTAGAATTTTAGCAGCTTCTCTCATTTTGACTGCATCTGGGCCTTCATTTGATCCAAAGTTGGAATAACTAAGCAGTGCAATTTTTGGTTTAATTTTATATTCTTTTACAGTTCTTGCTACGAGCAAAGTAATATCAACAATTTCTTCAACAGTAGGGTCAATATTTACTGTGGTATCCGCAAAGAATATTGGACCTTCTTTACTTATTAAAATATACATCCCTACAATTTTATTTATCCCATTTTCAACACCAATTACTTGCAAAGCAGGTCGAATTGAATCTCTATAATTTCTTTCAATTCCAGAAATCATCACATCTGCCATCCCAGTTTCAACCATAGCAGAAGCATAGTAATTCCTTTCTCTCATCATTTTTTTAGACTCATGAAAAGTAAGCCCTCTTCTTTTTCTTTTTTCATACAAAATCTTTGCGAAGTTTTCTCTTTGCTTTAATTCTGCATCACTCCTAGGGTCTATAATTTCACAATCTAAAAGTTCTAAGTTATATTCATCAATGATTTGATTTATTCTGTTTTTATTACCAAGTAGAATTGGAATTGCAATACTTTCCTCCTGAGCCATTTCTGCAGCCTTAAGGATTTTGTAGTTATCAGCTTCTGCAAAAACCACCTTCTTTGGATTTCGCTTTGCTTTAGCCGTAAGATTTCTGACGAATTTATTATCTAAGCCCAATCTTTCCATAAGCTCTAATTCATATTTTTTCCAGTCAGTAATGAGTTCTTTAGCTACACCTGATTCAATAGCTGCTTTAGCAACTGCGGGGGCTACCCAATATATTAAGCGGGGATCAAGTGGTTTGGGAATAATTTGAGTTCTACCAAAAGAAATACTTTTAGCATCATAAGCTTCATTCACTACATCTGGAACTTGTTCTTTTGCCAAAGCAGCAATTGCTTTAACAGCTGCCAATTTCATTTCTTCATTAATTTTGGTTGCCCGTACATCTAGAGCTCCTCTAAAAATATATGGAAAACCTAAGACGTTATTGACTTGATTAGGATGATCCGATCTGCCGGTAGCCATGATAACATCTTCTCTTGAAGACATGGCTAAATCATATTCTATTTCAGGATCTGGATTAGCTAGTGCAAAAACAATTGGGTTTTTAGCCATCCCTCTAATCATTTTTTGGCTAACTACTCCTCCTCTTGATAAACCAAGAAAAACATCGGCATTTATCATTGCTTTTTCAAGTGAAATATCACTTCCAGACTGCATGAAATATTTTTTATTCTCATCTAAGTCTTCTCTTTTATTATGAATTAATCCTTTAGAATCAAAGACATAAATATTTTCTCTTCTCACACCCAAAGAAATATATAACTTCAAGCAGGATTGAGCTGAAGCGCCTGCACCACTAACAACAATTTTTACTTTATCAATTTTTTTTTCAGCTATTTCTAAAGCATTCAAAAGTGCAGCAGAAGAAATTATTGCAGTTCCATGCTGATCATCATGCATTACAGGAATATCCAATTCATTCTTTAGCCTTTCTTCAATAACAAATGCTTCTGGAGCTTTTATATCTTCTAAATTAACTCCTCCAAAAGTGGAGGAAATGGCTTTAACAGTATCAACAAATTTATCTACATCAGTTTCATCAACCTCAATATCAAAAACATCAATATCTGCAAATATTTTAAACAAAAGACCCTTTCCTTCCATCACCGGTTTAGAAGCTTCTGGACCAATATCACCTAAACCAAGGACAGAAGTACCGTTAGATATTACTGCAACTAAATTGCCTTTTGCAGTGTATTTATACACATCCTCTTTGTTTTTATCAATAGCAATGCATGGCTCAGCAACACCAGGAGAATAAGCTAAAGAAAGGTCTCTTTGAGAGCTGTAAGGTTTACTTGGAATTACTTCAATTTTACCCTTTCTTCCAGAACTGTGGTAATCAAGTGCCTCTTTTTTAAAAATTTTTTTTGACATAAATTCAAAATGAAAGGCTAATTTAATCAACTAAGTATAATGGGAAGTATAAACATTATATTTATTGCTAATATCTTAAAGTGGAAAAAATTGTTGTTTTATCAGGAGCTGGAGTAAGTGCCGAAAGTGGATTATCCACTTTCCGAGACAATGGAGGCTTATGGGAAAAATTTCCAATTGAAGAAGTTGCAACAATAGATGCCTGGAATGAAAACCCAGAAAAAGTAACAGAATTTTATAATCTTAGACGAGAAAACTGTAACAATGTTTTGCCTAATAATGCTCATAAATTGATTGCCGATTTAGAAAATAAATATTTTGTAAACATCGTTACCCAAAATATTGATGACCTTCACGAAAGGGCAGGCTCAACGAAAGTACTGCATCTTCATGGGGAAATCAATTTAGCAAGAAGTTGGGGCACTGGAAATAAATTCCTAATACCTAAAGGAAAATCCCTTATATATGGTAATAAATGCCCCGAAGGACATTTATTAAGACCTGATGTGGTTTGGTTTGGAGAAGAAGTACCCAATTTAATTCCAGCATCCGAAATAGTAGCTGATTCAGATATTCTAATAATTATTGGAACTTCTTTACAAGTTTATCCTGCGGCAAGTCTTAAAGATTATTGTAGTAATGAAGTAAAAAAATACTTGATTGATCCAGATAATAATTTACAAATAGCTGGTTTTGAATCTATTGTATTATCAGCAACTGAAGGGATGAAATTACTTCACAAAAAACTAATGCTTAATAATTAGCTTTTCTCTAAAAATAATTATGTTATTTACTTTTAAACTGCAAAAATAAATACCAGTCTTAAATTGCTCTAAATTAATTAAATGATTAGTATTATTTACTGTACTATTATATACAATTTGACCATTAATATTCGTAAGAGAAATCATTTTATTTCCTGAGTATTGTGAAGGAACATTTACAGTAACTGTCTCATTTGAAGGATTTGGATAGAAATGAGGATTTAGTTTTGAAATATTATCAGCAATACCAACACTAGACGAAATGCTTACGTCAACCGAATCAATTGGATTATCTGTGGTGTAATCTAGAATATAATATCTAATTAAAGTTGAACCAGATTGAGTAAAGGTAAACTGAGGTTTCATAATTGAAGAATCTCCAGGTAAAACACTGATTGGTAAACCTGAAAAAACAGCAGTATCACTGCCTCCAGAAGAAAAACACATGTTATCGTCACAAAACTGATCAAAAAAAGAGGCAGTATTATTTAAAATAATTCTTTTGAATTTAACGTCCTGTACATTACCTGCTGTATTGATACAATGCATGTATACACTAAAGCTGGCATCTGATTTGGTAATGTTTATGGTTTGGCCGTTGTATGTTGATCCTGGATTATCATCCCAAATTATAGAAAACTGACCAAAAGAAATACTGGATATAAATATGGAGAGTATTATTAAATAATTTTTCATCACTAATTTTTTTTCAAATATACAAATATTGAACGAAGGTGAAATGAACTTTAATTAAACATTAAATAAATGAGTTAAGAAAATTAAATTAAATTTGATTAAAATCCATTATAAACCTTTCTGAGGTTGGTCTGGTTTTTGCTGTTTTATTTAAAACATTCATAAAATGAAAAAAATAAGTTCTATAGTACTGTTATGTCTAGTTTGTTGCCTTAGTTACAGCCAACTTCCTAATATTAATTTGAAAGATGTAAAAGGGAACAATGTCAATATTTCTAAAATAGATAATGATGGTAAGCCAATGATTATTAGTTTTTGGGCAACATGGTGTAAGCCTTGTAAAGCAGAACTCAATACAATTGCAGAAGAATACGATGATTGGATTGATGAAACTGGAGTTAAACTTGTTGCTGTGTCCATAGATGATGCCCGGTCCAGTTCAAGAGTAGAACCCTACATCAATGCCCAGAGTTGGGAATACCTTATTCTAATGGACCCCAATGGCGACTTAAAAAGAGCCATGAATGTTAATAATGTTCCTCATACTTTTTTAGTTGATGGTAATGGAAAACTTGTTTGGGATCATAACAATTATTCCCCTGGTGATGAGCATGAATTATATGAAGAGCTTGTTAAACTAGCTAAATGATTCGTCGATTAACATTATTTTTTTTTAGCTTAATTTTAACTACTCATTTTTACGCTCAAAATTCAAATCCACCCACAATTATTTCTGGAAATGTTCAAGCAATTGGACAGTACTATCAAGAAGATACCTTAATTAACGCTGCCTTGCCTGAGCACTTATTGGGTTTTAATGGCTTTGCTAATATTAATATGCAAAAAGGAGATTTTAGGGCTGGATTGAGATATGAAAGCTACTTAAATACCTTAGAAGGTTATCCAACTGCGTTTTCAGGAACTGGAATTGGATATAGATATGTCAACTGGACTAAGGAAAAAGTGGAGGTCACCTTAGGTAATTTCTATGACCAATTTGGTTCTGGGATGATCTTTAGAGCTTATGAAGAAAGACAACTGGGTATTGATAATGCATTGGATGGAATAAGATTAAAATATAACCCATACAAAGGGGTTTACTTGAAAGGAATGATTGGTAAACAAAGACATAAATTTGAAGACCAACTTATCAATGGAAATGGAATTGTAAGAGCATTAGATGGTGAGCTTAACTTTAGTGAAATTTTTGATAGTTTATTTTACAATTCAAAATTTAAAGCCTCTTTGGCAGGAAGCTTTGTTAGTAAATTTAACGATGACAACAAAACTCCTCTTTTTGTGATGCCTAAAAATGTTGGAGCATCTGCAATTAGAATGAATTTGAGGTACGATAAATGGAGGTTTAGCGGTGAGTATGTTCATAAAATTAATGACCCTTACCCTGATAACCAAGAAGAAAGATTCAATTATATATATAAAAATGGAGAAGGTTTATTATTTAATTTGGGATACTCTACCAAAGGCTTTGCTGTTGACCTATCTGCTAAACACATGGATAATATGCTGTGGCGTTCTACCAACGTCAATGTGGGACCTACTGATTTATTAGTTGGATACCTTCCAGCACTTACTAAGCAACATACTTATAATTTAGCTGCAACTTTATACCCCTATGCTACTAATTTTTATGGTGAAATTGCTTACCAGGCAGATGTATTATATAAAATACCAAAAAGAACCATTTTGGGTGGAAAATATGGAACGTCTATTGCGGTGAATTTTGCTACTGCTTATGTTCCTGAAAGAACATTTATTGATGACATGAGCTCATCTCGTAATAGCTATATCACCCGTTTTTTTGCGATGTCTGATAGTCTATTACTACAGGACTTTAATATTGAAATCAAAAGAAAGATTAATAAGCACTTAAAGTTAAACATCAATTATTTTAACTTCAAGTTCAATGATGATGCCGTAAAAGTCGCCAATTATTATAAAATGATTTATGCTCATATTGCATTGCTTGACCTTACTTATGGAATTAATAGATACCACTCATTACGATTTGAGGTACAAAATATGTGGACAGATCAAGACAAAGGAGATTGGTTATTTGGTCAAATCGAATACACTTTTAGCCCACATTGGTATGTAGCAGTTTTAGATCAGTATAACTATGGCAACAAAGAATTTTCTAAACGTATTCATTATGGATTGGTATCTGCAGGTTATATAGACGGTTCACACCGATTTTCAATTCAATATGGAAAACAAAGAGCTGGAGTATTTTGTGTTGGTGGAGTTTGTAGAGCTGTACCAGCTTCTAATGGTTTAACCTTTTCATTCACATCAAGTTTTTAATATGAAAAAAATATTTATTCTAATATTAGTTTTTTCTGTTTTTTCATGTGATAAAATAGAAACTCCTCTGCCTGAAGCTTATGGTGAATTTAATTGGGGTCTTTATCCTTTTGAGCCCTCTACTTATCCCTATAATATTGCTGATCCAGCAAGTAACTGGGGCGTAAATTCTAACCAAAAAGGAATATTACTAGAAGATTATACTGGACATAAATGTACTCAATGCCCAGCTGCTGCTACAATAGCTATAGGTCTTGAGGAAAATACTAGCCTAAATGTCATTGTTGCTTCTATACATGCTAGTAGTGATGGTGCATTTCAGAGTACAGATAATTTATTTACCAATGATTACCAAACACAAGCCGGTGACACTTATGTTAGTCAAATGAGTGGTTTTGTTGGTAACCCGCAAGGTATGATTAATCGTAATAACGAAAGTTTTGATGGTACTGTCTGGTACTACCCTGCCAATTGGGAAAATGCTATAAATAATGAGTTAAGTAATTCATTGAATGCTAATATTCAATTACAATACAACTACTACCCTGGAACTAATGGATTATATGTCCATACTGAAACTTCATTTTTAAACACTATGACTGGTAATTATCATTTAATGATTTATTTAATTAGAAATGATGTGGTCTCTCCTCAAAAATTAAATAACGGAGACATAGACACCAATTATCACCACCATGCTATTTTATCTGATAATCTGAATGGTACTTGGGGGAGTTTACAAATTGATAGCATTGCTTATCAAGACTCAATTATTTACAATAATTTTACTTACAAGCTTCCAAATCCGTTAACGGACTCTACCTATAAAATAGATAATTTATCATTAATCACCTATCTCTTTAACAGAGATACTTACCGAATAGAACAGGCAATAAAAACAGATTTAGGAAATTAATTGTGCTTAACTCAATCCTCTCATAATCCCCTTGGTGGAGTTTCTAATAAAATCCAATACCACTTCCTTTTCATCAGAAACAGGTATTTCTAACTCGGCAACATTTAGGGCAGTAGTAATGTTGCTATTTTGAACATAAATCACTCTGTAAATATCTTCAATATTAATTATTTGTTGATCGTTAAACCCTCTTCTTCTTAGACCGATAGTATTTACACCAACATAGGATAATGGCTCTCTAGCAGCTTTAACATAAGGTGGAACATTTTTTCTAACTAAAGACCCACCGGCAATAAAAGTATGCTCTCCAATGTTTACAAATTGCTGAACGGCTGCTGTTCCCTCGATTATAACCCAATCACCAATAATAACGTGACCAGCGATTTGAACCAAATTTGCAATTACAACATTGTTGCCTACCATACAGTCATGAGCAATATGAACATAAGACATTAACAGGCAATTTTTACCAATTATAGTAGTTTTTTTGTCTGAGGTTCCTTTATGTATAGTAACATATTCTCTGATAGTAGTATTATCCCCTATTACAGTTGTTGCATACTCCCCATTATATTTTAAATCTTGAGACTCTGCTGAAATAATAGCTCCTGGAAAAATCTTACAGTTTTTCCCAATCCTTGCCCCATCCATTAAAACCGCATTTGATCCTACCCAGGTGTTATCTCCAATCTCTACATCTTCATATATAGTTGCAAAGGGTTCAATTTTTACATTTTTCCCAATCTTAGCATTAGGATGAATGTTAGTCATTGGATAATCACTCATGATTTATTTATTTTTCTAGAAAGTTAATCTTTGTATTTATTTTTTTTATTACCAATTGATAATAAATAAATTTTAATAGTATTTAATTTTTTTATACTCTGTCCTTGACGACCTGAGCCAACATATCTGCCTCGATACAAACAATTCCATTCACATAACCCTTCCCCCCCATATGAACCAACCCTCTTCGAATTGGTGAGATTAGTTTCAAATCAAATACAACGGTATCACCCGGAATAACTTTTCTTTTGAATTTAACATTATCAATTTTCATAAAATAAGTAGAATAAAGATGTGGTTCATCAACTTTGCTAAGGGAAAAAATTCCTCCAGCTTGAGCCATTGCTTCAATTTGCAGAACTCCCGGCATTACTGGATTTCCGGGGAAATGCCCTGTAAATTGTGGCTCATTCATCGTTACATTCTTAACGCCAATTATACCTTCATCTGTAATCTCCATCACTTTATCAATCAATAAAAATGGGTACCTGTGTGGTAACATTTTTTCAATATCTGTAATGTTATATAATGGTTCTTTTGTAAGATCAAATTGTTTGGGGGCTTTTTCTTGTTCTTTCATGGCTTCTTTTAAAATTTTAGCAAAAGATGTATTTAATTTATGTCCAGGCTTTTTAGCAATAATATGGCCCTTTATGGGCTTACCGATCAAAGCTAAATCACCAATAACATCAAGTAGTTTATGACGTGCAGGTTCATTGTAGAACTGCAACTCACAATTATTTAAAATATTTCCATTTATTTTAATATCAACGCTCTCTTTCCCAAGTAAATGAGCTAATTCTTTTAATTCTGATACTTTAATATTTTTTCTATCTACCATAACAATGGCATTTTCAAGGTTACCACCTTTAATTAAGTTAGACTTGGCTAAATTCTCTAACTCTGTTAACAAGACAAAAGTTTTGCAAGAAGAGATATCTGATTTATAATCTTTGATATTTCTCAATTCTGCATATTGAGTGCCCAGAACAGAGTCACCATAATCCAAGACTACTGAAATCTTAAATTCATCTGCTGGTAAAAATAGAATTTCAGAACCAGAATCTGGATCAGCATAATTGAATGATTTATTTAAGCTTAGGTATTGAACTTCAGCATTCTGAATATCTGTGCCCGCTTTCATTATTCCATCAACATAATGTTTTGCACTTCCGTCTAAAATTGGGACCTCTGGACCATTAATCTTTATTAATACATTATTTATCCCCAGTGCATAAAGAGCAGACATTAAATGTTCTATAGTGATTATTTTTATACTATTTTTTTCGATAGTTGTACTTCTTAGTGTATCAGAAACAAAATCAACTGAAGCTGGAATGATAGGTTGATGTTCAAGATCAGTTCTTTGAAATTTAATTCCATGATTTTCAGGTGCAGGACAAATCTCAAGATGAACTTCACAACCAGTATGAAGGCCGACTCCATCAAATAAAATAGGTTTTGATATGGTCTTTTGATTAGTCATTATCCTTTAATTTAGCATTAATCTCTATAATTTGTTGTCTAAGCTTTGGTAGATTTCTAAACAAAACGTAACTCCTTTGATAATCTCCAATTGGCATTGATGGAGACCCTTGAATAATGGTATTTTCTTGTTTAATATCTTTTGCAATACCACTTTGGGCAGCTATTTTTGTTCCATTGGCTATTTTTATGTGACCCACAATACCAACTTGACCACCAATCATTACATCAGAACCAATTTTAGTTGATCCAGCAACTCCAGTCTGAGCTGCAATTACACTATTACTACCTATTTCTACATTATGGGCAATTTGAACTAAATTATCGAGTTTGGCCCCTTTTCGGATAACAGTTGAACCAATAGTCGCTCTATCAATTGTTGTATTTGCGCCAATTTCTACATGGTCTTCAATAATCACATTTCCAATTTGAGGAACTTTTTGGTATTCATTGTCTTTGTTTGGAGCGAATCCAAAACCATCAGAACCAATAACTACACCTGCATGAAGAATACAATTGGTCCCAATTTGAATATTATGATAAATTTTAACTCCCTGAAATAACTTGCAGCCATCTCCAATATTAGAAAAATTACCTATGTGAGAATTTGGATGAATTTGGCAATTATTACCGATAACAGCATTAGCACCAATATAAGAAAACGCACCAATATATACTGACTCACCTATCTGAGCAGATGGATGAATAAATACCTGATCGTCTATCCCTTCATTTTGAGTATTGACTTCATCATAAAGGCGCATCAACTGGGCTAAACTTTCATAAGCATTTTTAACTTTGATTAATGTAAGATTTACAGGTAACTCTTCAGAAGCTGAAAAAGTATCATTTACAAGAGCAATTGTTGCTTTAGTATTGTAAATATGTGGTTCGTATTTTGGATTTGCTAGAAAGGTAAGAGTTCCCGGACGAGCATCTTCAATCTTGGAAAAATCGCTAACAGAAGCATTTGAATCACCTTCAACCTTGCCTTTAACAAGTTCTGCAATTTGATTTGCTGTAAATTCCATTTAAGGTAAAATTAATAATTCTAATTACATAGCATCAAATATTCAAAAGTAGGGAGCAAATAAATAATACTTTTTGACTGGATTTGATAAAGCGCTAATATTTAAATTATCAGAAGCTTCTGTAATGTCTTTTAAAGATCCATCTTTAAATAGAATCTTAATTTCATCTTTTCTAGGGTCGTAAGCATTATTCTCCATTTGCTCACAGTAGACAAAATAGTTCATTTGTAAATCATCAAAACCTAAGAGTTTTTGGTGAGATTTTTTCAATCTTTTAATTTCTCCTTTTCCGAAAGGATTAGAACTAATTTTGACTTTCGGAAGCTTTCTATAGATTAAGTTATTACATAAACTGGCAATTACCTTGTCCTTTGATAAGGTCCAAGACTTTATACATGCCAATACATCATAATCATCTAAACTTGAAAATAATTTTAAAAAAGTAGGTTGACTAATCATTTCTATATCCACATTTTTTGATAAAAAAACCTGCATAGTATCTGATAGAAATAAATCTTCTCCTGAATGAATGAGCTCTCTCGCTCGTTGAATAATCTTAGCCAATAAAAACTCCGCACTTAAAACTGTTTTATGTAAATATACCTGCCAGTACATTAATCTTCTTGCTACAATAAATTTTTCAATTGAGTATATTCCTTTTTCTTTTATTACAATTTCATCATTAGCAATAGCAAACATTTTAATAATTCGTTGATTACTCACAACCCCCTCTGAAACACCTGTGAAAAAACTATCTCTTTTCAAATAATCTAATCTATCCATATCCAACTGAGAGGATACTAAACGATGTAAAAACTTTTTAGGATACCTATCTCTAAAAATAGCAATGGCAGTATCTAAAGCACCATCGAATTCTTTATTGAGTTGGTTCATAAAAAGCAATGAAATTTCTTCATGACTAATCCCCTTGACAAAACTATTTTCCAGTGCATGGGAAAAAGGACCATGACCAATGTCATGAAGTAAAATGGCAAGAGTTGCACCTAATTCTTCTTCGCTAGAAATTTTCTTTCCTTGTTCTTTTAAAGTTTGAATCGCTTGTTTCATTAAATGGGCAGATCCAATAGCATGATGAAAACGAGTATGATGTGCACCTGGATAAACTAAATAAGTCAGACCTAGTTGTTTTATTCTAGATAATCTTTGAAAGAATGGATGATCTATGATATCTAGTAAAATTCCTTTATTTAGTGTAATAAATCCATAAACTGGATCGTTTATAATTTTATTAACTTGATCTTTATTCATAATGTAATTCATTAAGTTAAAGCAAATCTAATTAATTCAATAAGGATATGGCAAGAATACTTTGGGCAGA
>MDTC01103695.1_pt1 | contig 15865 bp, 12 predicted proteins | sample 811181 | NCBI WGS metagenome assembly MDTC01 (sample SAMN05326644, study PRJNA326480) | marine metagenome | isolation source: seawater | place: Pacific Ocean: North | collected 2011
ACTTGCAGAAGGCGAAAGGGTCGCCGATATCATTCCCGAGTTTGCTGCAAACGAAAAAGATCAGATTACTGTGGAGCAGTTGTTTACCCATACCGCAGGGTTTCCCAGTGCGCCGTTTGCACCGTTGGAATGGGACGATAAAGAGGCGCGTCTTAGCCGTTTTACACGCTGGCGGTTGAATTGGCAGCCGGGTAGCAAATTTGAATATCACGCATCGTCATCTATGTACGTGGTGGCCGAGCTTATCGAGCGTCGTAGTGGCGAGGGTTATCGTGAATTTGTGCGCAATCGAGTGCTTGGGCCGTTGGGGTTAAACAACCTCTTTGTCGGTTTGCCTGCGGCTGAAAATGCCCGCGTACTGCCCTGCGAGCACGTCGGCGACGCTTTAACGCCCGAGGACTATAAAAACATGGGGGTGCCGGTGCCGCCAGTAACCGAGGTGACCGAGGAGGCTATTCTGGCGTTTAACCGTCCCGATGTGCGTGCCGTCGGTGTCCCCGGTGGTGGTGGTTTTGCTACGGCTGGAGACCTTGCACTCTTTCATCAGGCGTTGTTGCACGGTGGTTTGCCGGGCTGCGAAGAACTCTGGACGCAGGCCACCCGTAGCGATGTGCGAAGAGTTCGGTCTGGCGATTTTACCGATATGTTGTTTAAGAAACCGGCCAACCGTGCTCTCGGTTTGATCATTAGCGGCGATGAGTCGCGTAGCTTTCGTGGCTTTGGCAAGACAAACTCTGCGTCAGCGTTCGGCCACAACGGCGCGGGTGGCCAACTTGCATGGGCCGATCCCGCTACTGGTTTGTCTTTGGGGTACGTTACGCCAGGCCATGACCGTAACAGTATTCGGCAGGGCAGTCGTGGCGTCGCCATTAGCAGTATAGCGGCCCAATGTGCACCGGTAATGACAGGTTGAACGTATAAGGCAAAGTTTTGGCGAATACATAATGTTAGATATCTTAAGGACGTTTTTTAGAGGATGGCTGGTCACTGCGTCGTTGGCTGTTTTCGCGGCCGGGCCTCATACCCACGCGGCTGAGGTCTTGGATTATGTGCAGGCTGAACGTCAGCCCTCTACGCAAATCGCAGATACGCTATGGCGTTTGGCCGAACTGGGTTACCTCGAACAAAACAGCAGTAAAACCCTGCAAAATTATTTGGCTGAACGCGAATTCATCATCGAGCAAGGCGTTGCTGATATTCCCACAGCGTTCGTTGCGACGTACGGGCGTGGCGGCCCCACCATCGCATTGCTGGCGGAATTTGATGCGTTGCCTGGATTAAATCAAGCGGCGGTGCCGACGCGTTCGGTGGAAAAAGAAGGTGCGCCAGGCCACGCCTGTGGCCATCACCTATTTGGTGCCGCGTCGGTTGCCGCGGCAAGCGCGTTGGCGTCTTGGCTCGACGCCGCCGGTGTTGCAGCCACGATCAAGCTGGTGGGCACGCCGGCGGAGGAGGGTGGTTCAGGCAAAGTATATTTGGCGCGGGCCGGTGTTTTTGATGATGTGGATGTGGTCTTACATTGGCACCCCAGCGATCGCAACTCGGCGTCGCCTTCTAGCTCTACCGCCAACAAATCGGGTCGCTTTACATTCCGCGGCCGCGCCGCGCATGCGGCTTCTGCGCCGGATCGTGGTCGGTCCGCTCTGGACGGTGTGGAAGCCATGAATTACATGGTTAACCTAATGCGCGAGCACGTTCCGCAGATGTCGCGGATTCACTATGTGATTACCGATGGCGGCGACGCTCCGAATATCGTGCCCGAGCAGGCTCAGGTGTATTACTACGTCCGTCATCCCAAACCATCGCGCGTGAAGAGTTTATTCAAGCGCGTGGTTAAGGCGGCCGAGGCCGCCGCTATGGGTACCGAAACGGAAGTTTCAGTCGAAGTCATGCACGGTAATTACCCCGTTTTGCCTAACCATACGTTGGCCCGAGTTGTTCACGAAAACTTAGTCGCGCTGGGTGGCGTCGACTATGATCAAGCTGAGCAAACGTTTGCGGAGAACATTCAGGCAAGTTTTCAGATACCGCGGTTGCCGTTAGGCTCAGAACAGCAAGTGCAGCCCTATGCGTTTCGGCAGGGAATGGGTTCTACCGATGTGGGCGATGTCAGCTGGCTGGTGCCGACTGTGGGATTCACCACTGCGACTTGGGTGCCAGGAACCTCTGCCCACAGTTGGCAGGCGGTGGCGGCGGGGGGCATGTCCATTGGTCATAAAGGCATGCACTTAGCCACCAAACTGTTGGCGCAAACCGCAGTGGACTTAATTCAGAGTCCTTCGTTGATCACAGCAGCGACTGAAGAACTCGAACGCTCGCAGGGCCCGGATTTCAAATACGCGGCTTTATTGGGTGATCGTCAGCCACCTTTGGATTATCGGCGCTAAGCTATGCGTGTCGGTGTTCTGCATCCCGGGGAAATGGGGGCCAGCGTCGCTGCGAGCCTACTTGCCAGCGATCATGAGGTCGCATGGAGTAGCGCGGGACGCAGTGAACACAGCCGGATGCGTGCGGTAGAGTTCCAAGAATTCCCACAGCTTGATGATTTGGCGGCCTGGGCGGAGGTGCTTATTAGCGTATGTCCGCCGGCCAGCGCGTTGGCGCAAGCGCAAGCGGTTCACGCGTGCGCGTTTGAAGGTTTTTATGTCGACGCTAACGCCATAGCGCCGGCAACTGCGTTGGAAATTTCTCAGTTAATGGGCGCTGCTTTTGTGGACGGAGGCATTATCGGGCCGCCCGCTTGGCAGTCGGGGACCACGCGTATGTATTTATCGGGCGCACACGCGGCCACCGTAGCCGGCTGGTTTCAAGGTGGCGTGTTGGAGGTGATTGCGCTACCGGAGGCGGCAAACGAAGTCGCTGCATCAGCCTTGAAGATGGCTTATGCGGCGTATACCAAAGGGCATTCAGCTTTGTTACTGGCGGTTAACGCGTTGGCGCACCGCAGTGGCGTACTTGATGCGCTGCGCAGTGAATGGGCGCAGTCTCTTCCTGCCTTGAGCCAGCGCAGCGAGGCGACAGCTAAAGCTATTTCGCCAAAAGCCTGGCGCTTTGCCGGAGAGATGGAACAGATCAGCGCAACGTTCGCAGACTGCGGACTGCCGCCAGAGTTCCATATTGGAGCGGCCGAACTGTACGTGCGTTTAAGCGAGTTTAAGGGCCAACCACCCGCAGGTCTGGATATGTTGCTCGACGCCTTGGCGCAAGCTGACACTTCTGCCCAATAAATAAGGCTCTCGGCGCCTTTTGTCTAAGGCGCTGATTTCCCAGGATACGGTTAGGTCAACTGCCCGCTGCCGTCATGCAGTGTGCTTTGCACATGGGCGCTGTCATTAAACGAACGCACTTTGATTTGATCGCCGAGCATTACGATATGCGTGATCGAACCGTTATCCGCACCGTTAAACGCGAACGGCTGGGCACCGCTGGCGTAGGCAACTAAGTGCCCGATGACTCCACCGTGCACTACGGCGACTACCTTTTCGTCCGGATGGGCGTTGTGTATTCGCTGCAGGCCGCGCATAAGCCGGGTATTGAGGGTGTCCCAGCTTTCGCCGCCTGGAATGACATCCCAACGTTGTTGTTCCTGCATTTGCGTAAAAATTGGATCGCCTGCAGCCGCGCGGATGCGCATAACGCCGCCTTCCCATTCGCCCAAGAACACTTCGCGCAAGTCCGCATCGATTACAGGTTCCAAGTTGAGGTGCTGGCTTAACGGTGCTGCGGTTTGTTGTGTGCGTTGCAGGTTGGAAACATAGATGGCGCTTATCGCCTCATGACGCAGTCGTTCTCCGACCAATATCGCCTGTTGTTCCCCATTAGCATGCAATTCCGGATCCCCGTGGCCGTCTACGAGGGGGAACGGGTTTGCAGCAGATGCCGCACGGGACTCGCCATGGCGCACCAAAAGGATTTCCGTTGCGCCGGCTGGAGCTTGGTAGCTGTGTTGTCGATATTCACTCATGTTTTTGTTGCTCTATGGTTCTGGTGTAAGGCAACCACTGCGACTAGGGGCGATAGCCAAAGTTAGGCGGATCGGTGCGCACCGCTTTACGCGCGAGCTTGGCCCATTCGCAGAGATAGCGTCGCGTCTGACGTGGATCAATGATTTCTTCGATTTCAAAAAATTCTGCCGAACGGTAGGGCGAACGCAATCGATTGAGTCGGTCTTTAATTTTCGCCAGATGCTCGTCGGGGTTTTCGGCCTCGGCGATTTCGGCTTTGTACGCCACTTCAATACCACCCTCGATAGGCAATGAGCCCCAGTCGCCCGATGGCCAAGCGGCGCGCATATGGTGGCTGCCGGGTTTGTGGTTGGCAGCCCCAGCGACGCCAAAAGCCTTGCGGATAACAATGCAACAAAACGGGGTGGTGCATTGTCCTAGCGCGGCCAACGCGGTAGAGCCATAGCGTATGGTCGCTTCTTCTTCGGATTGCTTACCGATTAAGAATCCGGGGCAATCTTCAAGATGGATGACCGGCAAATGAAAGGTGGCGGCCATATCGAGCAGCCGAGTCAACTTACGTGAGGCGTCTGCCGTCCACGCGCCACCATAAACTCGCGGGTTTTCCGCGAATATCGCCACCGGAATTCCGCCGAAGCGCGCGAGCCCGGTGATAATGGATCGACCCCATTTGCGACCCACCTCGAAGAAGGAACCTTTGTCACACACGGACTCTAATAGAGTGTGCATTTTGTAGACTTGGCGCGGATCCTTAGGGACCAAGCTCAACAGCGCGTCGTCCGCACGGTTTGGGTCGTCTGTGCAGTCTGCAACCGGCGGCAGTTCATCTGCGCTGCTTGGCAGGTAGGATAAAAACTGTCGTGCCATAGCAAAGGCTTGCTGCTCGGTCGCGGCCTCGTCGTCTATCGCACCGTTACGGGTGTGGATTTTGTAAGAGCCCAACTCCTCTTTGCTGACATCACCCAGACTTGCCCAATCTACCAGCGCTGGGCCTGCGATCATCATCTGTGCACTGTCGCGCACAATGATTGAGTAATGAGAGGAGGCTACTCGAGCGGCCCCAATGCCGGCGACTGAGCCCAGCGCTAAAGATACGGAAGGTGCGACGGCTAAGTGCTGAACGATGGTTTCCCATCCGCGAACCTCTGGTATGTAAGTCCGCCCTGCCATTTCAATAGTTTTAACCGAGCCGCCGCCGCCCATACCGTCAACCAGCCGAATATGCGGTAGGCGTAGCTCGACGGCCAAACCTTCAGCGCGGGCGCGTTTGCCCGGTATGGATGCGTCGGCTGAGCCGCCGCGTACGGTAAAGTCGTCGCCCGAGAGGATCACCGGTCGGCCGTCGATATCTGCGGTGCCGAAGACAAAGTTCGACGGGGTAAAGGCCTTTAGATTGCCGTTGTCGTCGTATTCACCGACACCCGCAAGGGTGCCTATTTCGTGAAAACTCTCGTTGTCAGCAATGTGGTCAATGCGCTCGCGAATGGTGAGTTTGTTGAATTCATGCTGACGCGCGACCTTTTCGGCACCGCCCATTTCAAATGCCAAAGCCTCGCGGGCCTGCATTTCGTCGATTTCTTTGTCCCAGCTCATAACACCTCCCCCGTGTTTGGTTAGCTTGCGCGCGTGCCAGATATCTCTGCTTCGCCAAAGGCGCCTAATTTAACCGTGCCGGTAATCGCATCGCCGTCGACGGTTGCAGTAAATTCCAGTGTCATCGGCATCGGCGCGGTAATGGAGGCCTTCCATGACAACGTATCGCCATCTATGGAACCGTTTTCGATTGCCATCTCGCCTTGCGGGCTGGACATTTTTCCGTTCAAGTCGCTGCCATCGACAGTCAGTTCTAGGGTGCCATTTTGCGCGCCCATGGGCGTGTTGATGGTGGTGTTCCAAGTACCTGCTGCGCTCATGTGGGTCTCCTTAGTTTTGTTATCGCTAAATAAGTTGCAGCCGCAAAGTATCATATATACGGCGGGCAAAAGAACTGCCGAGCGTTGAATTTGGTCGTGGCATACTGATGTCTTCGCAACGGTTGGCATTGCGCGTGACAGAAACATCACCGTCTATTGGCCTGTTAAATGAAGGCGCGCTGCATGCCGCGCTAAAGCAACATTACGGCGGCGGCGACGCACAATTCGAAGTGCCGTTTTCTGGCTTTGTCGCGGATGTCGTGCGCGACGGTACGATTTTCGAAATACAAACGTCGAGCTTTAGTGGTCTGGAGCGCAAGATGCGTACGCTTGCGGAGCAATGCCCAGTTGTCTTAGTGCACCCTATTGCCGCGCAAAAGACATTGGTGCGATTAAAAGATCTGCAGAGCGGCGAGGTTATACGCCGCAAATCGCCGAAGAAGGGCAAGCTTTGCCATATTCTCAGTGAATTAGTTTATCTACCCAGTTTGCTCAATCACCCAAACTTTGCGGTAGAAGTGGCGCTGATCGAAGAAGAACAGCACAGCGTTTTTGATGCCAAGGCTCGACGCGGTCGCGGTGGTTGGCGTACACGTGGTCGTCATTTGGTGGAACTGGTGGATCGTTTGCGTATCGATACTCTAGAAGACCTGTTGCAATTCGTGCAAACGCCGTTGCAAACGCCGTTTTCTACTCAGGATCTTGCCACCGCGATGGGTCAGCCGGTTTGGCTGGCGCGACAACTGGCCTATTGTTTGCGGCACGGTGGCTTGGCCACTGTTTGTGGTAAGCAGGGCAACGCGTTGCTCTATGAGTTGAATCATTAACGCAAGACTGCTGACTTGCCGATGCTCAATCGCGTTATGGCGAGTGCAGGTAAGTGGCCAGAAAGAGTCTAAAGGCGAAAATTGAAGAGAAGTCAGCCCCACCGAGATGGGGCTATTGTACTCAGATGCCTTGCAGGACCGCAGCTTCTTCGCGCACGAATTCAGGTGCGCCAAGCCATTGTCGGTTTGCGCCTATGCGCTTAAACCAATAGTGCAAACCCACTAGATCAGTAAAGCCCATGCCGCCGTGCACTTCCGTTGATGTCTTGGCGACAAATTGGCCTACCTCAGCGAGGTGAGCCTTAGTATGACAGGCGGTGACGCGAGCTTCTTCGGGCAGTTCCGCTAATGCGTGCCCTGCGAACCAAACCATCGATCGGCACGGTTCCAATTCTGCAGCCATTTCTGCGCACATATGTTTTACCGCCTGAAAACTGCCAATAGGGCGGTTGAACTGCTCTCGCTGTTTGGCGTACTCCACGGCTTGGTCGAGCATATTTTGCGCCGCACCAAGTGTGTCGGCAGCGAGCGCCACTCGGCCTATATCTATAGCGGTTTCGAATACGCTGGCTGCGGTACTTACCGTTTCGGCGGCAACGTTGTTGTACTCTAATTCCACAGTACGACGAGTTTTGTCTACCGTAGCCAGATGCGATCGCGTTAGCCCGGGATCGTCGGCCCGCACCAGATAGATGTGCTGATGCTGATCTGCGACCAGGTAGACGTCGGCTTGTGCATCGAAGGCGTACATCGACGTGCCCGACATGCGGCCGTCCTTAACCGTTACTCCTGCATCGTTGCGGCGCTTGATCGCTTCTCCAAACGCGATGCCCACTCGAGTTGTGCCGGCCGCTATTGCTGCTAACAGGTCGCCATGATCGCCGCCGCTGGCCACCAGAGCGGTGGGTGCCATGACAGCAGATCCAAGAAACGGGGTGGGGGCGATGTGTGACCCCAGACATTCAGCAACGATAGCTGCATCCATCGGCTGTAAGCCGATGCCACCCTGAGCTTCTGGAATCAATAGCGCGGGTATGCCCAGTTCTGCAAGTCCTGCCCATATGTCTGTGTCTTCGCCACCGTCAGCGTAAGTGCGCACCCGATCCAACGGCGAGTTGTCGTCAAGAAAGCGGTTGACGTTGTCTTGCAGCAAGATCTGCTCTTCTGATAATCCAAATTGCATGTGATCTCCCGCCTAGCTGGCTTTTTCGAATTTAGGTTCGCGAGGCATGCCGAGGCCACGCTCACTGATGATGTTCTTCTGAATCTGCGATGTTCCGCCGCCGATGATCAAGCCCAAGTAGTACATGTACTCGCGCTGCCAACTGCCGGAATTGCGCAAGTGCGGGTTGTCGTCATACGCTAATCCCATTTCTCCCATGACGTCGATGGCCAGTCCCTCGAGATCGTGGCGCAGTTCGGTACCTTCCAGCTTGGTAATCATGCGCGCCAGACCCGGATCCTGGCCGGGGTTAAGACGGGCAGATAGGATTCGCAACTCGTTAAAGCGCATGGCCATAACCTTGCCCTGGATTTTCATCAAACGTTCGCGGTAAACCGGATTGTTTATGAGCGCGTCGCCGTTTACGGTTTCTTGCTTCATCAGTTCGATCAACGCGTTGATTCGCGTTTGCGCGGTGTTAGCCGGAGCAAGGGTTTCGCGTTCATGTCCGAGTATGGCGTTAGCGACCTGCCAGCCTTCGCCGCGCTCGCCGACGATTTGATGCTTAGGCAAGCGTACGTCGGTAAAGAAGGTTTCGTTGAAATTAGCCACACCGGTCATGTCGACCAGCGGACGGACTTCGATGCCGGGCGTTTTCATATCGAATAATAGGAATGAGATGCCTTTATGTTTTGGGGCATCGGGTTCGCTGCGCACAAGGCAAAAGATCCAGTCAGCAATGTGGGCCGTGCTGGTCCAAATTTTTTGACCGTTGATAACCCACTCGTCGCCGTCTAGTACGGCCGATGTGGTTAGGCTCGCCAGATCGCTACCCGCGCCGGGTTCGGAATACCCTTGGCACCAGAGCATATCGCCATGAATCGTTGGACGAATGAATTGTTCTTTTTGTTCTTGGGTGCCCATTTCCAAGAGCGTCGGCACCAACATTGAAATGCCCTGACCACCGAGGCCTCCGTTGACGCGAGCCGACGAAAATTCTTCGGCAATAATGCGTGCCTTCAGAATGTCGGGTTCAGCACCGTAGCCGCCGTACTCTTTAGGGATGGTGCGACAGGTGTAGCCGTTTTCGATCAACAACTTTTGCCAATCTTTAGCGGCCTCGCCCCGCAGGTCATTGCCCTTGGGTGCTTTGTCGGCGTTATTGGCCAGAAAGCTCACCACGTCGGCGCGGAAGTCGTCGTATTCGGGTCCAAAGGATAAGTCCATAGCAGGCTCCTTACGTTATTTCTAGAGCATTAATGTGCTTCGCGACATTAATGTTTACTGGAAGGCGAGCGCCTGAAGTCGCGGGTGTTGTAAACCGGCGTAACGGCGCCTCGGTGCGCTTTTTTAATTTTTGTCCCCCAGTGCACATGGCGTTAGCCGCAGCGCAGATGCAAGAATTTACTCCCTCAATTTCCCGGTAGCAACAAAACTAAACACTTACCTGATCGCTAATCGGTCGTCAGCGCGCGTGGCGCGTTTAGGTTTAAGCGCCATTGTCTGTCCATCGTCAGAGGCTTCGGTTAGGCTTTCCTGCAATTACACCCCTTTCTAAACGTTTGTAGAGTTAAGCCATGCCACAAATTTCGCTTGCCCAAGCTCAGACCATGCTGCGAACCATGGCCACCATGCAGGAAGAACACAACGAACTGGTGCATGCCCAATGGCGAGATCAAGGCTTTGAGTTTTATCGCGCTATGTGGGTCGAATGCGCCGAAATGCTTGACCACTTTGGTTGGAAGTGGTGGAAGCAGCAATCGCCGGATCTGGATCAGGTGAAACTGGAGCTGGTGGATATTTGGCACTTTGCGCTCAGTGAACTTATGCGCGATGGCGAGATCGAGCCAGATGTTGCTGAGCAGTTGGCCGTTGTGACAACCGACGAATCCACAGACAGCGAGGCGTTTCGTATGGCGATAGAAGCATTGGCTGCGGAATGTTTGAACACGCGGTCGTTTGACATAAAGGCGTTTACTGCTGCGATGGCGACTTTGCCTATGGATTATGCGGAACTGTATGCGTTGTATATCGGCAAAAATATGCTGAATCGTTTCCGTCAAAACAACGGCTATAAGAGTGGCGAGTACAAAAAGCTTTGGCAGGGTCGCGAAGATAACGAGCATTTGATCGAACTGCTGGCTGAACTCGGCGACGAACCCGAGCAGCTGCCGGAACGTTTGTATGCTGGACTAGAGGCGCGATACGCGACGGCTTAATCGGATGTTGCAGATAGCGACGACTTGGCAGGAGCATTGGCGACCTGACTTGATAGGGACGTTAGTGTTTGTGCTGCGCAATGAAGAGGTGTTGCTGATCCACAAAAAAACCGGCCATGGTCAGGGCAAAATTAGCGCTCCGGGCGGTAAGCTGGAGTCGGGGGAGCGCTTGTCGGAGTGCGCTGTGCGGGAGGTTAAGGAGGAGGTCGGAATTAGGATAACTAATCCTATATGCCGCGCCGAGTTGCGCTTTGTCGAGCCGCAAGGCGCTCAGTGGTTGGGGTATGCGTTTACCACCCGCGAATTCTCAGGCGATCCTATACAGACGCCAGAAGCGGACCCGTTTTGGTGTCGACGGGCAGAGATTCCGTATGAACACATGTGGGATGACGACCGACTCTGGTTGCCTTTGATTTTGGCTCAGGAACAACGCCAAGACAGTGGACTATTGATCGCCGACTTGTTGTTCCGCGAGGGACGTGTAATGGATCATGTGTTAGACGAATCCTGCCGTTTCGCACCGGCCTTGGAGATTTAATATGCGTATCGGCATTTCAATCAGTTCGTCTTATCGGGTGGAGGATCCGCGTGTAGGAGCACGTTTCATGATCGAACGCGCTCGGGTCGCGCGGCAGGTGGATTTGGATAGCCTATTTGTCGGCGATCATCACGTTACATCGCACCCCTATTATCAAAATACCCCGATGCTTGGACGCTTGCTGGCGGAGTGGCATAACAAACCTGCGGGGGCCCTGTATTTATTGCCATTGTGGCACCCGGTACTGCTGGCCGAGCAAATCGCCACTTTGGCTGCGATTATGCCGGGGCGATTTATTATGCAATGTGGGCTGGGTTGGGACCCGGCTCAGAGCGCAGCTATGGGCGTTGATATGACGCGCCGCGCGGCGATGTTTGAGGCGAGCCTTAAGGTCATGCAGGGACTGTGGGCCGGTGAGACGGTCAGTGAAGATCGATTTTGGAACATTCAAGACGCCCGCATAGCTCCGCTGCCTGCACATAATGTAGACGTATGGATTGGTGCGGGTGCGCCAGCGGCGCTGCATAGGACTGCGCGCATGGCCGAAGGTTGGATCGCCACCCCGAGCTTGGATCGCGCCGCTGCGGCGCAGCAATTAAATCAATACCGCCAAGCCTGCGCAGAGTTTGAACGCACTCCGAAAGCTGTTGCCATACGCAGAGATATCTTTATTGGCGATAATCAAAAGCAGGCGCAAAGTTTTAAACAGCGCATGCTCGACAAGGGTTATCGAGGATTTGCAGAAGAGGCGATTTTGGCGGGGACGGCTGAAGCTGTGGCGGCCGAGTTTGCGGCGCTTGCAGAACTGGGCTTCACCGACATTATTGTGCGTAATATGTCTTCAGAACAGAGCGAGGCGCTGGCGACTATTGAACGCTTGGCCGAAGTGAAACAGATCTTGAATTTGTAGTGGTTTAGTAGTCAAAGCCTTGGGGGCAGGGTAAAGAGAGGGAATAGTGGAAAAAGTATTGGTTGCGAACCGCGGCGAAATCGCGCTGCGCATCACCCGCGCGGTGCAAGAATTGGGCATGCGGGCTGTGGCGGTATTTCCGGCCGACGATGTCCAATCGTTGCATGTCAGTGGGGCGGATGCGGCCGTAGAACTCGCTGGCCGTGGTGCGGCGGCGTATCTGGATATTTCACAATTGGTCGCAGTGGCTATGGATAATGGCTGCGACGCGGTGCATCCGGGCTACGGTTTCCTGAGTGAAAACGCTGAATTTGCAGCGGCGGTAGAAGCCGCCGGTTTGGCGTTTATCGGCCCCAGCGTTGATGCGTTGAGCGCTTTTGGTGACAAAGCCCAAGCCCGGGCGATCGCGCAAGATTCTGGAGTGGCCGTATTGGCGGGGTCTTCGCAAGCACTGTCTTTGTCCGACGCCGAAAAATTTTTCGCAGAGCATGCTGATAGCGGCATGTTACTCAAAGCTATCGCTGGAGGGGGTGGCCGCGGGATGCGCGTGGTGCGTACGGCAGATGAACTGGCTGATGCCTTTGCGCGCTGTGCGTCAGAGGCGCAAGCCGCCTTTGGTCATGATGGACTCTATGCTGAGCAGTTCATTGCGCAGGCGCGGCATATCGAAGTGCAAATCATTGGTGACGGCAGCGGTGCGGTAAGCCATGTCTGGGAGCGAGAATGCAGCGTGCAACGGCGCCATCAGAAACTGGTGGAAATTGCACCGAGCCCAACATTGAACCCGGCAATCCGCGATCAAATGTGCGCAGCGGCGGTAACACTGGGTCAGCAACTGAACTACAGTGGCCTCGGCACCATCGAGTTTTTGTTAGATACGCAGACCGACGAGTTCTATTTTATCGAGGCAAATGCGCGGTTGCAGGTCGAACATACGGTAACCGAGGAGGTCACCGGCATTGATTTAGTGCAGGCGCAGATTCGCATCGCCGCAGGCGCCTCATTAGTGGATTTGGGTTTGGTTCAAGACGCCATTCCAAGCCCGCGAGGTTTTGCCATTCAATTGCGCGTCAATGCAGAAACCATGACGGCCGCTGGCGAAGTTAAGCCCACCGGCGGGCGCTTGAGCAAATTCGAAGCGCCGACTGGTCCCGGCTTACGTACCGACACCTATGCCTACGGCGGTTACTCGACCAACCCGAATTACGATTCGTTGCTGGCAAAGCTTATCTGCTCCAACTCCAGCGGTGATTACGCTGATACGGTGCGGCGCGCCCAGCGCGCGCTTAAGGATGTGGTGATCGAAGGCGTGGCGACCAATCAATCGTTCTTGCAGGCGTTGCTCGCGACCGAGGATTTTGCCGCAAATAGGCTCACGACTCGGTATCTCGATGAGCACATGGCTGCTTTGGTCGAAGCCGCGCAGCCGGCCGCTGCCGAGACAGGAAAACCACTGGCGGGTGCGCAGGTCAATGCCAATGATCCGCTGGCTGTATTGGATCACGGCAAGGGCGGTGGGGGTGTGAGCGGCGGCCCGAATGTCTTGGAGTTTGTGCAGGCAGATCTGCCTCCGGGCACCGAGGCTATTTGTGCGCCGATGCAGGGCACAGTAGTGAGTTTTGAAGTCGCGCCCGGGGACGAAGTTTTTGTCGGTAAATTGGTGCTCGTCATGGAAGCCATGAAAATGGAGCACGAGGTTCGGGCTGAGGTAAGTGGCGTTGTCGAGCGCTTAGGTATTGAAGCGGGCGACACCATATTTGAAGGCCATCCTTTGATTTACCTGCAAGCCGCCGATGTCGCGGTCAGCGATGAAGGGGAAACAGAAGAAATAGATCTGGACTACATTCGGCCGGATTTACAGGAGGTGATCGACCGTAAAAGTGCAGGGTTGGACCAAAACCGTCCGGACGCGGTTGCCAAACGTTACAAAACAGGTCGGCGAACAGCCCGTGAGAACATCGCGCATTTGTGCGACGAGGGCACATTTATCGAGTACGGCTCGGTGGTGATCGCGGGACAACGTCGTCGGCGTTCCATCGAAGATTTGATTAAGAACACCACGGGTGATGGCATGGTCGCAGGGTTGGGTCAGATCAACGGCGATCTATTCGCGGAAGATCGTAGTCGCGTCATGGTGATGTCATATGACTATATGGTGCTGGCTGGCACCCAAGGCATGAAGAACCACGATAAAAAAGACCGCCTGTTTGAGGTGGCTGAGCAACAGCGGCTACCCACTGTGCTGTTTGCCGAAGGCGGCGGCGGCCGACCGGGCGATACCGATGGGTCTGGTGTCGCCGGCTTAGATTGTTTGGCCTTCACCTATTTTGCGCGTCTTTCCGGTCTGGTGCCGATGGTGGGCATCACCACCGGTCGTTGCTTTGCGGGCAACGCAGTACTGCTTGGGTGCTGCGACGTAATCATCGCCACCGAAGGTTCTAATATTGGTATTGGCGGTCCTGCCATGATCGAAGGCGGCGGCTTGGGTGTCTTTACGCCCGACGAAGTCGGGCCAATGGACGTGCAGGTGCCCAATGGCGTTGTCGATATTGCGGTCAAAGACGAAGCTGAAGCGGTAGAAGCCGCCAAGCAGTATCTGTCCTATTTTCAAGGTCCAGTAGATGCGTGGGAATCACCCGATCCACGCGAACTGCGTTTTATCGTGCCGGAAAACCGTCTGCGCTATTACGACATTCGCCAAGTCATCGAGGGTATTGCCGACATTGGTTCAATACTCGAACTGCGCAAAGAATGGGGTATCGGGATCATTACTGCATTTATCCGGGTGGAAGGTCGGCCTATGGGGGTCATCGCCAACAACCCCGCGCATCTGTCGGGGGCAATTGATGCTCCGGGGGCGGATAAAGGTACGCGCTTTATGCAGTTGTGCGACGCGTTTGATATTCCTATTTTGTCGCTGTGCGATTGCCCAGGGATCATGGTCGGACCTGAGATTGAAAAGACCGCGGTGGTGCGTCACGCGGCGCGCATGTTTGTGACAAGCGCAAATATTGATGTGCCATTGATGACCGTAGTGACGCGGAAAGGTTATGGCTTAGGCGCGCAAGCCATGGCCGGGGGCGGCTTTAAAGCCACACTGTTCACAGTGACCTGGCCTACCGGCGAGTTCGGTGGTATGGGTCTTGAAGGTGCGGTGAAGTTGGGTTATCGCAAAGAACTGCAGGCCATTGACGACCCGAAAGAGCGCGCCGACGCGTATGAAAAAATGGTGGCGGACATGTACAAGCGCGGTAAGGCGGTGAATATGGCCTCGCATTTCGAACTCGATGACGTGATCGACCCAGCGGATACCCGTAAGTGGATCAGCCGTGGGCTAAAGTCGATTCCACAGACGCCGCGCCGCGAGGGCAAGAAGCGGCCCAATGTAGACACCTGGTAGCCCGGTTCTACGCGACGATCTCAAAAGTTACGCCGGCGTTGGCGGGCAGTCGTTCCAGCAGTGCGTCGCCCATGGCGCTGGCCGGCGTCCAAAATCCGCCCTCGACCGCTAGGTCGTCGTGGGCGAGTGCCAGCGCGCTTTCTGCGATCATTTTTGCGGTAGAGCCATAGCCTGGGTCGCGATCGCCTTGCACATTGGCAACGAGATTCTTTGACGCGTCATCGGGATGTTTGGCACGAAGCTCAATTTCGAAGAAGCCGTTTTCTTGTTGCTCTGGCGTTGGCCCCTCGCCGGGTTTAGGCAGCACTTTCTGCAGACCCCTGCGCGTAATGGGTAGGCTTGCAAGCCCGGCAAAAAGGCCAGACCCTACGCCGATGCCTGTGGCACCCAAAAAGCCTTTCGGGCCAGAACCGGTAAGGCTGCCCTCGTCGTAGCGGAAATTTTCGCCGTAGGCGCCGCCGAGCAATTCGTTACTGCGGCGCACGACGCGTGTATTGATCGCCGCCATCATGAATGGGCCGACCCAAGCATCAAAATCTTCGTCAAAATAGGGGCTTAAGCGATCTGGTCCATCGGCGCCGCGCATGGTGTCGTTCAGCAGATACGGATTAGCTAACTTTTTCAGCAGCGTTGGGTCTTTTTGTCCGGCTTCCATCATCGCCATCATGCTGTCTATGGTGCCGCCGCTGAAACCGCCTTTGAACGCCTTGGTGCGATATTTAATATGGCGCGCGGCTACACCATGGCGTGCGCGCATTTCTTTTTGCAGGAAATACACGCCGATGTCTGATGGAATGCTGTCAAAGCCGCAGGTATGCACGATTCGCGCACCACTGTCGCGCGCTGTGTATTGATGCGCGGTAATCATTTCGCGCATCCACAGCGACTCGCCCGTGAGATCGCAATAATGAGTGCCGTGTTGAGCACATGC
>MDTC01126797.1_pt1 | contig 15862 bp, 10 predicted proteins | sample 811181 | NCBI WGS metagenome assembly MDTC01 (sample SAMN05326644, study PRJNA326480) | marine metagenome | isolation source: seawater | place: Pacific Ocean: North | collected 2011
ATTAAACCAATTATTGGTTGTGAAATACCTCTAAAAAATACACTATCAAAACAATCTGATGGAATATTTGTTGCTTTATGTAAAAATTTCTCTGGATATAAAAACCTTATTAAGTTGATATCAGAGATTCATGTGAAAAAAAAACCCAATGAAAACCCTGGCGCGACTATTGAACAACTAAAAAAATATAATAAAGATATATTAATTTTGACGGGTGGCAAAAAAGGTATCTTTGGTTCAAATCTTTTAATAGATAATATTTCAGAAAAAATGAATCTTGCGAAATCATTAAAGAATATCTTTAATGATCGCTTATATTTTCAAATTGATCGAACTAATTCTGATAGTGAAGAAATATATAATAATAAAATAATATTGATGGCTGATGAACTAGACTTGCCTATCGTCGCAACAAATAGTGTACTTTTTTTAACTAAAAAAGATTTTGATGCTCATGAAGTTCGAGTTTGTATCAATAAGAAAATCAAACTCGAAGATAGAGTAAATCAAAAAGAGTTCACAGAAGAGCAGTACTTTAAGTCTGAAAAAGAAATGATAGATTTATTTAATGATTTACCTGATGCGATGGAAAATCTCTCGGAAATTATAAAAAGATGTAACATCCATATATCTTCTGACGCTTATCATTTACCAAAATTTAATACTCCTGATAATAGCAAGATAGATGATTATTTTGATCGTAAAGTCGAGACTGGTTTAAATGATATTATAAAAAAGACTAATATCAAAGATACAGATATTTATTATGATAGATTAAAAACAGAAATAGATGTTATCAGGGAAATGGGATTCGTCAGTTATTTCCTGATAGTTCACGAATTTATTGATTGGGCAAAAAATAATTCGATACCTGTAGGACCTGGACGAGGATCTGGAGCAGGTTCGTTAGTTGCATATGCTTTGGATATAACATCAATAGATCCAATTAAGCATAATTTATTATTTGAGAGATTTTTAAACCCTGAACGTATATCGATGCCTGATTTTGATATTGATTTCTGTATGATAAATAGACAGAAAATAATAGACCATATTACTGAGCTATATGGAGAAAATAAGGTTTCTCAGATAATCACATATGGGTCATTGTCAGCTAGAGCAGTCATAAGAGATGTTGGTAGAGTCTTAGGAATGGGTTATACATTTGTAGATAGAATAGCAAAAATGATACCTTTTAGTGTAGGAATTACAATCGATGATGCATTGAAACAAAATAAAGAACTAAAAAAAGAATATGAAGTAAATGACGAGATACAAAACTTGATTGATACATCAAAAAAATTAGAAGGTCTCCCAAGAAATGTTGGAAAGCATGCTGCTGGTATTGTAGTAGCGCCTAATGAGATTGATGACTTCATTCCTCTATATAGAGTCGAGGAAAGTGATGAAATTGTTACTCAATATGATAAAGATGATATAGAAAAACTGGGTCTTGTTAAATTTGATATCTTAGGTTTACGAACACTTAGTATTATAGATAAAGCCGTGAGAGCTATTAAGGAAAAGCATGGTGATATAAAATTATCTCATGAGGATATAACGGTATCTGATAAAAAAGTTTTTAATTTACTACAAAACAAGCTGACATCAGGTGTATTTCAGCTAGAGTCATCTGGAATGAAGAGGTATATGGCGAGGTTAAAGCCTGATTGTTTTGATGATATTGTTGCTTTAGTTGCTTTATATAGACCTGGTCCACTTGGAACTAATATGGTTGATGATTTTATAAATAATAAACATGGCAGAAAGATTGATTATGAACACCCTTTATTAGAACCTGTCTTGTCTGAAACTTATGGCCTAATTTTATATCAAGAACAAGTAATGGAGATCTCAAGATCTCTTGCTGGCTATTCCCTAGGAGAAGCTGATCTATTACGCAGGGCAATGGGAAAAAAGAAAAAGGATGAGATGGAGACACATAGAAAAAAATTTATTGATGGAGCTAAAATTAAAGAAATTTCCCCTACCATAGCAAACTCTATATTTTCTAAAATGGAGAAATTTGCTGGTTATGGTTTTAATAAATCACATTCTGTAGCTTATGCTTTTATCTCTTATCAAACAGCTTTTTTAAAAACATACTATACGTCAGAGTTTCTTTCGTCTGCTTTATCATCTGATATGGATAATACTGACAAAGTAATATCCTTAATCGATGCAAGCATTGAAATGGGATTGAAGATAGAACAACCTAGTATTAATGCGTCTGAATTTAATTTTGTATCTTTAGATGATAAATCAATCTTGTATGGATTAGGCGCTATCAAAGGTGTAGGTTATAATGCTGTTTTGCATATTATTGAAGAACGAATAAAAAATGGTGATTATAAAAATTTATTTGATTTTTGTGAGAGAGTCTCATTGAGCATTGTTAATATTGGAACTATAGATGCTTTAGTATATTCGGGATCATTTGATTGTTTTAATGAAAGCAGACTATCTTTAAAAACTTCCTTGGATAAAGCCATGAAATATGGCCAACATAAGCAAGACACTAAAAGTACAGGCCAGCATGAGTTGTTTGAAAATAAATCTGAATCATTTTCTTTTGACAGAACTAAGGTTGACTTAAAATCTAGTGTAGATACGGTTGAAACAAGGTTAAAATCATTTAATTTGGAAAAGAAAGTTCTTGGGTTTTACTTAATAGGCCATCCGGTAAATGAGTATCGTGATGAAATTAACTCTATGTCAATTAGAAGTATTGATTCATATTTTAAAAAACTATATAGCAATGAATCAGCTGATGATTTTAGCGAGTTAGCTACAATCAGTGGAGTGATAATTAATAGTAGGATTCAGCGAATGGGACAAGATAGATTTATAAATATTCTGACGATTGATGATTCGACACATCGTCTTGAAATAATTGTTTATCCAGATGTCTATGAAAAATACCGAAGTTTAATTAAAGAAAATGAAATCTTATTTATATCAGGAATTATATCCTTGGATGATTATAATGGAGACTTAAGTATGAAGGCTAATAAGATTATTGATTTAGATTCTGCGAGACAACAATACTCTAAGGAAGTTGAGATATTTTTATCAACAGAACTGATTAATGATAAAATCTTAGAAAAAATAGTTAGCCTTTTAGAGCCTCATAAAAATGGTAAATGCCCACTAACTATTAAGTGCTTGAGTCAAAAACATATAGTGCCTTTAAATTTAGATAAAGAATGGTTCATTAATCCTACATCCATGTTGATTGATAACTTATCAGATCTTATTGGTAAAGAAAATATTATCGTTAAATATCAGTAGTTATGTTATATTGTTTAATTATAATTACTTGAAAATGAAAGAATATAATCCTAATTACCTAGACTTTGAACAACCATTGCTCGAAATTGAAGCAAAAATTAAGCAATTAAAAAATGACCCTGAAAAAACTGCTAAAAGTGATGCAGCAATTGTTAAGCTTGAAAAAGATTATCTAGAGCAAACTAATAAAATATTCGGAGCATTATCTGATTGGCAAATATCTCAGTTAGCTCGTCATCCTTTAAGACCATATACTTTGGATTATATTCCAAATCTATTTTCATCATTTGATGAACTTCATGGAGACAGAATGTTTGGCGATGATCCGGCTATAATATCAGGTATAGCTAAGTTAGATCGTTATGATTTTATGTTTATTGGTCATCAAAAGGGCAGGAATGCAAAAGAAAAAGTGAAAAGAAATTTTGGTATGCCTAAACCAGAAGGATACAGAAAAGCTCTAAGAGTGATGAAATTAGCTGAAAAATTTAATTTACCTATCATAACTTTTATAGATACACCTGGCGCTTATCCTGGCATAGATGCTGAATCTAGAAATCAAAGCCAAGCTATTGCAGAAAACCTTTATGTAATGTCTAACCTTAGAGTGCCGATCATATCAATAATTATTGGTGAAGGTGGTTCTGGTGGCGCACTAGCAATAGGAGTTTGCGATAAACTTGGAATGTTGGAAAATAGTATTTATTCTGTTATTAGTCCAGAAGGATGCGCATCGATTTTATGGAAGGATGCTAAGAAGGCTGAAATGGCTGCTGACGCACTTTGTATAACGGCATCTAAATTGTTAGGCTTTAAGTTGGTTGATACCATTATTCCTGAGCCATCAGGAGGAGCACATCGAGATTATGTAGCAATGAGCTCATCGCTAAAAATGAATCTATTAACTATGCTTGATGATTTAACGAGTATTGATTTAGAAGAATTATTACTTAAACGCAAGCAAAAGCTTGAATCATATGGAAAATTTGAATCAGTCTAGTTTATTATCTATTTGTCGTAATCAACTATCTAAGCTTGAAGCAAAAAAAATTCTCTTAGCATATAGCGGAGGAATGGATTCTTCGGTCCTACTTGATTGTCTTCATAAGATCAGCCATGATGGATCAATATCGATAAGAACCATACATATCAATCATGGATTATCAAAAGAGTCTATTAATTTTGAGAGTCATTGTATGGATGTCACAAACCAATTAAATATTCCTCATAAAACCATAGGTATTAAAATTGATTCGTCATCAAATATTGAAGAAAAATGTAGAGATAAAAGATATCAAGTTTTAACAGACAGTTGTCAGCGAGACGAGGTCATATTTACAGCACATCACGAAGAAGACCAAGTAGAAACCTTTTTATTAAGACTTATCCGTGGTTCAGGTGCTAGAGGACTTTCTTCAATGATGAGTATGTCTAAGTATTTCGAAAAAACTATTTTTAGACCCTTTTTGAAAGTTCCTAAATTAAAAATTGATGAATACTGTAAGGATAATAAAATTTCCTTCATTCAGGATGATAGTAATCAAAATGAAATATTTGATAGAAACTTTATAAGACACAATGTGATGACTCTGCTTAAGCAAAGATGGCCATCTATAAATAAAAGTATATTAAATAATATTGACGTCCAGCAGATACAGTCAAAATTTATAATAGATAATGTTCAAAATATTTTGCCTAAATTCTATCTTGATGACCATAATAAGTTATCTATTAGTAAACTAAATGAAGAGGAACCATATATCAAAATCATGCTTATTCATGAGTGGATCTTACGTCAAGCCGATGTTATTTTGAATCTAAAGCAAATATATGAAATTTTAAAAATCTTGCAAACAAATAATGACTCGAATCCTTTATTTACATTTAGTCGAATAAAAATAACGAAGAATAGAGATATACTCGAAGTCTCTATCATTAAAGACTAATATTGTAAACAATAGTTGCCTAATATATATATTTCTCCAATGAATTCGTCTATACTTTTCTAAGTAATATATGACAAGATATGTATTTATCACTGGCGGAGTAGTTTCATCTCTTGGAAAGGGAATCGCAGCTGCCTCCCTTGCTTCTTTATTCAAACTAAGAGGTTTTAAAGTTTCATTACAAAAACTCGATCCTTACATTAACTTAGACCCAGGTACAATGAGCCCAATCCAGCATGGAGAAGTATTTGTTACACAAGATGGAGCTGAAACTGATTTAGATCTAGGTCATTATGAGAGATTTGTCGGTATTCAGATGTCCCAAGATAGTAATGTTACGGCAGGAAGAGTATATTCTAATGTTATCAATAAAGAGAGAAAAGGCAGTTATCTTGGAAGCACCGTACAAGTAATCCCTCACATCACTGATGAAATCAAAAATCTAGTTATAAAAGGGGCCAAAAAGGCTGATATAGCATTTGTTGAGATTGGGGGTACTGTTGGAGATATCGAGTCGCTACCATTTCTTGAATCAATTAGACAGTTCAGCTTAGATTTAGGTAAAAGAAAGTCAATGTTTATTCATTTGACTTTACTTCCATATATTGATGTCACAAATGAAATAAAAACCAAGCCGACCCAGCACTCTGTCAAAGAATTGCGATCAATCGGAATTCAACCTGATATTCTTTTATGTAGAGGGAAAAACACTATTAATCAATCACTTAAAGATAAAATAGCATTATTTACTAATGTTTCCAAAGAGGCAGTATTTTCAGCCGTTGATGCTACATCAATTTATGATATCCCTATAATGTTCAGTGAACAGAAAATAGATAGCTTCATGATGAAAAGCTTCAAGCTCAAGGATCATAGGTTAAATCTTAAGCCTTGGAGGGATTATAAGAAAAAAGTTGCAAAATGTAAAAATAAAGTGAAAATTGCAATGATTGGTAAATATGTTGATTTGATTGATTCATACAAGTCACTAAATGAAGCTCTTTATCATGCAGGTGTCATTAATAATAAAATTGTAGAAATCATATATTTAGACTCTGAAAAGCTCAATAAACGTAATATAAAACAATTATCTGCTATGAATGGAATACTTGTCCCAGGAGGATTTGGCGATAGAGGCATAGAAGGAAAGATATTAGCTGCTCAATATGCGAGGATTAATAATATTCCATACTTTGGAATATGTCTTGGAATGCAAATCTCTGTGATAGAGTTTGCAAGAAATGTTGTGAAAATGAATAAGGCAAATAGTACAGAGTTTGATAAAAATACTAAAAATCCAATAGTTGCTCTAGTTGAAGAGTGGAGAGAAGGTTCCGGCAAAAGAGTGCTGGCTGATAAGACAAAAATGGGTGGAACAATGCGATTAGGATCCCAAGAATGTATTATTAGCAAAAATACTTTAGCATATGAAATGTATTCAAAAACCATGATTAATGAGCGACATAGACATAGATATGAGGTAAATGGAAATCTCATTGGAGATTTTGAGAAAAATGGTTTAGCATTCAGCGGTAAGTCAAAAAAGGGAAATTTAATGGAAATCATAGAGTTAAAAGATCATGCTTGGTACATAGGTTGCCAGTTTCATCCAGAATTCACCTCGTCTCCTATCAAGGGACATCCCTTATTTAATGGTTTTATTGATGCGGCTTCTAAGAGGAAAAGATAAATGCCCATAGATATAGGAAAAAGTAAGAATTTAACTTTGATTTCAGGCCCTTGTGCGATCGAGTCTGAAGAAATGTCTTTGGCTATAGCTGGGCATATTTGTGAAATAACTAAAGATTTACCTATATCCTATATTTTTAAAGCATCTTTTGATAAAGCCAATAGATCATCCATTGATTCAAATAGAGGTATCGGCATTGATAAAGGATTAAAAATTCTTGAGAAAGTTAGAGATACCTTTAATATTCCGGTATTAACTGATGTACATGAAGACACTCCAGTGGATGAAGTTGCCTCAGTTGTAGATATACTCCAAACACCAGCATTTTTGTGCAGGCAAACTAATTTTATTACCAAAGTTGCTGCTACAATGAAACCTATTAACATTAAAAAAGGTCAATTTTTATCACCAAAAGAAATGATAAATGTTGTAAAAAAAGCTAAATCAACTGGAAATAATAATATATATGTCTGCGAGAGAGGAGTTTCGTTTGGATATAATAACTTAGTCTCAGACATGAGATCGTTGGAAATCTTGAAAGAGACTGGGTGCCCAGTGATTTTTGATGCATCTCATTCAGTTCAGCAACCAGGCGCATTACCAAATCAATCTGGTGGAGAAAGTCAATTTATACCAGTCTTGGCGAAAGCCGCAACTGCCGTTGGGATAGATGGGATCTTTATAGAAACACACCCAGACCCAGAAAAAGCACATAGTGATGGAAAAAACTCTCTGAATATCATTGACTTAAAGGATTTATTGGAAAAAATAATTAGAATAAACAGTATAATAAAAGACTAACATGGAGTGGTAAGGGTGCATAAGATAATCGATTTAAAAGCAAGGCAAATATTAGATTCTAGAGGTAACCCTACTGTAGAAGTAGATATGGTGTTAGAGAATAATGCTATTGGAAGAGGAATGTCTCCCTCTGGAGCATCTACTGGAATTCTTGAAGCACTCGAGCTGAGAGATGGTAATGAGACTAACTACATGGGTAAATCTGTCTATAATGCTGTTAGTAACATCAATAAAAACATCAAAGATGCAGTTATAAATCAGAAATATGATCAATATTCATTAGATCAGCTATTGATAGATTTGGATGGTACAGATAATAAGAAAAATCTTGGTGCGAATGCAATACTAGCAGTATCGTTAGCTTTTGCACATGCAAATGCTAATTTTTTAGACATTCCGTTATATAAAACATTCTCTAAAGAAGATGACTTTTCTTTGCCTATTCCAATGATGAATATTATCAATGGCGGGGCTCATGCAAATAATAGCCTCGATTTTCAGGAATTCATGATATTGCCAATAGGGTTTGAATCTTTTTCTGATAGCTTAAGAGCAGGAGTAGAAATATTCCATAATTTAAAAAAGAATTTAAATAAGCGATCTCTGGCAACATCTGTTGGAGATGAGGGTGGATTTGCGCCCAATATTGCCTCTAATAGTGAAGCCTTAGAGATAATATTAGATTCTATTGAAAAATCTGGTTATAAGTCTGGAGAAGAAGTTTACCTCGGATTAGATGTTGCTAGCTCGGAGTTCTATAAAGATAATAAATATATTATGTCAGATGGACAGGCATATGATAATAATGGTTTTTGTAATTATCTTGAATCATTATGTAATGATTACCCAATTATCTCCATAGAAGACGGTATGTCAGAAAATGATTGGGAAGGCTGGAGTATTCTTACAAATAAACTGAGCGACAAAATCCAACTCGTAGGGGATGATGTATTTGTTACAAATAAGAAGATTTTCAAAGAAGGTATTGACAAAAAAGTTGCTAATGCAATTTTGATAAAATTTAATCAGATAGGTACTGTTTCCGAAACACTAGATACAATAAATTTAGCAAAACAGCATAACTATAATTATATAATATCTCATAGAAGTGGTGAAACTGAAGATGTCACAATTGCTGATATGAGCGTAGGCACATCATCGGGCCAAATAAAGACAGGATCATTATCTCGTTCAGATAGAGTAGCTAAATATAACCAATTGCTTAGAATTGAAGAACAGATCGGCAAGTCTTGTTTTGATAAAAATAATATTTTTGCTAGATGGTTAAAATGAAAATATTTCATATAATATGTCTAGTTCTGTTTCTAAGTTTACAGCATTCATTACTTCTAAGTAGTAACAGTTTATTCAGTTACTTTGATTTGGAAAAAACTTATAATTCATATAATCATAGGGTATCAGAAATATATGAACAAAATAAACGTCTCAAATTAGAAATAGCAAAAGCTACTGAAAGCAAATCTTTCCTCGAAGGTTATGCAAGAGAAAATTACGGTTATATTAAAAAGAATGAAATATTTTTTCAAATAATAAAATATGAGAAGTGAAAAATATGACGCTATAATTTTGGCAGCTGGAGTAGGAAAGCGATTTGAATCTTCTAAGCCAAAACAATATTTAAAAATTAATTCAAAAAAATTAATAGATATATCAGTTGAGAAAATTCTTAAAACAAAGAAAATTAATAATATTTATATAGTAGTTGCTAAAAATAGCATATATATGCCACTATCGAATTTCTCTAATATATTTCTTGTGACAGGCGGTAGCACAAGAACTAAGTCAGTCTATAATGCGCTAAAATTTGTTTCTAAGTCTGATTTTCAGTCTAAAAATATCATTATACATGATGCAGCTCGCCCATGTGTTGAAACTAAAGATATCAATAAACTATTAATTGAATCAAAAAGATTAAGAGTTGGGGCATCTTTGGGATATCCTCTTACAAATGCATTGAAGAAAATTAATAATAGCTTGATTGTTATAAAAAATATTAAACGCGATAATTTATATATGTCTTTTACTCCTCAAGTATTTAATTTTTCTAAATTATTCTCTGCATATAGTGATATCATAAAGAAAAAGATACAAGTTGACGATGAAATAGAAGCTATGTCTTTGTCAAACGAAAGTATCAAAATTATTAAAGGATCTATTGGAAATATTAAATTAACTTATCAAGATGATCTTAATGTAATTAAAGCATTAATGAAAATAAAATGAGAATAGGATTAGGGATAGATACTCATCAGTTAATAACTGGTAGCTCAATTAGACTATCTGGACTAGATATACCTTCAAATGTTTCTATAAAGGCACATTCAGATGGCGATATAATATATCACTCAATATCAGACTCAATATTAGGAGCTATTGGGGCTGGAGATATAGGAGACTATTTTCCTGATACTGATCCAGCTAATAAAAATCTTGATAGTAAAGTCATTGTTGAATTAGCAATTCAGAAAGCTCTAGATGAGGGATTTATATTGAATAATCTTGATATTACTTTGCTATTAGAAAAGCCAAAAATATCAACCTATAAAAAACAAATGAAAGACAACATAATCAGAATATTTAATGAGGTAGTTCCTAATAAATTTATAAATAATAGTATGATAAATATTAAAGCATCAACATCAGAATCTTTAGGTTATATTGGTAGAGGCGAAGGAATAACTTGTTACTGTATAGTTTCTCTAGAAAATACATAATTAGGGATATCATAAAATATGAATTATAAAAATATTGGACCTCTTATCATTAATATAGATGGAACTAATTTATCTAGCAATGAAAGGAATACGATAAAGCATGATCTTGTAGGAGGCATAATATTATTCAGTCATAATTTTTCTTCAAAATCTCAATTAAAGTCCTTAATCTCTGATATAAAAAGCATAAAAGATAACCTATTAATTTCTATAGATCATGAAGGAGGTAGAGTACAGAGATTATTGGATGGTTTTACGCATCTTCCTAGTTTTGAGTCTATCTCTAATCTAAGTCATATTGATGCTAAAATATCGGCATCTTATAAAGCAGGCATGTTAGGAGCTAATGAATTATCTGAAATTAATATTGATATAAATTATTCGCCTGTCGTAGATATAAATCACCACAAAATCAATAATCTGCTAATAGATAGGACGTTTGGTAATGACCCAAATGAGATAATATTATTAGCAGATAGTTATATAAAAGGTTGTCTAGATGGTGGAATTCTACCTGTACTAAAACATTTTCCGGGTCATGGCAGAGTTAATACAGATAGTCATCTAGAAGACTGCATCTCTAAAATTAACCTTGATACTCTTTTTGAAACTGATATTCTTCCATTTCAGGAATTACACACACGATTCATTGAATATAATCTGCCTATCATGACGAATCATATAATCTATCCTGAGGTAGATAAATTCATAACAACTTATTCGCAACAATGGCTAAAAAATATTTCTGGTACCACCTTTGATAAAGTACCTATTTTTATAAGTGATGATTTAGAAATGTATTCGGCAACAACAATCAATAATAAGGTTATCTCATGTGAAGAGAGAGTGCTGCTAGCTTTAAATGCAGGCTGCAGGATGATCATCGCGACAACTATGCAGGATCCTCAAATTATTCAGAATAACCAATCTTATAAGTATTATAATGAAAACTACTTTACTAAAAATATCATCGAGCACTATGAAAAAAATCATGATAATATGATTGATATAACATTGCCTGAAAAGCAATCTTAAATATGAAATGTTAATAAAATTATTTAATGGGTATTAGATTATGATGGATTTCTTGGCTATTATTTTTAAAACTGACTTGTCAACACAGGTTGCTTTAATAGTATTAATCGCATTATCTTTATTATTTATTAAAAATAAAATTATATTACTATTCACAGGTATATCTAAGAAAACAGCTACTGAATTTGATGATATACTTTTAAAGTCTTTGCAAACACCATTGACATATTTAATTATACTTGTATCCCTTGCCTTAATTACTGAAGCACTGAATGCTTCATATGGGATATTTGATCATTTTAATACATCGAAAATAATATATGTTTTAACCGTAGTGCTAATAACTTGGACATTAGTTAAGATCTTAGATAATTATTATATTAGTAAATCATTTCTTAAAAATCTTAAATCTGATGATGATCCAATAGTAATAGAGCAGACATATGAAATAACTATTAGAATATTTAAAATAACAATAATTGCTATTTCAATATTAACGCTTATGCAAGAATTCGGACTGAGTATTTCTGGATTATTAGCTTTTGGCGGTGTAGGTGGTTTAGTTGTTGGTCTTGCTGCTAAGGATTTGTTATCAAACTTTTTTGGGGGTCTCATGATTTACTTTGATCGTCCATTTAAAGTTGGAGAATTCATTAAGTCGCCAGATAGAAATATTGAAGGAATTGTTGAAAGCATAGGATGGAGACTAACTGTTGTAAGAACATTCTCAAAAAATGTCTTATATATACCTAATTCGGCTTTTTCTAATATTATAGTAGAAAATGCAACAAGAATGACAAATAGAAGAATTAATGAAGTCATTGGTCTAAGATATGAAGATCTTGAGAAAATTCCTGAAATAGTAGATAAGGTTAGAGCATATCTAGATCAAAATAAAAATATTGATCATTCTAATAAGCCAGTAGTATATTTTAAAAGTTTTTCTGCATCTTCTTGTGATTTTTTTATTTATGCATTTACTAATACCAAAGAATGGAGAGAATTCTTAGAAATCAAAGAAGATGTTCTTTATCAAACTTCAAAAATAATTACAGAACATAAAGCGGCTATTGCATTCCCTACAACCACTATAGATTGGACAAAAGATTAGCATATTGCATTAATGATCCTCGAGATCTCTTTACATTTGTTTTTAAATTCATCTTTATCTATCCTAAGTTGAATCATATTATTTTTTAAAAGTTTAAAGTCTAGCTCCATGGTATTAGCCATAACTTTTTCAATATTTATAGCGCTTTGGTCGATGAAGTTAATCTTTATTATATTTTCTAATAACTTAATATATTTAATATTTTTACTCTTGAGTGATATTTTGAGATTAGCTATCTCTATTAGATTCTCTACATATTCAGGCATTGGACCATATATATCGATCATTTCATCTCTGATTAGTAAATTATCTTCAGGTGCTTTAGAGGATGATATTTTTTTATAATATTTTAATCTAGCCACAATATCATTTATATAATCCTGGGTAATTAAGCATGATACATCTACATCTATTTCAATTATTTCTTGATTGTCTGAGCTATCTCCATTCTTTAATATTTCCACACTTTTATTCAACATATCCGTAAACATAGCATATCCAATTTCATATATTTGACCGCTTTGTTCTTCACCTAAAATTTCTCCAGCACCTCGTATTTCAAGATCATGTGTTGCCAACTCAAGACCTCCTCCTAAGCTATTAACCGAGTCAATTGCCTCTAATCTTTTTTCTGCATCTTTAGTTAATGCTGATTTATCTGGGATAATAAGATATGCATAAGCTTGTCTGTTAGTCCTGCCGACACGACCTCTAATTTGATGTAATTGTGAAAGACCAAACTTATTACAATTATTAATAATAATAGTATTTACATTTTGTATATCAAGACCACTCTCAATAATGCTTGTACATAGTATTAAATCATATTCTTTATTTAAAAACTTATTCATTTCACTCTCAATAATTTTAGGTTCCAATTGGCCATGTATAATTCCAATATTTATATTTGAATATATACTAGAAAGTTTGAGTGCTTCATCAGACATGGTAGATATCTCATTATGTACATAGTAAACCTGTCCACCACGATTTATTTCTCGAGAGATAGCTTCTATTATAATATCTTTATCCCAATTAATAATTCTAGTCACAATTGATTTTCTATTTTGAGGAGGTGTTTCTATTATACTTAAATCTTTTATTTGAGATAGGGCTGAATTTAATGTCCTTGGGATCGGAGTTGCTGTCAATGTTAGAACATCAATATTACTTTTCAATTTTTTGATCTTTTCTTTGGCAACTACACCAAATTTATGTTCTTCATCAATAATTAAGAGTTTAATGTTTTTAAAGCTAATATCCTTTGATAATAATGAATGTGTGCCAATTATGATATCAATATATCCGTTTGCCAGCTTGTCTTTAGTATCTCTTTTTTCTTTAGTTGATTGTAGTCGTGATAATTTTCCTATATTTATAGCTGTATGGGAAAATCTCTTTATGAATGACGTATAATGCTGTTCTACTAGTATTGTCGTAGGCGCTAAAATCATAGTTTGGGAATTATTAATCGAAGCTAAAAAAGAAGCTCTCATAATTACTTCTGTTTTGCCAAAACCAACATCACCACATATCAGTCTATCCATTAATTTATCAGATTGCATATCATTAATAACATCCTCGATAGCATTATGTTGATCAGATGTTTCTAAATATGGAAAATCGTCTTTGAACTTATTATATTCATCTTCTTTATTGATGAATCTATATCCTTTACAAGCTAGCCTTCTAGATTCAATCTCCAAAAGTTCAACAGCGATATCATTAACTTTTCTGCGAGCCTTATTCTTGATTTTAGCCCAATAATCTGTGCCAAGATTATGCAATGGGATGTTTAGTCCTGTGTGCCCAGAATACTTTTTTATAAGATTAATCGATGTAACAGGTATATATAGTATATCTTCATTTGCATATTCTAATTTTATTAGTTCTGTCTGAATACCCTCAATATCCATATTGATAAGTCCTTTATATCTACCAACGCCATACTCATCATGTACTACAGGTGAGTTAATTTCAATTGAGGAGATATCATTTATATAATTATCTATAAGTTTATTATCAGACTTTTTGAGAGTTCTTATTGATCTATTACCAAAAATATCTTTAGCGCTTATTAAAGATATTTTTTTAGAGTAATCTATAAAGCCATCAGTAATATATTTTTTGCAAATAATTATATTAGATTTAATCTTTTTTAATCCTGATATATTTTCTACTACTACATATTTAGCTTGTATTCTATCAAGCATTTGAATTAGTTCGATCCTTAAACTATTTCTATCGATGCAAAAAACTATCCTAGTAGTTGTATTCTTAATAAAATCTACTAGAGATTTATAGGGATCTTTATAGGTATTATTGACTAATAATGATGGAAGCTTTTTAATTGATAAGTTTGATGATGATTGATTCTCATTTACCTTATATATTGATAAAAATATATTTTTAAAATATTTTTTATAACCAATATATTCATCATTATTGATAAGTAATTTTTCAGGTTCTAGCAAATACTTTTCATTTTTATATTTTTCAAAGTACTCACTGTAGCGCTCATTTATCAAACTAATTTCTTCAATTGGATCCTTCAATGACAATATTGCATTATTAGATTCTGGAATTAAATTAAAAGGATGCGATAGTTTTTCATATAACAAAGGTATTATATTATGAATAGATGCCGTCATTAATCCCTGTGTAATTTTTTCATATTCTATATCCGATGTATATTCTTCATCAAATACTTCAATACAAGATTTTTTATATCTATCAATTATTTGTTGATCTATATTAACCTCGCTTTTAGAGCTCAAAATAAAACTACTTACTACATTAGTTGTCTTTTGAGTATCAACATCAAATTCTTTTATAAAATCAATCTTATCAATATCAAAAGATAACCGTATAGGGGAGTCTTCGATAACAGAATATATATCAATTATAGGACCTTTAACTGCATACTCACCTTTGTTCAATACTCTATCTGTTCGCTCATAATATGAACTTTTTAAAGTCTTAATGATTTGATTATATTTATACTTAGGAGTTATTACTCTAAAACTATCTTTGATTTTTTCTAATGGAAGAATTCTTTTGCTAATAGCAGAGTGTGTAGTTAGAATTATATTTTTCTTTGATTCAAGTAGCCCCTTATATGTTTTGAGCCTTTCTGCGGTTACTTCACTATCAATTATGATATTTTCATATGGGAAAGACTCTATATCTAGATATAGTAAAATATTTTCCTTTTCATCGACAAACAATGAAAGTTCTTCTTTAAAATTAATAG
>MDTC01077136.1_pt1 | contig 15861 bp, 16 predicted proteins | sample 811181 | NCBI WGS metagenome assembly MDTC01 (sample SAMN05326644, study PRJNA326480) | marine metagenome | isolation source: seawater | place: Pacific Ocean: North | collected 2011
CTGGATAGTATAAGCGACGAGCAGCGACAGGCTCTTACCCATGCGGCCGAGCGTATACGCAATTACCACGAAAAGCAGAAACAGACTTCCTGGCAATATCAAGAAGCAGATGGGTCTGTCTATGGGCAGAAGGTCAGTCCCCTGGAGCGAGTGGGCGTCTATGTGCCCGGAGGCAAGGCCAATTACCCTTCTTCAGTATTAATGCTTGCCATTCCGGCGCAGGTTGCGGGTGTGAAGGAGGTAGTTGCGACTGTTCCGACGCCTTATGGCGACGATGGCAAGCTGGTATTTGCAGCAGCGGCGCTGGCTGGGGTGAGTAAAGTATTTACGGTGGGGGGGGCCCAGGCAGTTGCGGCCCTTGCCTATGGTACGGAAACAATCCCGCGAGTCGACAAAATTACTGGGCCGGGTAACATCTATGTCACGGTTGCAAAGAAACAGGTATTTGGTGAAGTCGGCATCGACATGATTGCTGGGCCGTCAGAGCTCACCATCATCTGTGATGGTCAAACCAACCCGGATTGGATAGCCATGGATCTATTCTCTCAGGCTGAACATGATGAGCAAGCCCAGTCGATCTTGATATCCACTAGTTTGGAATTTCTGGAAGCAGTAAAAGCCAGTATAGATAGCCTGCTGCCGGGTATGGAGAGGCGCGACATTATCGAGACCTCTTTGCTCAACCGAGGTATGCTCATACTTGCGGAGGACATGGAAAAAGCGGCGGCCGCGAGTAATCTTATTGCGCCTGAGCATTTGGAGATTTCAGTCAATGATCCAGAAAGTATGCTACATTTCATCGACAATGCCGGCGCGATATTTCTTGGCCGCTATGCGGCAGAAGCCCTGGGGGATTATTGCGCAGGTCCCAGCCATGTATTGCCGACGTCTGGCACAGCCCGCTTTTTCTCGGCATTAGGTGTCTATGATTTTCAGAAACGGTCTTCTATCGTGAATTGCTCGGCGCAGGGTGCACATGAGTTGGCACGCACAGCGGGTCAACTGGCTCGAAGCGAACACCTACAGGCCCACGCACTATCTGCCGAATACCGGTTGAATCCTGATCTTGACTAATCCATGCTCCATCATACTTCAGATGTTACGAGGTTCGATGACTACGGCCTGGCCAAAACCCAATCTAGTGGGTAGCTTGAAGTATTGTCCATTGCGATATACCTGGATAGAAGTTATGTCACCTGGTTTGGCATTACGTATCTCCATCATGATGTTCTGGCCACTGGTGACAGTGGTCGCGCCTACTTGAGTGATGACGTCGCCAGGCGCGATACCGGCCCGTTCCGCCGCTCCACCAGGATCTACGCTTTCAACCAGCATGCCGCGAATATGGTCGACGCCAAAGAAAAGGCGACTGGATTGCTCGTTGAGCGCCTCCCCCGTGATAACACCCAGATAGCCTGAGTTTTTCTCGATTGCCTCAGCCACCATTTCTTCCATTGCTGGAATCGCGGTGCTGACCGGTGTGGCAAAGCCAATGCCCTCGAAGTTTCCGGATTCAGAAATGATCGAAGTGTTGATGCCAACGAGTAGACCTTCACGGTCAATGAGGGCGCCGCCTGAATTTCCAGGATTAATTGCAGCATCGGTCTGGATATAGTTTGCATTGCTGTTGGGCCTATTTCCCAGTGCGCTGACGATACCCTGTGAAACTGATTGGCCTACATTGCGCCGAGGATATCCGATGGCGAAGACGATATTACCGACTTCTAATTCTTCATCTCTTCCCACTTTAATTGGGCTCAGATCGTCCATGTTTATATGTAGAATCGCGAGATCGTTGCTGCTGTCATAGGCAACTACGGTGGCAGGTGTCCTGCGTCCATCGCTCAAGGTGACTTCAGTATCGAACGCGTCAAATAGCGTATCCACAACATGCAGATTCGTCAGGATAAAACCTCTGTCGCTTATTATGATTCCGGAACCAAGACTATCTCGCTCACCAAGGTAAAGATTTAAACTGTCTTCAGACGCACGTTCGACAGATTCAACGTTAACGCTGGTGGCATTGATACTCACCACAGATGGTGCTGCACGAGCGATAACATCGGCGAAACTTGGTGGGGATTGAATGGGTGTGATCGAACTAGTTTCAGTGCTTTGGCGGGCGAATTTTTGCAGCTGCTGATTTTGCAGAAAGACCAGCGCCACTAACAGGCCGCAGATGACAGGCCAGCCAAGAAATTGAATTGATTTGAGAAGGCGATTCATGAGCTCTTGGCGCAGAGCGCGGTCGTGGCTATGTTATGATGACAGTTAATCAATATACAGCGTTGTAAAGGCGGTTTCCAATGACGATTCAGCGAATGCAGCTTGAGGCTGAGCTCACAAGGCTTCTGCAGCCGCAGCTATTTCGCGATTATTGCCCAAATGGCTTGCAGGTCCAGGGTAAAAACGAGATCAACAAACTCGTTACGGGCGTTACCGCGAGCGCAGCTCTGATTGAAAGTGCAGTCGACGCGGGAGCTGACTGTTTGCTGGTCCATCATGGTTATTTTTGGAAAGGCGAAGATCAAAACATAACTGGCTTGAAAAAAACGCGCGTAGAGAAACTTTTAGCGAGCCAGCTGAATTTATTCGCTTATCATTTGCCTCTCGATATGCATGAAGAGTTTGGCAACAATGCTGAGTTAGGGAGGTTGCTTGGCTTTCAATTCGAAGCGTCTATAGGAAGGCCTGGCGATCTCGAGATTGTTTTCATGGGTAAGTTGGCGCAACCCATTACGCTTGAAGCGCTGAGCGCACAGATCGATACAAGCCTGCAGCGTGCGCCTCTATGTATAGGCGACCCAGGACAAGAGCTGCGTCGTGTGGCATGGTGTACGGGTGCCGCGCAATCTTATTTTGACGTGGCAATAGCGGCGGGCGTGGACGCTTTTATCACTGGCGAAATATCGGAGCCCTCTGCGCATCTGGCAAGGGAGTCAGGTGTAGCTTTCATTTCGGCCGGGCATCATGCAACTGAGCGTTATGGCGTCCAGGCGGTCGGCAACTACCTTGCGGGGCAGTTTGGTCTGGAGCATCAGTTTATCGATATTAATAATCCTGCCTGAACAAGATGTTCCGGCTACGCCTGAAATGTTTGATGATCCACTCGGCTTGTATTGCTTATCTTGAGCGGCGAAGATTACCTGCTCAGGGGAAGCGCGATTTCCTCGTCATTGACCGGCGCGCTCTTGTCTATGCCAAAATCCTCGGATAACGCTCCTTTTTGATCGGGGCTCTGCTTGGCGGCATAGTCTCTCGGGGGTGCAATGGGATTCGATTCTTCAGAAGAAGTGGCGGTGTCGAAGACTGCATCTGAATCGGCCGGTAATAATTTGCTGGCAACTTCACCTGAACATAAATCTTGTGCGCCGCTGGCTAGATGCTGATAAACATCGCGATAGCTTTCTGTCATATGCTGAACCAGTTCTGCGGTCATGCCAAAGTGGTCGCTGACGCTGTCCCGATACTCTGAATGACTGTCTTTAAGTTTACGGATCTCACTTTCCAGACCCTTGATCTTGGAAGGACTCACATTGAGTCGGGTGGCTATGACCAAACCCAGTATTATGCCTACCGCCAATGCGCCGAATGTCATTAACCAAATCACTTATTGCTTCTCCGCAAATTTGTCTGCATCTCTAATTCTTGTTTGAGGTCAGTATAACTGAATTGCACTTGTTGCGCTGTAATAGTCTGTGTCTGCTAGTTTCTCGCGCTAAACGCGCCTAGAATGCAGTTGACATTTTAGCTCTGATCCAACACCTGTTTTTTGCTTTCTATGAACCCGATTGATCGCTACCAGTCCGATATCGCCAGCGGCAAGACTTCGCGAGATTTTGCGCAGCTGCAGGTGCTGGAGAAGCTCAGCGAGCTGCAGGAAGAGATCAACGTTTTACCCGCGAGTAGCCCTGCATGGTGGCAGCGCGCGCTGAGTTTGCTATCAGCGCGCGACCCGCGCGGGCACGCAATTAAGGGTTTATATTTATGGGGAGGCGTGGGGCGCGGAAAAACTTACCTGATGGATCTGTTCTATTGCTGCGTAGCCGATGACCGGAGAATAAGAACTCACTTTCATCGCTTCATGCAGAGCATCCATTCCCAGCTTGCAGCATTACAGGGAGAGGCCAACCCGCTGGAGATTATTGCTGATGATCTTTCCCGGCAAGCGCGCTTACTGTGTTTTGACGAGTTTTTTGTATCGGATATTGCTGATGCAATGTTGCTCGGTGGCCTGCTGACCGCCTTGTTCGAGCGCGGCGTTGTCCTTGTAGCCACCTCCAATGTGCCGCCAGAAAGGCTCTACGAAAACGGTCTCCAGCGAGAGAAATTCCTGCCGGCAATCGCGGCGATCCAAAATCATACCCGGGTCCACGAGATTTCGGCTGGACAGGACTACCGCTTGGAGTGCCTTAGTAACACAGAATTGTATCTTCACCCCATCGACTCAACGACAGACCAGGAGTTAACCCGTTATTTCGTGGACCTCGCGCCGGATCAACGAATAATGGAAACGGATGTTGTGCTGACTATTCTCGACCGAGAGCTCAGGGTCAAGCGCATGGCTGAGGATGTTGTGTGGTTTGAGTTTGAAGAACTGTGCGGTGGTCCCCGAAGTGCCTTTGACTATGTGGAGATCGCTAAGCTCTTCCACGCGATCATACTCAGCAATGTGCCGGCCATGGATGACTCCCATAATGACCATGCGCGCCGATTTATCAGCCTGATCGATGAGCTCTATGATCGCCGGGTCAAATTGATTGTGGCGGCTGCGGTGGAAGTTTCTGCCATCTACGCAGGTCAGCAGCTAGCTTTTGAGTTTGAGCGGACCCAGTCCAGGCTCATCGAAATGCAGTCCCACGATTACCTCTGTCGTGAGCATCTGGCCTAATCGACCGTACTTACAAATTGGATTGCTTGGGACAGTTTCCGGAATCGGTTGCAGGCGTTATTTGTCGCGCTCTCTGGCCTGCATCCCGAAGCTTGTTTCGGACGAGTATTTTGAGGGCAAAATCCCTTGAATATTATGTACCCCTTCGGTAGTATTCGCGCTCCTTAAACCAAAGCCCCTGAGTCGGATCATGAAGACTTACAGTGCGAAACCAAACGAAGTGCCAAAGAACTGGCTGCTGATAGATGCGGAAGGCCAAACTCTGGGCCGCATGGCAACTGCCATCGCGACGCGTTTGCGCGGCAAACACAAGGCCGAATATACTCCTCACGTAGATACTGGTGACTACGTGGTCGTGATCAATGCCGATAAGGTTCAGGTTACGGGCAATAAAACCACTGATAAAATGTACCACGCCCATTCTGGATTCCCAGGCGGACTTAAATCGATCTCCTTCGATAAGCTGCGCGATAAAGCACCCGAACGTGTGATCAAGCTGGCAGTGAAAGGCATGCTACCGCGGTCTCCGCTAGGCCGGACAATGTTCAAAAAACTCAAGGTTTATGCGGGTTCTGAGCATCCGCATGGCGCTCAGCAGCCACAAACCCTGCAACTCTAACAGGTTAACCAAGAACCCATGGCAAGTACTCAATATTACGGGACCGGACGTCGCAAGACCTCTACAGCCCGCGTATTTCTGACTAGCGGTAGTGGCAACATTACTATTAATAAACGCCCCCTGGACGGTTATTTCGGTCGCGAGGTGGCGCGCATGATCGTCCGTCAGCCACTGGAGTTATTAGAGATGGTCGATCGCTTTGACATCAACGTGACTGTGCGTGGTGGTGGCAGTTTTGGCCAAGCCGGCGCCATTCGGCACGGGATTACCCGAGCCCTAATGGAGTACGATAACGAATTGCGTCCAACCCTGCGTAAAGCTGGATTTGTAACACGTGACGCCCGCGAGGTTGAGCGCAAGAAGGTTGGATTGCGTAAATCTCGCAAGAAACCTCAATTCTCCAAGCGTTAAGCGGAAACATATTGTCAAAAACGCCGAATTCTTGCGGGAATTTGGCGTTTTTTTTGTCGGGCGAAAAGCTAAAAATTATAATAAAAACATAATGTTAAGCTGCTTTTAAGCCATTCCTGCCACTTGAAAAAAAAGCCAATATTGACTACCATTCAAATGGCTTAAGACCTGCAATGGGAATAACTTCCTCCTAAGTGCCTAAGCGCACCACATTCCCTTGCCATATTATCGGATCAATTGAAATTAGCATGCTCTCAAGGAGATTTTTACGGTGACTGACGACAGTACAAAAGCTGGCCGCAGACGTTTCTTGGTGGGCTCAACTTCGGTGGTAGGTGCCGCTGGAGTAGTTGGAGCTGCCGTCCCATTCCTAGGATCCTGGAACCCAAGCGCTAAGGCTCGCGCTGCTGGTGCTCCAGTTCGTATCGATATCAGCCGCCTTGCTGATGGTGAAATGCTGGGGCCAATTCCAGCCTGGCGCGGTCGCCCTATATTCGTCGTCAAGCGCAGTCAGGATGCTCTCGCAGCATTGAATGAAGATCCAGCCCGGCTCGCTGACCCTGAATCACAGGACCCCGAACAACCAAATTATGCGCAGAACGTATATCGGTCACGCACTCCAGAGGTGCTGGTTTTGGTTGGACTCTGCCCGCATCTATTTTGCTCGCCAACTCCCCATGTAGAGTTGCGCCCGCAACCATTTGATTCCGACTGGCGCGGCGGCTTTTTCTGTCCCTGTCATGGGTCTCGCTTTGATCTGGCCGGACGTGTTTACAGTGGATCCCCTGCGTCACGAAATATGCAGGTTCCGCCTTACTCCCTTGAGGAAGACAATGTACTGGTAATCGGTATCGATGAGGAGACAGCAGCATGAGCGATATTACTGGAGCCGATAACCAAAACGATACCGGTCAGCGTCCTAGCTGGTTAATTGGACTCAGAGATTGGGTGGACGCGCGTCTACCAATCATGGATGCATGGAAGAAGCATCTCGCCGAGTATTACGCCCCAAAGAACTTTAATTTCTGGTACTTCTTCGGCGTACTCTCCATGGTAGTGCTGGTGACACAATTGCTCACCGGTATCTGGTTAACCATGAACTATACCCCTTCGGCTGAAGAAGCATTTGCATCAGTTGAATACATCATGCGTGATGTGGACTTCGGCTGGCTGCTGCGTTACCTGCATTCTACCGGGGCATCGGCATTTTTCTTTGTTGTCTATTTACACATGTTCCGTGGGCTACTTTATGGTTCGTACAAGAAGCCAAGGGAACTGATATGGGTCCTTGGGATGGCGATCTATCTTGTACTCATGGCAGAGGGATTCATGGGTTATGTATTGCCGTGGGGTCAGATGTCATATTGGGGCGCCAACGTGATTGTCTCGCTATTCGGTTCGATTCCCATTATCGGCGAAGACCTGTTGGTTTGGATTCGTGGCGACTACCTGATTTCCGGTGCCACCTTGAATCGATTCTTCGCTCTGCACGTTGTCGCTCTGCCAATCGTGTTGCTTGCCCTTGTTGTACTGCACATCCTTGCGCTGCACGAAGTAGGATCCAATAACCCCGATGGCATCAATATAAAAGACAAGAAAGGCCCGGACGGTGTGCCACTTGACGGTGTGCCATTCCACCCGTACTACACGATCTATCATGATCTGCCGGGTGTGATTCTGTTTCTTTTCGTATTCTGCGCGATCGTGTTTTTTGCGCCGGAAATGGGCGGTTATTTCCTGGAGATTGCAAACTTTCAGGAGGCTGACTCACTGAAGACGCCTGAGCATGTGCCGCCAGTTTGGTACTACACCCCGTTCTACTCCATGCTGCGTGCCGTTACCGTGCCGCTATTTGGTATTGACTCCAAGTTCTGGGGTATGTTGGTGATGTTTGGTGCCATCGCAATCCTTTTCGTGTTGCCCTGGCTGGATAAGAGTCCAGTTCGTTCAATGCGATACAAGGGATGGTATAGTCGTGGAGCGCTACTGGCATTTGTAGTGAGCTTTCTGATCCTGGGCGTGCTTGGCACTCAGGCAGTGAGCCCGGCGAAAACAGCTTTGGCACAGCTAATGACAGTTGTCTATTTCCTATTTTTCTTGCTTATGCCTTGGTACACGCGCAAGGAGCAGACTTCCACGCCACCAGAAAGGGTGACAGGTCGCTTTATTTCTATCCCGCAACTAGTTGGTTCTATCGTGTTGTTGATGCTACTGGTCGGATTGCCGCTGATGCTGGTTTCTGGCAGTGCAGAGGCTGCCTCGGCAGGCAATCTGGATCTCGAGCATGTTGAAACTGATTTCGATGATAAAGAGTCGCTGCAGCGCGGGTTCCGTACTTACATGAACTACTGCGCAAGCTGTCATGAGCTTGGATATGCGCGCTATGAAAGAACCGCCGATGACCTAGAAATTCCGCACGACCTCGTGCTTGCGAATTTGGTGTTTGATGATTCCCTGATTGGAGATCCAATCAGTAACGCCATGTCTGAAGAGGATGCAAAGGTTTGGTTTGGTGCGGCACCTCCAGATTTAACTCTTGCCGGCAGAGTGCACAGTCCGGATTGGCTTTACACGTATCTCAAGTCGTTTTATAACGATCCAAGTCGACCGCTAGGCGCTAACAACAAGATTTTCGCGAACGTCGGTATGCCCAATGTGCTGCATGAGCTTCAGGGTGATGTCGAATGCGACGATCATGGGGCAAATGATCCAACTCAATGCGAATTGCACCATGAAGAGGGAACCGGGGCGCTAAGCGCTGACGAATTTGATAACGCCATAGCGGACCTTGTGAACTTCATGTACTACGTGGGTGAGCCGGGTCGAGAGAACAGGCAATCAATCGGAGTATGGGTCCTGGCCTTTTTGGGCGTTTTGTATATTCTGGCGGCGTTAATGGGTCGCGAGTTCTCCAAGGACTATCACTGAGTCAGGCCTGCCCCGCAGGAAATTAAAATAACCAACTAGGATTAGAGGATTTACCATGGGTGTGGTCGCAAAAAGATCGTCAATGACTTTTTATTCAGATGGCAGGAGTCACTATAGCCACAGAGTGCGTATCGTACTTGCTGAGAAAGGAGTCACCGTTGAGACAAGCGACGTAGACCCGAGTGACAAGCCTGAGGATTTGGCATCTCTCAACCCTTACAATACTTTGCCTACGCTGGTTGATAGGGATTTGGTGCTATACGAAGCTGACATCATGATGGAGTACCTTGATGAGCGCTTCCCGCATCCGCCTCTATTTCCTGTTTATCCAGTTGCAAGAGCGCAGAGCCGCCTTTGGATTTATCGAATCAGACAAGACTGGTGCGGACTTGTCGATAGTCTGATGGCTCGCGATGGTACGCCTGCTCAGTTGGAGAAGAAGCGAAAGGAACTGCGTGAAAGCCTGATCTCTATCGCGCCGATTTTTGGCGAAAAGCCTTTCTTCATGAGCGATGAGTTCACCATTGTTGACTGCGTTGTGACACCAATTTTGTGGCGTCTGCCAGTAATGGGTATTGAGCTACCGAAGAACAAGACCACAAAGCCATTATTGGAATATCGCGAGCGCCTATTCGAGCGCGACTCGATATTGGCAAGTTTTTCCGAACAAGAAAAAGAAATGGTGTAGACCTGACACCTTTAGGGATCGAATCTCGTTTCTTCTCCACCCCAAGGGTGATCATTCCATGACAATGACTTCCAGCCGCCCTTATATCGTTCGGGCGCTCTATGAATGGATCATTGAAAACAACTGCACGCCCTATATTCTCGTCAACGCTTTCGAAGACGGCGTTGAAGTGCCGCAAGAGCATGTTCGAGACGGACAAATCGTACTTAATATTTCGCCCGTTGCTGTAACCGATTTGCAGTTAGGTAATAATCGACTAGATTTCGAAGGGCGCTTTGCCGGTATCCCAAAGCGAGTCTTTGTGCCCATTACGGCAGTGTGCGGAATCTATGCCAAGGAAAATGGCCAGGGCATGATATTCGATCCAAGCATCTCACCCCCTGAACCTTCTGGCCCAGAGGACGCTGGCCCAGAGGACGCTGGCCCGGATTCTCCTCAACACGAACCGCCAAAACCTAAAAAAGGAGGCAACAAGCCTGCTTTAAGATTAGTAAAATAGCAGGTCGCTTCTACTAGTTAATGTATTCGAATACCTTTACCACTTTGGTGACACCGGATACATTGCGCGCCAGGTTTGCCGCGCTGTCACCATCAACCTGACTGATCATGCCCATCAAATAAACAGCGCCGTTCTCGGTAACGACTTTGACTTGATCTGATGGAACATTCTTATTTGTGAGCAAAAGCGTGCGAACTTTGGTGGCAATCCAGGTATCGTTGCTGCGTGTCAGTAGACCGGTCTTGCCTGCCACCTCCAGTTCATTATGAATACGCTTAATCTTGACACTTGCCTGGCTCGCGATCTCAGTTGCGCGGGTTCGCAAAGCGTCTGATTCGACTTGGCCTACTAGCAGGACGACGCTGTTATGGCTGATCACATCAATATTTGATTCCTTCAGCGCCGGCTCCTGCGAGCGCAAATTCACCGCGACTTTGGTCTCGATTATTTCATCTTCTATTATGGTGCCGGTGGTTCTTTCAGTGGGGTCTTCCTGTATGCCCTGGTTGCCAGTTGTTGCGGTTAAAATCGTTGTGCACGAGGACATCGCTAGTGCCACTAACAGCAGTATTGCTGAATTCAGATTCATGCGTCGTCTCCTCCGAATAGTTTAGTATCAATGTAATCACAAAGGCAGTGAATCACTACCAGGTGAACCTCCTGTATTCGAGCCGTTCGATCCGCAGGCACCCGAATTTCAATGTCTTCCGCTGATAAAAGGTCTGCCATGGCGCCACCATCGCGGCCGGTAAGTGCGACTATCTTCATGTCCCTTTCGTGAGCCGCTTTCATGGCTTCCATTACATTCGCCGAATTCCCGCTAGTGGAAATCGCCAGCAGGACATCATTGCTCTGGCCCAGTGCGCTGACCTGCTTTGAAAATATCTCATTGTAGCTATAGTCATTGGCGATTGCGGTTAAGGTTGAACTGTCAGTGGTAATAGCAATAGCCGGCAGCCCAGGGCGCTCCTTCTCGAATCGATTCAGCAATTCAGCGGAAAAATGCTGTGCATCACCCGCAGAACCACCATTACCACAGCTAAGAATTTTGCCATCGTTGAGCAAACTACCAACCATGGTCTCTCCAGCCATCTGGATGACAGCAACCAGATCTCCGGCTGCTTTCTGCTTGGTTTCTATGCTCTCTAAAAAATGGCCGAGTATTCGGTCCTGTAAATCCATCTATATGCTCTTCAAATGCTGAAAGTGTGGGGAACCACTTGCATGTGACTCAGGTGTATCTTATATCGGCAGGTTTTACCCGACTGTTACAGGGTATTGCTGCAATCGTAGACTATTAAATGTGGGAATAGTTTCAATAAAAAGCGTTGCGAATGCAGGTAATGCGCTCCGCATGCTTGCTATTGGTTTATATACCCACCACATCGAAGCTACAATAAAAGTGTCGATATCGCGGACGCGTCTGGAGAAAAGATTCTGCCGCGCGCTTGAGTTTACCTTGCTTGCTTACAGTTACCGTATCAAGCGCAGAGCCATAAACCAGCTCGCGTCGGGACCTGACCTCAACAAACACCAGTGTCTGTTAATCCGCTGTCATAATCAGATCTATTTCTCCAAACTTGCGGTAGAAATTGCTGGCAACCGTGCTCAGACCCTCGGATTCCAGTTAGCGTGTTGCCTCACGCTCTGCAAGTTCACCTAGTTGGGCTCCGAGCATTTAGAGCCTTGGAAGCACTAGTCGAGGTATCCAGCGCCTGCAGTTCCACTTTGCCGTTTCGGAAGCGGGCAACTTTTAACTCTCGATAAATGCGCTGGTTGCCTGAAAGACTCAGGACGCCGGTGGTTCCGGGTATGCTGTGCACCTGGGCATTAGCTAACTGTTGCAGGCGTGGATAGAGTCGAAAACTGTCCACGCCAAGTGCTCTTAGCCTCTGCAATGGGCCAGGTACCGGCCGCAGTTCGGCATCAGTACGCTGCCGCAGTGGGGGTGCGCTGTCGAGTAACCACGGAGCATCCGTAAACCAGATGCCTTCCAGATCTCGATTCTCGGCTGACTCAATTGTGCCATCAAAAATAGAAGGTAGGGCATAAACAGGAATATCACCCGCATAGTAAAAGGCCAGCGTCGGTTTTATTAACCGGCCCTGACTTGGGTTGGCCACCAGGAAAATGAAGTCGATGTCTTGCCTGCGGCGGGGTGTAAATTCAAGGTTGGTTCTTGGTAGAAGGTCCAACAGGTCGGCGGCACGTTGTTCGCTGGAATCAATCGCTATTAGCCGTTTAACTACATCACTATAGTCGTTGGTGTCACCGTAAGTCGCGTTGGAGACCACGTTGCCACCCAGATTCTGCCAGGCATTGGCGAATGCTGTGCGCAGTCGAACGTAATTAAATGTGTCCGGCGCGATGATTGCAGCCTGGCGGTGCCCGATGTTCCAGGCGAGTGCCGCGGCCTGGGAAATTTCGTCCTCCGGTGCCAGTCCGAATTGAAACAGATTGCCGGTCATGATTTGAGGTGAATCCGAGTAGTTCAGCGCCAGGGTAGGAACAGGCAACCGGTCTCCGGAATTGAGTTGATTCACCAGATCTTTATTCAATGGCCCAATGATTAAGTCAGCGCCTGCTGCTACCGCTTCCTGATAGACAGGCTCCACATCAAGCAGGCCTGAAGTGTCATATATCGAGATGATGGGGGTCTCTCGACTTACTGCCAGCGCTTCGTAGTACGCGCTTAGAAAGCCTTCCTGAATAGCGATGCCAGCCGTTTGCTGTAGCGGCAGCAAAAGGGCGATGCTCCGTGGTCTGGCATCCCACAGGGACTGCAACGAGGCCAGATCAGCCGGCAGAATTTGCGCGGCGGTGTGATTGCTCCATACCTGTTTCCAGCGCTCAATGGCATCGAGTTGGCTGCGAATATTAAATTCGTCGGCGCGATAAACCCGGCCCAATTCTATCCAGCCGAGCAGCTGGTAACTGTCTGCGTTGTCGGCAAGTTGCTCCAGTTCTTCAGCTTCGAGAACCTGCAGTCGCGCCCAAAGGCGCTCGACAATTTGCGCCGTGTTCGGATGGTTGATTTGTCTTGCGGCCATTGCATAAGCATTGATAGCGTCGGCCAAATTATTATTGTCCTCATGCAGGGAGCCCAGCATTGTGTATAACTCGGGCGCGTTGGGGCTGCCCTCAGTCATGCTCTGGGTCAGGTTACCCGTAAGCCAGCGCATGGCCGCAGCAGAATCGCCTGAAACCTTAGCTAATTCCGCCTGCAACAAGGCATAGGCCAGCTGCGATTCTGCAGCCAGGCTGGCAGGGGTCTGAACTCGATTCGCCAGCTCGCGCGCACCGGAGTAGTCAGCTTCATCGAAATAAATCTGAGCAGCTTCTAGAAGCAGGCGTGCGGCCGAATCACCTGATGATTCTCCTGCGGCTCTAACCAGCGCCTCAGCCTGAACCACGGCTGTGTTTACTAGTGTAACTGGCTGAGGCGCGGAAATCTCAGTCGCGCCGCAGCCACTGAGCAGGGCAATCATCAAAACTTTGCATGGAGCTGTGACAGTGGAGCGCGGTAACATAGTGTGCCGAAGGATGATTTGAATCGAAAAAGACTAATACAAGAAAGCTATTCGGGCAATTTTTTGCAGAAATCAGAATTACAGTCTGGAGAGAAGACCAGAGCAGCACTATACGTTGTCGCCACGCCGATTGGTAATCTAGGGGATATGTCTGCGCGCGCAATTCATATTCTTGAGTCGGTCCAGCTGGTGGCTGCTGAAGATACCAGGCAAACCCACAAACTGCTCAGTCATTTCGGCATCTCGACCCCTTTGACGGCTTACCATGATTTTAGCGATCGCAGTGCTATTGGCAGGATTGTTGACAGGATTAAGGGGGGAGAAGCGGTTGCCCTAGTTTCTGATGCTGGCACACCCTTGTTGTCAGATCCCGGATATGGGCTTGTCGAGTCGGCGCGTCAGGCGGGGATAAAAGTATTGCCGATTCCAGGTGCCTCTGCTTTAACCGCTGCTATATGTGTTGCAGGTCTGCCAACGGACCGGTTTACGTTCGAGGGTTTTCTGCCTGCGAAGGCAGGGCAGCGGGACAAGCGTCTGCATGACTTGGTCTCTGAGCAACGAACCCTCGTGTTCTATGAGGCTCCCCATCGAATCGGCGTGATGCTGGAGGCGTGTCTTGCGCATTTTGGGGCATCTCGCAAAGTGTTTATTGGTCGCGAGCTAACCAAGAGATTCGAACAGCACTTCTCTGGTGAGCTTGCTGCTGCGATGCACTGGCTTGCAGCTGACAGTAATCACTCGCGAGGTGAATTCGTTGTGGTTCTGGCAGGATGTGATGAAGTTGGCAGGCAGGACGTTGAGATGCGCAAAGCCGAGCGCCAGGTAGCACTGCTGCGGGAAGAGATGTCTATGAAAAAGGCAGTGGCTTTAACCAGTAAGTTTCTGGGTGTGTCAAAAAATGATTTGTATCGGCGTGTGCTGGCATCCGACAAAAAGCTGGAATAGTCACTAATCCCCATTGCGCAGATGCTAACTTGTCACTAAGCTGTGCATGAGTCAGCTGGGCAATTGCTGTTTGTTTTTACTCTTGGAGTGAGAGCAGGGGGAGGAAAGTCCGGGCTCCATAGAGCAGGGTGCCAGGTAACGCCTGGGAGGTGTAAACCTACGGCTAGTGCAACAGAAAGCATACCGCCAGCTCATTTTTGAGCAGGTAAGGGTGAAATGGTGCGGTAAGAGCGCACCGCGCGACTGGCAACAGTACGTGGCAAGGTAAACCCCACCCGGAGCAAGGCCAAATAGGAATCTTAAAGTGTTGCTCGCATTGGATTCGGGTAGGCCGCTTCAAGTCTGCGGTGACGCAGGCTGCAGATGAATAATTGTCCTCGACAGAACCCGGCTTATAGGCTGGCTCACACTTTTGACCCGATCCCCGGCTTTTGATGACGTCAAGCTAGCCAGTTGCCTGAGAAATTACTTTAAATAGCCCTGATACCCGGCTGTTATTAATCGATTTACCCTTTCCAATTACCCGCATGATCGCAGCAGATTCGTTTCTGATAGCGGCATGTTCACGTAAATTCTTGAAAAAAATACATAAATTGTCTTGCGCAGGTGCCGATGTCTGCCTATAGTGTTGCTTTGTGGCGAAAAGTGGAATTTTTTGTTTAATTGTGGGGGATAGTGGAATCCTTCGGGCAAGCAGTCACGCATAATAATTGGGGATAACCGTGTTTCGCGGCATCAATACAATCAACCTAGACGCAAAAGGGCGAATGGCCATGCCTGCACGCTATCGCGAGCAGCTGGTCAAGTCCTGTTCTGGGCATTTGGTTGTCACCATAGATACCAATCACCGTTGCTTACTTCTGTATCCGTTAGCTGAGTGGGAGCAAATTGAGCGGCAAATTGAATCCCTCTCTAGTTTTGACCCAATGTCACAGCGCGTTAAGCACCTCCTTATCGGTCATGCCAATGACATTGACTTAGATAGCAGTGGCAGGATTTTGCTGCCTCAGGAATTAAGGCAGTACGCGCAGTTGGAAAAGCACGTTTGTCTGATAGGACAGGGGAAAAAACTGGAGATCTGGGATCAGGCCAGCTGGACCGAGCAGAGAGACCATTGGTTAACAGAGAATTCAACGGAAGGCGAATTGCCAGAGAAATTAAGAACGCTCGCGCTGTAGGTGGCGGAGATGGATGAACGAGATGAGCTTCATAAAACGGTATTAGCAGAGGAAGCGGTCTCAGCCTTAAATATTCAGTCGGAAGGTTTTTACATCGATGCGACTTTTGGGAGAGGAGGGCATTCGCGAACCATTTTGAGCAAGTTAGGTGTGGAGGGGCACCTTCTCGCGC
>MDTC01255117.1_pt1 | contig 15861 bp, 7 predicted proteins | sample 811181 | NCBI WGS metagenome assembly MDTC01 (sample SAMN05326644, study PRJNA326480) | marine metagenome | isolation source: seawater | place: Pacific Ocean: North | collected 2011
GAAGGCTTTGGCCCTTCCTATCTCCTTCCCAACGCCGACGCCTTCAACGAGACTTGCGCGGCTGTTGGAAACGTGCTCTTCAACTTCAGAATGTTCCTCGTCCACAAGGATGCAAAGTACCTCGACGTGGCAGAGGTTTCCCTCCTCAATAATGTTCTCGCCGCAGTCAACCTCGAGGGTAACCGTTTTTTCTATGTCAATCCATTGGAGGCGGACGGAAAGTACCCTTTCAACCATGGAACGGCCGGAAGAGCTCCTTGGTTCGGAACCGCCTGTTGCCCGAGCAACATGGCCCGCCTGCTTCCCCAAGTTCAGGGAATGACCTACGCCCACGATGATAAAAACCTCTACCTCGCAATGTATGCGGAAACCTCCACTAAAATTAACATAGCTGGCACGAGCCTTGCGATTTCCCAAAAGACGGATTATCCGAACGAGGGACGAGTTGAAGTATCGCTCAACCCCGAGAAACCGGCTTCCTTCAGCCTGCGACTGCGCATCCCGACATGGACGGGCAAGCAATTCGTTCCGGGCAAGCTATATAGTTATCTAGACTCTTCTTCCGAAGAGTGGGGCATCTCGGTAAACGGAAAGGGCGTCAGCCTAAAAATGGAACTTGGGTTTGCCGTTTTGGACAGAGAATGGAAAAAAGGGGACAAGGTAGTACTCGAGTTGCCCATGCCGACTCGCTTGAACAAATGTGACGAGCGCGTCGAGGATAACCTTAACCGTGTTGCCTTCACGCGTGGCCCCTTCGTTCTTTGCGCTGAGGAAGTCGACAACGGTGGAGCCACCCAACGCTTCTTTCTAGACGGCAAGCCCACCGTCAAGAAAACCGATGTCTCTCGGGTGAAACTACCATCCGGCTCTTTCATCAAGGTTAACTCTCAAGCCAACGCCCTTACGGAAAAGGGAAAACCTGAAAAACGGAATCTTTCTCTTGTCCCCTATTACGCTTGGAACAACCGTAAGCCCGGCTCGATGATGGTCTGGTTTCCCACTACTCCCAAGTTAGCCGTCTTCGACCCGCACTCATTGCCCAAGGAAAGTATCTTTTCCGAACTGAAAGCATCCCATACTTCAGAACTTGACACGGTTACTGCCGCGGGAGACGGCAAGCAACCCCGCTGGTCGAGTGGTAAGGACATACCCCGTTGGACAAGCCGTCCCCAATTGGGTGTAAATCAATGGGTGGAAGGTCATTTTTCAAAGCCGAGAAAAGTTCGAGACATTGGTGTTTACTGGATGCAGGATCAACAGGACGTCAAATTTCCCAAGGAATGGTCTTTAGAGGTACGCAACAAGGGAGAATGGAAGCCGTTCGAACTCTACGTCACGGATCGTTACGATAACCGGGCCAACCAGTACAATGTCGTTCACCCGGCCGCCCCGCTCACCTGCGATGCAATCAGGATCAACATGATGCCCCAGCAGGACGCGGCAGTCGGCATCCTCGAGGTACAAGTGAAGTTCGAGAAATAGGCGCAGCGTCTGCAACCGTACGAATGACTTCCGGATTAGGATGGGCCCTTTCTCTCTTTTGCACCCTTGTCTTTTTGCCTTCCTTCGGCAAAGAGCAAAGGCGAGCAGTTGACCATTGCAAAAGACTTGAACAGTCCATTCAAGGCAAGAAGCACGGCTTTCTAGCCGGCAACCTTTCTTATTACGTTGGCGGCTTCCATGCTAGCTGGAAACCCTTGGAGGACGAGACGCTCGGGCTGACCCACCCCATCTATCATGACCTCCGAAGCCGGGGTGTAGGCTTGTCGGAAAGCGAACTGAAGGGAACCGAGCATACCGGCATCGGAAACGACTACAACGGGTGGGAGTTCTACAAGGACACTCGTGTTCTTTATGGCAGCGTAGTAATCGATGGGAAACTTTTTCGTAATCCTGTACCCACCCGCATGGCCTGGCGGCCCGACAGGATGATATGCGAATACGAGATTGGGGACGTTCTGATCAAGGAGGAAAAATTCATTGGCTCGAACGACGCCGCCGCTTCCATTATTACTTCATCCGAACCCGTAACGCTTCGATTCGAGGGGCATAGTTTTTTTGCCAGGTACAGCGTCTCTTCAACCTCTCAAATCCGGTATGATCGGACAAACAACTCCATTCTGGTCAGAGAGGGAGGAACGGCGCGCTCACGACCTGATCCAAATGGGCCCGAACGTATCGGCCCCATCGTTTATCAAGGAATGACCACCGCGCTTTCATGTTCCAAGAATTTTTCCAAAACCATCCAATTGAGCAGAGGGAAGAAAGGAGAGAGCCGTTATCTTTTCGAGATCCCTTGCGATTCAAAAGGCGCGACGATCTCCTGGGCAATGAATGACGATTCGGGCAAAGCCCTCCGGGAAGCCCGTAAAATCATTGCCCAAGATCGGAATATGCTTGCTGCGAAAACAACCGAGATGAACCGGTTGCTCAGTGAGGAGATCCCCCAATTCCGCTGCAGTGATCCGAAATTCGAAGAGATCTATTATTACCTCTGGTCCCTCTATCTGATGTACTATATCGATGTGCAAAAGGGCTGGGAAATGGAAAATCACACTCAGACGGCAGTGAACAACTTCCTTGGTATCCATCGTTACGATGCTTGTTTCCAAATCAAGGTCGGTGCTTGGACGAGGGACAAGTCACGCTTCGCCTACGGCAACGTACTGACCTGGAAGCATCTGGTCGAGAACGGCAGATACCGCGAGACCTCCAACGGGGCGATTATGCTCTCGGACAACAAGGGCACCAGCTGGCACTCGGGGGCCTACGGGGGCGAATTGGCAGAGCACGTCCTCGGAGCTTGGCAAATTTATGAACATTCGGGTGATCTGAATTTCCTGCGAAAATGCTACGAGGGTTATTTTCGAAAGATTTTTTGGAAACGCCTCGGAGGCTTCGCGATGAATGAGTTCGAAGTTGCGGAAACACTTGAGAAAATGGCCTCGCTGCTTGGCCATGAGGAAGATGTTTCGCACTGGACCAACTTGGTTCGAAGAGACCCTGAGCATGTCCGCTTGATGTTCGACCAAAGGTGGGAAGCCAATGGACACAAGGACTTTTTTATGGGACCGAAGAACGGGATGCTCATGACCAATGCATTCTGGTCCATGCGCTCGAAATATTTCCCCCGGGAATATGCCGAAAAAATGATCAATGCTTGGGCCCTCAAACGGGAGGACGGATTTTACGGGGAGTTCTTTCCGTTGGCCATGGCCAAGCAGTCGATGAGTAAGTTTACTACTCCTCCGGATCTGGCCTTTGGCTACACGCCTGACACAGCGTACTTTACCTTGGACGGAATGTTCAGGCAAGGATTCGCAAAAACCGCTTCGGAGTTAACCCTCAATCACTTGGAAAACTACAATTATCACAAAGAGTGGGACCTACCCGTGGCCCCGGAGGCGTACCGCAGAGATCTAGCCTTGTTCGGCGATCAATATTCCAATTTCAATGCAGGAAAAATTCTTCTTTTTCTGGAAGGGTTCGCCGGCATTTCCTACTCTCTCCCCAATCAAACCTTAAGTGTACGCGAAGCGATGCCTTCCGCATGGGATTGGATGGAGTTTGAAATTCCCATACTTAACAAAACCGGCCGGACAAAGATCAGGGTCGAACGCCAAAACAAGAATGGAGGCTTAAACAAGAAGATCATCGTTGAGAACTGCCCGCTCAAAGTGAAGCTTGAACTTTGGTCCGAAGAAAAAAAGGTCGTTTCTTCGGATAGCAACCTTTCCAACACCAACGCTTCCCGCCCCCATTCCATTGCTTTTGAATCCCCAGATGTAGTCTCCAAGTCTTCCCTCACCGTTTTTCTCAAATGATTATGAAATCGATCCTATTCCTGCTTGCTCTTGGTACCCTCGGAATTCCGGCTTTTGCCAAGGACCACCAGCCCAACATCATCTTCGTTCTTGCCGACGACCTTGGGTGGGCGGAATTGGCATGCTATGGGAATTCCTTCAACGAAACGCCCCACCTCGACAAGCTGGCCAAGCAGGGTCTCCGGTTCACCCACGCCTATGCCGCCGCTCCCGTTTGCTCTCCCTACCGTGCTGCCCTCCTGACGGGACAACATCCAGCGCGGGTTGGCATCCTCGACTACCTCCGCCCCAACTCCTCAAATGCACTTCCGGTCAGCCAGGTCACACTCCCAAAGATTCTCAAGCGCAACGGATATAATACCGGGATGGTCGGCAAGTGGCACCTGACCGGTTACAAGTATCAGGACGCCCAATTCGAGGTTCGTCCGCCCGATCACGGTTTCGACTGGAATCTTGGGAGCGAAGTCAAGGGCGTGGGCAATGGTGCGAACTTCTGGCCCTATGTCTTCCGCACGCAACCCATTCGATGGCTTGACATACCAAATAATCGCATGGGAAAAAACGAGTACCTGACCGACCGGCTCAATTTGGAAGCGGTTGATTTCGTCGAGCGTAACAAGGACAAGCCCTTCTTCCTTTACCTGAGCCATTACGCACCCCACACGATTCTAAATGGACGACCTGACCTAGTTAACAAATACCTAAAGAAACATCCGCCAGGAGTAAGTACCAGGAAAAATTGTTATCTTTGCCAGGATGCGGGACTAGACCCAAGTGCCTGCACGCATTGGGCACCAAGTCACAACCCCCATCTGGCGGCCATGCTTGAAAGCATTGACGATGGCATCGGCCTGCTTGCCAAAAAGCTTGATAAATTAGGTTTGGCCGAGAACACGATCTTGATTTTTTCGAGCGACAACGGTGGCGAAACGAACGTTACTTCCAACTCTCCCCTGCGGGGCGGCAAAAGTCAGCTTTACGAGGGTGGCATACGGGTCCCCCTGATCGTTCGATGGCCGGGAGGCAAGGTCCCGATGGGCAAGGTTAGCTCGCAACCCGTGGTCAACCACGACTTTTACCCTACCCTTCTCGAAGCCGCCGGCATCCAACCCGATCCCTCACAGAAACTGGATGGGGTTTCAACACTTGCTACTTGGAAAAACCCACAGGCCCCCCCCAAGCGAAAGGCGCTTCATTGGCACTATCCATTAGACAAACCGCACTTCCTGGGAGGCGTCTCCGCCGGCGCCATACGCGAGGGAGACTGGAAGCTGATCGAGTACTTCGACCCGGCAAGGCCGGAGAACTTCGAGCTATTCGATCTGAGCAAGGACCCTTCCGAGGAGAAAGACCTGGCCTCCTCGGAGCCCAAACGGGTGAATGAACTTCATCGTAAATTGGTTTCATGGCGTGAACGGACGGGTGCCCGTATTCCCTCGCGTCCCTTACTTGCGTCCCCCCGCAACCTTCATTTCGGGGAGCATTTCTCGGAAGGTCAAGTTAGTGAGAAATGGTTTTTTCAAAAAGAGTGGCAAGTGGAGGATGGTATCCTACGCCGAAACCAATTTCACGGACAGAACAAGAGGCTTTTCTACAAGGAACCTAATTTCAAAGATGCCTTCATCCGGTTCGAATTCCGATTCGACGGGGCCAGGGATATCCGGCTTGTTACGGGAGCGTCGGGTAATTACAACACGGTCATTCACATTCGCAGGGATCACTTTTTCGTCCAGACCGCGCAGGACGACGGGGGGCCATGGTTTTCGATGCGCCACGGCGAATGCGCCTACGACTTCAAGCCTGGCAAATGGTACGTCATGACGATCGAATTCATCAGGGACCAGGTCGTTGCTCACCTCGACCACGAGCATCTGGTTTATGCCAAGCACCCAATCATAGATCAGGAACGCACCTACCTCGCCCTGCAAGTCGACCAACCCGGTGCATCCTTTGACAACCTTCAGGTATTCAGTGCCAGCCGACACCGCGACCGCGAAGCGAATCTGGCCCATATCGAAAAATCGCGTGGCCGGTTCCCTGTAAAGAAATCCGTTCGGGACGAACATGAAATCCGCAAGAGAAACCTGCACGCCCGCTTTCACCTAGACGATCCCTCCTACCGTAAGCTGGTCGGGGAAATCGAGCGCCTCGATGCCGAAAAGGTCGATCGTTTCCCCGACGCCTTCAGCTCCCACAAGTCTTTTCAGAAGAAGATCCAGAAATTGCGCAAGAAACTTCACCAGGAAGATCCCGTATACAAGAAATCCCTTTTCGCCACCTTCCGGGCAAACCGAGCCTTGGATCAATACCTAGTGGATAAAGATCCCGCCATCGAGAAACAACCCGATACCCGCAAGAAGGCAGCACTCGAAAAAGCACGCAAGAAACACCTGGACGATCCGGCCTACCGCAAACTTGCAACGATCGCCGAGGGTGCCCAAAAGAATCTCGAGCGCGACTACCCCCAGCTCTTCGTGAGTAACGAGGACATAACCGAAAAGCGCAACCAAGCCCGCCAAGCGCTCAAGGAAGATTCCGATTTCAAGAAACTCGTTGAGGCTCGGGGCAACGCCTATCGCACCCAGCAGGAGTATCTTTACCAAAAGGACGAAAAGCTTAAACTTCTGAAGAAGCGTATGGATGAGGAAGAATGATTCCTCTGGATTGAAAATTGCCAGTTCGGATCCTTGACGATAAGGATGAGGGCTACATGGAAGTAATCGAAAGAAACAAGCTCCGCATGAACGAATTGGCGGCAAGCAATCCCCGGCTTGCCAAGCAAGTCGTTGCTCTCGATTGGGACGAACTGGAAGCCGCCTTGGAGGAATGCATTTTCAACAAGGACGAAACCGGTTTGCCCGAAAACTATGGGCCGGCCTCCTGCTTTCCCTTAAACCCCGTGACTCCCGAGCACGAAATCCTCTACGCACAAGCATTTGAACACGGAGAGAGCCTCATCCGGACTGGCAAGACCTCCGCCTTCACCGTAGCCGGTGGCCAAGGAACCCGCTTGGGATACGATGGGCCGAAAGGCACGCTCGGTGTTAGTCCCATCAAAGGGAAACCCCTCTTTCAATTGTTCGCCGAGCAAATCCGTGGGATTTCCGACAAGTACGGGGTGGCCATTCCCTGGTACGTCATGTGCAGCCCATTGAACCTGGAAACCACCATTGCCCATTTCGAGGAGCAAAAGTATTACGGTCTTGGACGGGACAACCTGAAGTTCTTCGCCCAAGGCGTGATGCCTGCAACCGATTTCGAAGGGAACCTCCTCCTTGCCAGCCATGACAGCTTGGCCCTTTCCCCCAATGGACATGGTGGATCCCTCAAGGCCTTGATTGATTCGGGTTCGGTTGCCGACATGGCCGAAAGAGGAATCGAACATGTCTCCTACTTCCAGGTCGACAACCCTTTGGTCAGTGTCGTCGACCCGCTCCTGATCGGGTTACACGACCTGCAGCGTTCGGACATGTCGAGTCGCTCACTGACCAAGACCGGGCCCTTTGAGAAACTGGGCAATTTCGTATCCATTGGCGACCGCGTGACCATTATCGAGTATTCCGACCTCCCCGAGGAAAAAGCTTTGGAGAAGGATTCGAAGGGCCGAATCAAGTACCGGGCGGGCAGTCCTGCCATTCACGTTCTTCGGCGTGACTTCATCGAACAATTTGCAAGTGGCGAAATCAAATTGCCCTACCATCGGGCGGAAAAGAAAGTCGCCTGCCTGAGCGAAACCGGGGAAACCGTCGCTCCCGAAAAACCCAATGCGGTTAAGTTCGAGACTTTCGTCTTCGATGCCCTGCCTCTGGCCAAGAACCCCTTGATTCTCGAAGCTGACCGATTAGAGGAATTTTCTCCGGTAAAGAACATGACGGGTGTCGATTCCCTGGAAAGTTCCCAAGCCGATCAAGTCAAACGGGCCAAGCGCTGGCTTGCAAACGCGGGGCATACTATCAAGGAAGACACCATTGTGGAAATCTGTCCTCGGGCTTTCCCTAGTGAAATAGTTCTTCTTGGCGCTAACTTGGAGAAGTACGATCTCGAGGCTGACTTGATTTATCTGGGATAACGAAACCCGCCCAGATAAAAAATTAGCTACCCTTTTCCGAACTATTCGGATTCGGATTGCTTGAAAAGTCCGCTCTCAATGAAGTGCCGGCAGTGATCAAAGGTATCCTTGCAATTCATGATGAAGGTATGCCCATGATGAAGGAGTATCCAGTCCGCCATCCCATCGAGTTTGGTCGACTCGATGGACACCAGCCCATCATTTGGTTCCGAAAAGGTCAGTCTTTGTCCCTTGTTGCCAGCGATGACTCCGAAAGGAACCGTCGGGACCGGTAGGCCATTGTAGAATTCCTCCTCCGATAGCTTTTGTCCGCTATCGCCGGTAAAGCATCTGTAAAGCAGGTTCTTTTTCAAACGCTTGGCCAAAAGAGCAGGCTGATTGGGAGGGGCGAGCATGACGACCTTTCTTAAACCGTCGGGATATTCCTTTTGAAAGGCATCGCGGATAATGACGTTGCCCAGTGAATGACCGATTAGGTGATAGTTTTTTGTTTTCACCTTTTTCCTGATGAAGTCGATCAGTTGGCTGGATATTTCATCCAGGGTATCGATTGTTTGATTATAAGGAAAATTCACCGTTTGATATCCTGCGGACCTGAACCTTTTGCCCAAAATCAACATGGAAAGTCTAGTGCGACCCTGACCATGTATTAAGACGATTGTGTCATCTTTCTTCACTGTAAATCTTTCAAGCCCATCTGGTTTTGAATCAACGCGACTTCCGGTAACGCATCCGGAAAAAAGAATACTTGCGAGTAGTAAGAATAAGACATGCATCATCGGCTTACCGGAACTTTAGGCAAATCAATTGGATTTCTCAAATAGGCGTTCATCTTCGAAAACCATTGCATTTGCAATCTTGCGCCAAAGGCAAGGAAAAGCTTGATCAATTGTTTGTTCGAACAGATAAAAGAACTATGCTCTGCAAATCTCTAATCTCGATTCTTTCTCTTTTTCTTTTCACATCGCTTTTCGCTCAAAAAGTACAGCCTACCTACAAGCACGTATCCTATGGGTCTCACAAGGATATGGTTCTTAACTTCTGGAAGATCGATTCCTCAAAGCCGACTCCGTTACTCGTCCATATTCATGGCGGAGGATGGCTCGGAGGAAAGAAACACGAGACTACTGGACCTAGTCAGCTCAAAAACGGGTACAGCTATGCCTCGATCGACTACCGTCTGGTTGGTACGGAACTTCTGCCTGCAGCGGTTCATGACGCCGCACGAGCCATTCAGTTTTTGCGAACCAAAGCCAAGGAATGGAACTTTGACCCCAAGCGTATCGCCGTGACGGGTGGTTCGGCAGGAGCTGCATCCAGCCTGTGGCTCGCCTACCACGATGACATGGCCGACCCCAAGAGCAAGGATCCTGTACTCCGCCAATCATCACGAGTCTGTGGGGCCGTCGCCATGGGTGGACAAACCACCCTCGATCCGTTCCTGCTGGAAAAGAAGATTGGCTTGGCTTGCATCCGCCATCCCATGATCTGGAAGACCGTCGGAGCATCTAGCCATGAACAGCTCATGAAGGACTGGGATAAATACAAGGCACTGTCTCTCGAGTGCTCGCCTCTAACTCACGTCACCAAGGACGACCCACCCGTCTGGATACGATACGGCAAGCCCGCCCCCGTTCCTGTGATCAAGGGCGACGGAATCCACCACGCGGGATTCGGACGACTACTCAAAGAGAAGTGCGAAAAAGTCGGAATCAAATGCCACCTCTCGGTCGCCGAAAACGAGCAACCCGAGATGAACAGCGCCGACTTCCTTAAGCAGGTTTTTTCCAAGGATTTGTAAAAAAATCCAGGAAGGCTAAGCTGAAATTGAGTAAATATTCTCGACGACATTTGGATCTGTTTTGATGAACTTGATTACTTTTCAATTCAGTAGTCCTAATAACTCGTACGACGGCTGGTTTTTCTCTACTTTTTTCTTGTCCATCTTCTAACCAAAAACAAACGAAAGATTCCAAGATGTCCATTCACAGATCAGTTTGCCTTGCTCTCCTGCTTCCTTTCTCAAGCCTTTTAGGTGAATTCTCTCTTCCTCCCGTTGAAAAGTCCGTGGAGGACATATCTACGGGACTGAGCGTACCTCCGGGTTTCGAGGTGGACCTGGTCTACAAGGTAGACAAGAAAAAGTACGGCTCATGGATAGCGATGGCCTTTGACGGCAAAGGACGCTTGGCCGTCTCCGACCAGGGAGGTGCCGGCACCTTCTCCATCGAGATTCCAAAGCCGGGCGAGACCTTCGACGAAACCAAGATCAAGAAGCTCAACGTCAAGTCCTCCCAGTGGGGTATGCTCTACGCCTTCGACCACCTTTACATGATGGGCAATCGCGTCTTGAGTCGGGCCAAGGTCCATCCCAACGGCGATCTGGGACCTACTGAAGTCATTGCCCCGATGAATGGTGGCGGCGAACACGGACCTCACTCCATCGTGGTCTCACCGGACGGTAAAAGTCTCTACGTCATAGCGGGAAACATGACTCAACCCCCGAAATACCAAAAGACTCGCATCCGTGACAACTGGAAGGACGACTACCTCCTGCAAAATTATGCCTATGGTCATAATGGCAACGGTAAGGCTCCCGGCGGCTGGGTTCTCAAGGTCAGCCCTGACGGCAAGGAACGTGAAATCTTGAACATGGGCTACCGCAACCCGGTCGACTTTGCCTTGAACCGCGATGGCGAACTCTTCGTATACGATGCGGACATGGAATGGGACATCGGAGCCCCATGGTACCGTCCCACTCGCATCAATCATGGCGTTTCCGGAGGTGAAAGCGGTTGGCGCGCGACCTCCAAGAAGTGGCGGGAATATTTTCCCGACACCGTGGGTACAGTGGTCGACGTCGGACCCGGTTGCCCCACCGGCGTGATCGCAGGCACCAACACAAAATTCCCCACCCATTACCGCGACGCCTTGTTCATATGCGACTGGACCTTCGCCACGATGTATTCCATCCATCTTAAGCCCAACGGATCCACCTATATTGGGGAAAAGCGGGAATTCATCTCCAACAGCAAGGGTTCACTCGCCCTCACCGACGTCGACGTAGGCCCAGACGGCAACATGTATTTTTGCGTCGGTGGACGTGGTGGACAGTCCTCTCTATACCGCGTGTCCTACAAGGGTAAAGCCGACACCTCCCTCTCGAAACTGGATACCACGAGCTCGCACTCAAAGGCCCGCAAGACACGCCATATGCTGGAAGCTTTTCACGGCCATCCCGACCCCAAGGCTATGGAAACCGTCTGGCCATATCTCAACGACGACGACTACCACCTCCGCTACGCCGCCCGCATCGCAATCGAATGGCAGGATCCCAAGACCTGGGCTGGCAAAGCATACTCGGAAAAGGATGACCTCGCGGCCATACATGCCCTGCTCGGCCTCGCCCGCTGTGACCTCGAGGGTAGCTTGGCTCAAAGCGTAAAGCGTCTCATGAAGGTTGACTTCGACAAGTTAGACAAAATGGGCAAGCTCGCCCTTTTGCGCACATACGGCGTCATCATGAGCCGAGGCGGCATGCCGGAAGCTGGGCAAGTAAAGGCAATCGGCGACCAACTGGATCCCTACTTCCCTGCAAAGGACGACAACTTGAATGAAGAACTCTGCCGGGTACTCTGCTACCTGCAGCACCCCTCGGTGGTGGAGAAGACCGTTGCCCTCATGCAAACCACCAAGGCCAAGGTGCCCGACTTCGACGCCGAGGTCATGAAGCGCAACCGTGGCTATGGCGGCAAAATTCTCAGCTCGATGGAATCCAACCCCAATATCCTCAACATTCACTTCCTCTTTTGCCTGAAGGACGTCCAGGAAGGCTGGTCTATGGACGACCGTAAAGTCTACCTCGCCGAGTTGAAAACCCTTATGGCCAAGAAGGGTGGCAACATGTTCACCGGCTATATCCAAAAGATCAGGGATTCCGCTATCGCTTCGGTGCCCGAAAAGGATCGGCCTTCTCTCCAATATCTAATGGGCGACATCAAAAGTATAGATATCTCCAAATTGCCCAAGGCAAAGGGCCCCGGCGTAGTCTGGACTGTCGATGACGCCTTGAAAATGCTCAAGGAAGAACCGCTTGCCGGCCGAAGTCTCGCCAATGGTAAAAAGATGTTCTCGGCAGGCCTCTGCGTTGCCTGTCACCGCTTTGGGGCGGAAGGCGGTGGCATCGGCCCCGACTTGACTAACTTGGCCAAGCGCAGCGATTACAAGTCGATCCTCGAATCGACCTTGCAGCCCAACTTGGTGGTGTCCGACCAGTTCGAGCAACACGAGTTAACGATGAAGGACGGTTCCGTGGTTTTAGGCCGCATCGTGGTGGATGAGAAAGACGCCTATTCCCTCGTCCAGTCCGGACTCGAGCCCTTGAAACTCAAGAAGGTCAGCAAAGCGGGGGTTGCTTCCAAGAAAGCCTCCAAGCTTTCCATGATGCCTCCCGGCTTAGCCAACTCGATGAATGCGGATGAACTGAAGGACCTCGTGGCTTACTTCGTTTCCCAAGGAAACAATCGTCATCCGGTTTACAAAAGACCCAAGTCCACGAAGAAACTGGATATCGAGATCATCAGCGCAATCTATGGGGAGGAAGGAAACTCCAAGAGGAGCATGGACGTCGGCAAGAAGATCCAGCAGTACTTCGACGCCCGGGAATACGAATTCGAAATCTCCAATACCTTTGCGGGAAGAGACCCAGCCGGCGGCACCGTGAAAGTGCTCCTCCTCAAGTACAAGTTCAACGGCAAGACGATCAGCAAGAAGATCAGGGAAGGCGGCCTCGTTTCCTTCTACGAATAAGCAGCACTTCTGCCAATGCTTTGTTCAATTTTTCTGCTTCGGAAATGGATTAACTGCAAACACTCCTACCAAGAGCCTCCCAAGTAGGGGGATAAGTTTAGAATAAGATTTGGCAGTCCCGGAGAGCCTTAACCAACATTGCCCCCTGACCAGGCATGAGAGAGTTGCGATCGATCCAAAGCCTCTTCAACCTCGTCAACCTCGTGAGCGGGGTTAGGTCGGAGATTCGGTTGTTGCTGAGTTGCAAATTCTCCAACTTCGTCAACCTCTTGAGCGGGGTTAGTTCGGAGATTCGGTTTCCGACAAGGTACAGCTTCTCTAATTTCGTCAAACTTGCCAGTGCTTCGATGTCGATGATTTTGTTACCCCAGCAGTGTAGCTCCTTCAAATTCGTCATCCCTATCAGTGGAGAGAGTTCGGTGATCTGATTGCTGCCGAGTTTAAGTACTTCCAACTTCGTGAAGCCCTTAAGAGGCGAGATGTCCGTGATTTGGTTGCGACCAAGGTCGAGTTCCACCAAATTCGCCAACCCCGACAGCGGTGCGATCTCCTTAATTTCGTGATTGTCGAGATACAGCTTCTTTAACCCCACCAATTCCTTCAGTGGCGAGATGTCGATGATTTTATTGCTGCCCCTCCCAGTAAGGAAAAGCTTGGTGTCCCCACTCTCCTGAGCCTTCATTATTTTGGTGAGAGCTTCGACGCCACCGTAGGGTTCGAGGTCAGTTCCCCATTTTTCCTCAGCCTTGAGTTGAGCAAGATTAAACTGCTCTCCGTCTTTGTAGTTTGCACGCTTGGAGCCTCCTAGATGCCCATCCTTGTACCTAACTACAACCCCATTCCCGTTCTTCAAGTTGGTTTCGGGACACTTCTCACCATTATGCTTCCAGGCAACGGCAGTGGAAAGCTTGCCGGACTTGTATTTGCCTTCGAGCTGTAATTGCCCGTTTCTGTACCAAAAAAAAGCCAAGCCATCTGCTTTCCCGTTCTTTAATTGAGCCAGACTTTGCAATTGCCCGTTTGGTCTGAAGTATAATTTCTTCACCCAACCAGAATAAGGGGTTTGCTGGAGGGAACCATAAGCAACGTAAGCAAGCCTTTTTTCGTCGTTTCCCTCATGTCTTATTTTTGGTGAATCGATGGCTTCCTCGATAATTTCATCTAGATTTGATATAGATTTGATCAGGCTGTCCGACTCCTCGAAGAATTGAGTGTTCGCATTTGTCTTTAACGGAGCTTCGTCGTCGGCTTCTTTTTTACTTCGCACGACGAACGTCCCTTCGTATCCCCTGTATACTTTGATGCCGTCCTCGTAGGTACTTCTACCATTCGCCACCACGCCGAATGAATAGCTTAGCCAAACCCCATTCCCGTTCACGACGTTGGTTTCGGGGCACTTATCCCCATTCGGCTTCCATACAACTACAGTCACGAGCTTGCCATCCTTGTAGCTTGATTCCGACTTCTTCTGCCCGTTCTCGTACCAACCAGCCCAAAGTCCGTCCCGTTTGCCGTCCTTGTAGTTTCCTTCACTCTCCTTCTGTCCGTTCTCGTGCCACCCTGCCGAAAGCCCCTCGGGCTTGCCGTCCTTTATTTGCGAGACTGTTGTCCTCCCATCTTCAACATACTTAGGCCACCCCGTATATGGAGTGATTTTGTTGGGCAGAAAATAAAGTTCTTCGCCTTTCTTGCCCCTTACCGACAATACTTCTCCATTTTTTAAGGCAGTCATCATTTCATTTCGAATCCGCTCGGTCAAAGAAAGTTCAAATGCCCAACTCTCCCACATCGCCTCGTCGATGATCTTGTTGCGGGTTTCATTATCGTCCAAATCAATCTTAACGATTTCCGGAGACTTGGCGGGAGAGGTTTCACCGGACTTCGGCTTGGATTCGGCTTGGGCCTCATTCTTTTTGGAGTCCCGAACGGTTTCGTTGCTGCCGAAAAGCCAAATGATCAGACCTGTCACCAGCAGTGCGGCTATCCATCCGATGCTCGACCACAAGATGACCTTTTTTTTCTTTGAGGCGCGATTGGAAGCCTCATCAGGCGCTGGTTGTAGCTCTACTGTCTGCTCATGGACATCTTGATCCTCTCTTGGCACTGCCGGGGATTGCGTAGCGACGGGCTTCTCCATACCGGCGAATCCCGGAACCTCTGCTATCGTGTCCCAGTTCCGGCTGTCATGACAAGCACGATCAGTCGTGGCGAAATTGCCTTGCTTGACGTACTGGCGCAACTGCACCAGCGTAAAGGGACCGTACCGCTTGCCGTCTTTATGGACAAATACCTTCATCTAGACTAGTTAGCCTCTATCTATCAGCGAGGTAGCCAATAGAAGCGAAAGTAATTTATTCATGGCCTTACCTTAGCGCCTCGTAGTGCCTTCGCCCATTACAATTTTGGGCAAAGTTTCGAACTACCCATGCCAACCGCCCGATCAATTATTCTCAGGTAAGGCAAAGGCAACTAGGCTGCCGCCTTTGGGCCGGCCAGACTTCCCGCCACCCGCGGAGATCACAACGAATTGTCGACCCTTCACCATGTAGGTACTGGGTGTAGCGTTGCCGCTGAAGGGCAACTTTGCTTGGAAGAGCGTCTTGCCGTTCTCCTTGTCGAAGACACGGAAAGTTTCGTCCGCCGTCGCCCCTATGAAGATCAAGCCGGATGCGGTCACCAAGGGGCCGCCGTAGTTTTCAGTTCCCGTCGGCGGTATGCCCCGGGCAGTGAGTTCCGGGTACTCGCCGAGGATCACCTTCCATTTGATTTTGCCTGTGTTGAGGTCGACTGCGTTCAAAGTTCCCCAAGGCGGCTTGATGGCAGGATATCCTTCGGGATCCAGCCAACGGCGGAAGCCACCGAATGCATAGGACGGTGGTTGTTTTTTGTCTGCCTTCAGGTTAGGCGCTTCCGGCTCGGGTCTTGTGGCGTCGGACTTCTTGTAATTCAAGACGTAATCGAGGATGGCGGCTCGCTTAGCTTCGGGCATGGTGGAGTAACCAGGCATGCGACCACCGCCTTGACGCGTGATCCGCTCGATTTCGGCCCGGGTCTTCCGCTCGCCGATGCCAAGCAAGGGCGGAAAGCCCGCCTGCAGGTTCCCTTTGCGGTCCAGTCCGTGGCAAGCGCCGCAAAAGATCAAGTAGTCGCGCTCGCCGC
>MDTC01088780.1_pt1 | contig 15859 bp, 15 predicted proteins | sample 811181 | NCBI WGS metagenome assembly MDTC01 (sample SAMN05326644, study PRJNA326480) | marine metagenome | isolation source: seawater | place: Pacific Ocean: North | collected 2011
ATTGTCTGCCACTCTTTTGGAATCACACTGTTAGTAATAGAAGCCACAGCATCAATAAATATTTGGTTACCATATACCAATCTTTTATAAGCTGTATCTCTTCTAGAGCAGGAGAAAGACTCAAAAGGCATTTTTACCATAAACACCTGTATGTCACATATAGCTTTTTCTTCTACTGCCTCTCTAAATGTACGACGTGATAAAACAGGACCTATAAGTCCGGTTATTAGTTTGTCGGCATTATCATACCTACCTTCAAGTGTAGCTCCGTAACCGTATATTCTCGCATTAGAAAACTTTGCTAGTACAGGTGCTCGTGTTTCACTTACTGCTGCATGAGGCTCATCTATAAGTAAAAGATCGGTACCTTCCATATCCATTTTATGTAATGAATCTAGACTACATATAGTAACGTCATTAGATTGCGTCTTACCTTTACTGCCTGTGAAGACTCCTTTAATTTCTCTATCCGGTAATGCTTTCTGGAAGTCATTAACAGTCTGATTTAATAGGTCTACACCAGGTGCGGCAACTACAGTCTTCAATTTAGGATATGACCTAATGGTATTTATAATCATTATACTCTTACCGTATCGAGTAGGAGCTTGTAGTATTCCTGACTGTCCTTTTGTAATAAACTCTCTGAACAAACTTTCCTGATTTAATCTGAAACCAAAAGCTAATTCTTTTTTAGGTATATCGAGAGGTATGCGTTTATCATATAGCTCCCACTTTACATTATCCTTCTTACATAGTTTAATCACGTGATCTTTAAACCCATGCGAAGTTTGTATGGTTTTATTTTCTCCGTTTATTCCGGGATGCCATACATTATACAATTTAATTTTTTCTTTTTCTGTTTTTCTTGTGTAAGTCTTTTTATCCAAGACTAATTTTTTCTTCTCCCATACCAAATATTTTTCTATGGCTTTGGTAGGGTTTATAATTAGTAATACGTTATCATACCAATAAATTTTAGTTGTCATAGTTATTTATTGTAACCTTCTCTACATTTAAAACTTTAAATCTCCCGCAATTGAATTTTTGACCCCACTGCGATATTCCATGAAACCTGCCAAGGACGTCTAGTAGCTTCCTGACAGTTTCAACGCTAGGGCTTTTAGAAACCTCAGCGTAATACATCAAGTCTAAAAAGACTTTTTTACCAGATGCTATGCCTTCAAAAAAATCAATATTTACACGATTAAATACACGCTTTAATACTGTGATGTTATTTTCGTCGTTAAAGCCTTCTGGTAATATAAATTTAGATATGTCAATCTTTGCGCCTATCTGGTTATTCGCTAACTCTAAGTTTTTTGCAAACTCTAATGAATTTAATTCTATTTGATCGTCGGATGTTTTCTTGAGCGAGCGGACCGAAGAGGTTTTATCTCTTGGTCCGCCGCCCAGGAAATTAGTTGTAAAGCATATGCGTGCGCGATAAATCACAATTTTACAATAGTGTCGAACGAACTTTCCAGTTTAGGATTGTGGTCACAAACCCACAGTTGATGTTCAGAGTCGGCAAATACATCTCTTACTTTCTCTAGTAAATTACACAAACTGTCAACTCCTTCCTCATCTAAATGCGTTGAGGGCTCGTCGAGAGTAACAAAACCAAGATCGGACACTATCAGTTGCTGTACTGCGAGTATAAAAGCTAGACTAAGCCTAACTCTCTGTCCACCTGACAACTTATGCATTGGCAGTTGTACGAACTCACCGTCATAGTTTATGTTGTAATCGAAAGCTAGAGATTTACATTCCGATTGTGTGATGTAAAAATCCGTACCCAGTTCCTCTAAGTTCTTTTGAGTTAACTCTGTTAGCACTTCAAATCTACTATCTACGAATGCCTTCGGTAATCCTTTTCTCGAGAATACTTCTTTCAATCGCTGTAGTTCTTTGTGTACTTCTTTCTTGAGTTCAACTTCTTCGTTCTCAGACATCAGGGTGTTATATCGGTCATTTACACCAGCGTACTGTTCTGCCAGTTCGTCAAGTTTGGCTTTTAGTTCTTTGTGAGTTTTGTCTGTCTCTCTGAGATCATCAATGTTCTTACTAGAACTTTGTAATTTTTCTATATCAGATTTAACAGTTTCGTTCTCACTCATGATACTTCTTATCCGGTCTTCTGTGTGTTCTATTTTTGCACGCAATCCAGATATTTGACCCCAGTTAGAGCAAAGCTCAAGATGGTATTCTTCAAGGCTGTGACTTTTCTTATCCCACAGGTTAAACTCTTTCTCTACTTCTGAAATATCATTAGATAGAGTAGCGTTTAATCCTGTCTGATTTTTACTTTTACTAACTTCGTTCTCTTTTATAGAATTAGACAATATCCTGACATTACTTTGTTTGTCATTAATTTCATCCTGAAGCTTTTGTATATTATCCATATATTCAGCTAGATCACTCGCTGCTTTATCTAATTCCTTATTAGCGGATAATAATTTCTCCTGTATTTTCTTTCGACCTTCAGGACTTACTTCGTGCTCTGTGCCACATGTCATACAATTGATTACAGACTCTTCAATATCCATTGCCTCGTCATAATCATTAAGCCAACTTTCGTACACCTCAACAATACCTCTATGATACGCTACTTTTTCTTTCAATCCTTTTTCTTCTATGGATTTCTCGAAAACCGCTACTGCTTGTTGCGCTACTTTGATATTATCTCGTTCTTCTTTTATCTCTTCGTAGTAAACTTCAAGTTGGTGATTAATTATATCTAGCTCTCTCAGACTTTCTAGGTGCGCCTCTAATTCATTATATGTTTCTTTTGCTTGTCTAGCATCCTTACCTACTTTTGTTACTAGTTCCTGATTGATTTCAGTGTCGGCTAATTTTTTAACTTCGTTTTCATATTTATTTAACTGCGCTGACATTTGATTGAGCAGGCCTATATTTTCTGCAAGTTTTGCAGTAAGTCTACTGCGCTCTTCAAGCGTAAATATTTCTTGCTCGCAATTAGGATATTTTTTGAGGTCTTGTTTGTAGTTATCAAGACGCTCTGAAAGTAATATCCTTTGACGATTCAGCTCGTCTATTAATGTAATATTATCGTTACCGTCTAGTATGCTTTTACTCTTTTGATCGAGTACCTCTGCAAATTTTTGACAGAACGACATGTTCATAACTTTTATAAACAACTCCTCTCTATCAGAATCTGATCCAAATAATAAATTATTTAGACTACCCTGACTTAAGAACACAGCACTGGACAAAGATTTTTTATCTACGCCAAGTACTTCTAGGAGAGCGTTCTCTATATCTTTTTTAACTGTAATTCTAGTGCCCTTCCAAATAAGTTCTGCTTTAGAAGATTTGCCTATAGTCCTTTTAATTGAACCTGTTTCGTTGTTGTACAGAAACTCTAACTCAACAGATCCAGTTTTACTACCGGACCTAAGGTTTGACTCTATGGTGCCAGTTATTTCAGAGGTGAACGCATACTTAATTGCAGATAGTATTGTACTCTTACCAGAGCCATTTTTACCTAGCAGTCCTATGATGCGTTTACCCTGCGTATCTATATCTAGATTTTTATGCACTCCAAAATTCTGGAGTTTAAGTTTCCTTATTATCATTTTCGTGTAAGCATATTACGCCTGTTATATTTTTACCTAGTTCTTCATGTTGATATTTTAGTATACGGATTAAGTGATCTAAATTTTCAGTCACCTTAACTCCGGTACTACGATCTAATACAACATCTACATCAATTGTAGCTTCTGTATTTGTATCACTTTTAATAATGTTAACCATTTTAATTTTTTTCTATTTCTTCTTGTTTTATATATGTCATTTTAGAGGTGAGAAACATATGACTTTTAAAATTATGATTACGGTTAGAAATGTAATCTCCTATATAGATATCTAGTTCTTTTCCTTTGTTTTTTTGCCAGTCTCTTAAATCAAATATATAACCTTTTACATAGTTTAGTTCCGGACCTTTGAGCATCATAAATAATTTTTTAACATCTATAGATTTAGAAAATTTATCCATCATGTCTTTAGCGATGGCTACATACTCTATTCCATCGTCTTTAATTTGATCGTTCTTAAACATGTATTCGACTTTATCTTTCATGATATAAGTTGGCTTTTCGATGACGTAATAGTATATCTTTTTCTCCTCGTCTAAAAATACAGGATACCTAAAACCTTCAACAGGTTTCCTTTGTTTAAACTTTACTTTATAGCCCTCTAGCTCCTCTATTATCATACTTTTGTCATCCTTTCCTCTATATATTTATCTATCTCAAAACGTGCATCACAGTCTGGGTTTATAAGTTTTTGCGCCAGTGCAAATTCGTTGCTTTCTGTGCTTACCATTTTATTTAGTATTTCTTCTGCGGACATGCTTTTATGTTTTGAGTCAATCTTGTCTTGTATCTCAGGATTATACCCTCGCACTCTGACTATCGCATCGTCAGACAGTATAGTTCTTAGTCTGTCTATTTCTGCTTGTAGTTCATAGTGACATTTGATGTTTATGATAGGATTTTTACAATCGTCTATCGTGTGTGCCTTAATAACATCTTCTAATTCCTTTTTATCAGGTATATCGTAAGAGTAACAGGGACGCACAGGTATATTAATTACAAAAGGATCTAACTTGTTGTCCTCATTAGCTTTTAGAAAGAAAACATGTTTCTTGGGATCCTCAGACATCGACATTGTTTCGGAGCTACCTGGAGACACCACAACAATACCATTACCTGATACGAACTCATCTGTAACATGGGTATCTCCCACTACGATTAGTGGGCATTTCTCTGGATCTAATTTTAGTAAGGACTCGTTACTAAAACCGTCAGGGTTTTCAAAGTTAGTAAACTCATTAAACGATTGGTGCATTAGAACCAAGTCTAGAGGCTCGTCTGCATTAATGTCGTCTACTATCTTATCCCACTCCTCCTTATTACAGAATGGTACTCCTCTAATCCGTAAGCGTTTTTCCGTATTCTCTGATCCGGTTACGACTACTTGGTTATCTATGTCCCTAAATCCGTATATATCTGAGTGAAAATGACTGACCCAGTGTGGGTCGCTTTTGTCATGATTGCCTGATATTACGAATGCCGTGACATTGTTTTTAATCATTTTAAAATGACATTTTTTTAGAAATGCCATTGTCTGACTGGTGGGTCTATTACTATGCAGCAAATCGCCGCTAATAGTAATATCTGAAGAGGTATTTATTGCGGCGTCTATGATAGCTTCGAAGCTATTTTGTATATCTATTTCTCTGCTTTTTAGTCCATATTGCCTATACCCCAGGTGGTTGTCTGCTGTTGCTATTATCATTGTTATGTGTGTTTTTCTTAATTTCTTTTATTAAACAACCCCAATCTACATCAGGGTGCCTTTTTAATCTTTTGTAGAATGTGTTTCTATTTAAATTTAAAAACTTTGCTGCTTTAGATTTGTTACCATTGCAGGATTCTAAAGCTTTTTTAAGCATCTCTTGTTCTGCTAGTACTTCTTCTTCTGAAATCTCTTTCCACTTACCGTCATATCTGACGTTTCTACGTTCTTCATTCGGCAGTGATTTTCCTTTCATATTTTTATATGCCCAGTTTTCTTTGCCTGCCTTAAATCCGTTATTTATTTTACGAATTTTTGGTATATTCCAGCGATGTTCTGATTTACGTTCTATCTCATTCATGATCAAACTATCTTGGTCATTGGGATAGGATCCGGCTATGAGTGAAAACCACAGGTCATCGTCTACTAATCGGTTTTTGAATTTACCTCCTTTTTTTATCTCATACACACGTACGTATTTAATCTTGTTAAGGGGATTAAACTTACGACTACAGTATTTTTGTAATACCTCCACAGCCTCAGAATGATTTTCGGCTTTTAAGAATGTACTGTAGTCTTTTTGCGTGCCTAGGTGTAATTCAATTGTGAAGTACGTAAATAAAATTTTAGACATGTTTTACTGCCTTAAATGGAAAAATAGGAGGTGGCCTATTAGATCTTAATACATCTAAATCTTCTGGTTCGTCTACTTCAAAACTTCTGTTTTTGGGCATTTCGTAAAACTTAATATTACCAGGAAGTCTAGTTTCTTCTTTTATAAAATCTTTCTTATAGGAGATGTAAAAAGCGCCATTCTCTCTATAAAATTTAGGAGCGTCCTGTCTTTGATGTACGTAAGGAGTTACTCTCTCTGCGTAGTCTTTTTCTTGCCATTGAAAGCCTCCGCAAAACCAACCTCCGCTATCTTCACAACCGGAGATTACCGAATTAATATTCTCATCTGATACAAGTAATTCTAATGCTCCATCAATATCTTCAGTTTCTGTTAAAGGCGCGGTACACTGCATAAAAATCATAATATCAAAATCCGGCTTACCAAACCCGTGACTTTCATATTTTTTTGCAAACTCAAGTAGTACGTCTTCGCTATTTGAGTTGTCCTGCGATGATTCGTCAGAGCGTCTATAGACATATAACTTACCCATTAAGCCTAAATCGAGGACTGCGTTAGATACACCACTAGAGTCAGTAGCTACCCAAATTTCATCTACATATTTTGACCTCGCGGCAGCCTCAACCGGAAACTGCACCAGGGGCTTCCCATTCACCATCTGAATGTTCTTGTTCGGGATTCCCTTGCTCCCGCCCCTCGCTGGGATTATCGTCAGTACTTTCTTGTTGTTGATCATCTTTCTCTTCGTTTTCAGGTTCTTCTTTTTCTTCAGGCTTGCTTGCCAACATAAAAACGTCGCTGCTTTCTAGGGCTTCTTTTTGCATTTCTTTCTCAGCTTCAGCATCCTCTAGTTCTTGCTGTTTTGCCCTAATTTTAGTCTGTACTTGTAGTTTAACAGGATCAGACACTAATGCCTCAAATATTTTTTTAAAATTCATCTCAGCCTGATGTATCCCGGCTGGGTCAAGGAATAGAGGCATAGGGACGTTACCCTGTAATTTAACTATTGAGTCATTTTGCGACCTTACTGAAATATCGTATTTAAAGACGACACCAGTAGCTCCATCCGCGCTTTGTTTTTTCTCTTTAGCGCTATCCTCATTTTTCTTTGGCATAGGATATGTTATGATATAATTAAGTGCTGTTTGGCAAGCAAAGAATCACTTAATGTAACATTATCAGAATCTTTTAACCATTTGGGAATAGAAACTCTTGGTCTATTAAAAACGTTAGGCACGGTGTGCCATGTTTTATTTTTTCTGTTGCGTTTATAGAAATTTCTAGCTTGATATACTGTTGGTGATTTACAATACATAATATAATATTCTACATTATAAACGAGAAAGCAGTCAATGTATTTTGATTTAGAGCATACAGTCAGGACTAATGGTCAATTTCGAGACAAGTTAAACAAACTTAGTCAAAAGTTAAATTACCATCTTGAACTGTCAAAGGGCAACATGGCTCATGAGAAGCTGGCAAATGATTACCTTTTACAAGTAATACGACATTGTAAATATAACTTAACTTTTCTACTTCCTTACTATTACCCTGCTTACCCCAAGAGCGATCCTATGTCGCTTAAAAGCTTTCCATTCGCATACCATCTTTTAGCTCTCAACATAGGTGGCTATACGGTAATACGAGGAAGTCGCCAAATTGCTAAATCTACTACCATAGCTGCACGACAGCGTTTAATTGCTCACGTATTCCCTAAGTTTAAAAGTATTTATATTACCCCCAAAAAAGATCAACTAACCACATATGCTAACCGACTGAGGGATCTTGAACTCGCGTTTAAATATAACAGACAACACCACCGGTTTAGGCAGAATCTGTATTTAAAAGAATACGCTAATGGTTCGTCTATAGAATTGTTCAACGTAGATACCCAAGTTACAAACATTCGTGGTAAGTCTGCTGATGAGTTGATATTCGACGAGTATCAAAACTTTGACCCTGAGTTTGAGCCTGAGGTTTCTGAAATTCAGTCAGCTACGCAAATGCCCGTAACAATATTTGCAGGCACTTCTCTTACTACAGATACTGCTTTAGAAGATAAGTATGAAAAGTCATCACAAGGTGTGTGGGTTATGACGTGTCAGAGTTGTAACCATGACAACATACCTCTACCGGAGTACGGTGTGATGGATATGATACAACCTAGAGGTGTTTGTTGTACCAAGTGTGGTAAATTAATAGATGTTACTAAAGGTCGTTTTCTACACACCAATAAAGAGAACTTTGACAAAAATCATATTGGTTTCCACATACCTCAAATTATCGTTCCTTTTGTTGTAAACAATGAGTTACGTTATGCTGAGATATATCGTAAAAAACTTGAACAGGATCCTCGTAAGTTTTTTCAAGAGAATCTTGGTATACCTACGGAGGAAGGAGAGCGAGAGCTTACTGAGGGTGACTTAGTGAACATATGTACATTAGGTGATGCTGGAGAGATAAAAAAGAAGGCTAAGGAAAGACCTTACAGAATGGTCATTTCTGGATGCGACTGGGGTGGTAGTGATTATGATGTGACTTTAAAAACAAAGGTATCATATACCGTGCATGTCATGATAGGTCAAAAACTTGACCGCTCTTATGAGATCATACATATGAAACGCTATGAGGGCATGTCCTACCGGAATATAGCTGAAGATATTATACACTGGCATAGAACTTATCATGGGGATGCATTAGGTAGTGACTATGGTGTAGGTATGGCTTACAACTTACTTTTACGTGAGATGATGGACCCAGCGCATCACTTAATATTTCAATACACAGGACCTAACGCTATACCTTTAAAAGAGAATCAGCATGTGTTCAATCAGTTTACTTTGAATAAAACTGACTCTGTGACAACTCTTTATATGGCAATTAAAAATAGGCGTATCAAATGTTTTGACTGGAGTATTGCCAAACCCTTCCTAAAAGACTTTCTAAATCTTTATCGGGTGCCTAGTGACGGTGCAGGAGCTAATGCTTTTGTGTATAGACGACATGCTGCTAAAGCTGACGATATGTTACACGCTTTAAACTTTGCTTACGTTGTAGGTAGGATATTCCTACAAGAGCCTATCGTTGAGGATAAAGCTTTGCTTACTAGAGTTTCCAATCAGATAAGACCTGCAACGGCTCCTGGTTTGGATTATAAAGAAGCTGAAGCTTTTTCAATGTAGTTTTTTTAACACTCTGTACTTGCGGCGATTGGATTGCCATAGTGAAATATCGACATATTTAGACGGTTAACATATGAAGTAATTTGGAACTTACAATGCTGATCCTTACATACGCCCTGGTACCGTGGGTTTCGGTAAGGGATAGACACATTGCAAGCCATGTATTTTCAGGGAAGTAACAGTGAAAATTAGATCTTAGTTCGCTATGGTTGCGTTTTACAATCCATTTTTATCATACGTTCCAGAGTGCTAAAAAAACCACACCGCTAATAATAGCGTACAATTATATATAACACCTATAGATGTAATATTTCTATCTAGATTGGCGGCAGTTTTCCGGCGTCCATACCTATACGTTCAAGCTGCTCTACCATCTCTTCTCTTAGATTAGTAACAGCTCTATCAAAATAAGGTATATCTTCAGCTTCCTCTAGAGAATCTATATCTGGACCTTCTTCTCGAAGCTCTCTGTCAATTACCTTCTGGACTTGCGGAGAGAAATCTGTACCTGGGTGATTAAGACTAACCTCGTAGCTAGACCACAATATCTCTGGTATCGTCAAATCATCAAATGTTAAAAATCCAGGATCTCCCTCTACCAATGTATTACATATAGCTCTAAATGCTTCCGGGTCGTGAAAGAAAGCATCGGTTGACGTAGCCAGTAATATTGCTTGTAGTTTTTGTTGTACGTCTTCAGCTACATTTACCCTATACTCATCTTCTAAGTTGGCGTAAAGCTCTAGAGGATCCATGGCATACATTTCATCTCCAAAAGCCTTGTAGGCTATGATATGAGCTACGGTACCAAACGTACTATTTTCAGTAAGTAGGTTACCGGCTTCTTTTTTATCAAATGGTTGCGAGCTTGTCACTTATCCTAAACTCCGGACAAAGTGCTGTAGCCTTCCATTTGTCCTTTTCTACCTGCCATTAAACCGCCGCCACCGCCTTGGCCTCCTCCAAAATTAAAATTAGGCATTTGAAACCCACCACCCTGCATTGGAGCTTCTTGTCCTTGGCCTAGACTTCTTAAACCTTTCATCCCTAGATTAAGGGCTGTAGTTCCTGCTAAGTATTTTCCTGGGTGCTTCCGCATGATACCAGTCATGCCTATGGTTTTACCTCCAGGTATTTTTTCTATAAAATCTATGCCCTTATTAAAGCCTTTGTTCATAGCTGTTCCTGCACCTTGTAGTCCCTCTTGCACTGCTTTTTGGGTTGCGCCCGCACTAGGTAAATTCTTAGTTAGTTTAGGAGCTACTTTGTTTGCTGCGTTTATACCTTTAGCTGCATATCTAGCCCCTCTTGCACTTCCTTTTAAAGCCAAACCAGCAGCTGTACCAAGTCCAGGTATGAAATTGAGACCCCCCATAGCCAGGTCGCCAAGCCCACTAGCTATATTACCATCTGAAAAATTTGAAATAGCATTCCCAACATCCCCAACTACAGGTATCCAAGAATACCAAGCGTCTCTATCCCATGCCTGTTTAGTTAAATATTGAGCGGCTGCTACTTTTTCTAAATGGTTCATTTTTCGACAAGAGCTTGAAGGAATCGTGACTGCAGATCTTTGTCGACTGCCATCACTTTGAGAGTAGCGCTAACACCACCATCTTCCTTGGCGGCATCGACTATAGGAGAAAGAATCTTAGCTTCTTTCTCGTTAAAGTTTTTTTCTACTACCTCACTAGCTATCTTGTTGAAATCATCAAGGGGTACTGGAGCTTCGTTGATTAGTACATGAGCTTCAGCAGCTTTTTCTATTTCTGAGTTTTCCACTCCGGAATAGAATGCTTCATATGGATTCAACATATTCTTGTTGTAAGCTACTTTATTAATCCTATCCATATCTAGGAAAAGGTTGATGTAGTTATCCAAGTTTTGTTTATCCTGGGATGCAGATTTTACAATATCATAGTAAATTGCTCCTGCATCTTCTCCATACTTCTTAGCTCTTTGCTTTGCGGCAAAATTTGCTATCTTTTCATTAAACTCTCTATCTGCTCCTGTGCGTAAAATCTTTTGAGGTAAAGAGGAGTCAGGCATGTTTAGTTCTCTTGCTCTTTTAACTATATTATTTGCTGCCGTCCTAAACGCCTCAATAGGCATCTTTCTCTCGTCTGTACACAGGTCTCGTGCTGACTTTTCTACATTAACCCTGTCATTAGTAGGGTAGTAGTATTTCAGACCACCTTCTTTTTCAAAGTCTATAATTAGTGCAAAATTTTTCTTTGCACTAGCGGTCTTTTTTTTGTCTAAATCTTCGCTTATCACACTGTCTACTTTATCTAGGTCCTCAGTGTTACCATGCATTTGAGATGCTTGTTTTAACTTAGACTCAAAACCAGTTTCTTTAGTTGATAATTTACCGCCAGCATTAGCAGCTTTAAGATATGCATAACTTAGAAAAGTATGCTCTGCATCATGCATAGGGAGCTCCCTATCTACTGAATTTGCAAATGATCCCCTAGCAATTCTTGGCCTCTCTGTATAATTTGCCTGCTTAACATATGCAGGTAGTTCCCCTAACAAAGACTTGACGTAATTGATATTCTTGGGATTATTATCATTTATGAAATCCATAACAGCATTTTCCCTTGTATGATAGATAAAGTCAATAAGCTTTTTGAGACTATACGTCCTCTTCGATTAGCTCAAGATTTGAATTTGAGTATAGTTGAACATGATGATGGATTTTATTTCATAAAAGATCCGTTGGCAAATAAAAAACTGTGGTATCTAAAAGATTCAGAATTTGTAAGCCCGGATAGATTCCATGATGAGAAAGCTCTGAACATTGTATCTTTTCTTGTTAAGTATAATAACATTTCTTTTGAAGATGCGGTTGATTCTATATTTAATAAGTACCAAGCTGAGTTAAATAGTCCTGTCTTAAACGAGTTGAAGTGGGCACGTGTATTAATTTCTGACTACCTGGAAGACATACACAATATTAATAAACTCATACAACGTGGTAAGAAGAACCTATCTACTGATAACAAATATACTAGGTGCCGTCAGATCCTATCTAAGAGTTGTGCGGATGTTAATTACGTCTTCCCAATAGTATCTGGCGTAAGTGGGGAAGAGATAAATGAAGTAATAGGCTCTTTAAAGTATTTAAAAAACTTAGACAAGAATCAGTTTCGCAAAAGAGAGACGACTAATTTTTTTAAAGATAGTAGATTTTTAGTTATACCTACTTACGCTTCGTATGGAGTTCCTACTTTCCTACGTCTTGTAAATGAGCATACGCAAGCTTGTATAGATTTAAACATAACGGAACACAGCTGTGGGTTTTTTGGATTACACTCTATGCCTCCAACTAGTAATAACACATATGTAACAGACGATAGTTCTAGTGTTATGAAGCAGCTAAAAAGTTTTCATAATCATGGGGCTCCTGTAAGTCAAAGCTGTGTGAGTATTGAACACAAAGACGGATTATATTTTCCCAATCCACTACCACGTGGAATTATGGTAATAGACGAAAATACTAATATTAACAACATACTACAGACACAAGAGTCATTTAGAGAGCTTGCAGTCATACATAAAAATCAGTTATTTAAGTCAAAGTTTGATCAAAGTTTTGAAGCAAGAACTTATGTCATAAATAAGTTCTTGGATTTAGATAATGCTGAGAAAGCAAAGCATGTAGAGAGTATTAAGAATGAACCGGTAACACACAGTCGTTTAACTCAATTGCTAAAACGACAAAGAAGACTTGAGACTCTCGCACTAATAGATTCTAATTTAGTAGAAACTGAAAATTTTGTGATAAACGGAAGTACTATTATATCAACTCCCGACGGATACGTGGCTGAAAATGGCGTACGTAGTCTGCAGTTTACTAATTTTACTCTTTCTATTAAAGAGGCCCATGTGTTTAGAGACAGCTCTGACATTTACTATACAGGTCAGATGTCTATGTCGAAAAAAACATATCCATTTATAATATCCAAAGTATCTACAGCGCACGTAAGAGGAATTATATCTGCTTGTATATATTCTGTGACTTCAGATTCTGAGTTTGAAGATAATGAGATTAACACGCCGGCTCTATTGGATTCTACATTTGGTTCTACTTTACGTAACCTACTAAACCAGGCAACTTCTAGAGTGCCGGTCAAGCTAGGAGTAAATAGATTAGGATGGGACACTTCTTTTAGTCGCTTTCAAGCTCCTACTTGGTCTTGTAATGGAGGTGAGATTGAAAGTAAGTATTATTTCAAGCACCCTAACTTTAAAGTGTTCAGAAATTTTGACTGGAGTAACTTAAGATCTTTAACCAGAGCTCGCACGTATAGTAACTTAGGAGCTAACACACTAATAGCCCTGACCACCAGTGCTATCATACGCTACTATTTTAACTCTAGATGTAAAACTATACGTATAAAGAATAGTAAAAATAACACGCAGCTTTTAACTGCAGTCTTGAATGTGTTTGGACAGCTGCGAGCTGAAGAAATCAATCCTAATCTTAGAAAAACTACTACGCTACAAGGTATTGATGGGTACCCAATGGTTTGTTACTGTTCTAACTTGAAGGTACTAGATAAAATAAGTTTTCCTTCCTTTACACTCACAGAAGACGGACACGACTTCGGAGTTACTGACGTAGATTATGTGGCACTAAGAGATTTCTGTAATCTATATTTTCCTAATTTAATTAACTACATAATTAGAACTAATGGAAAGCATATTGAAACATTGCCTGGAGATTCTCTCCACGATCAGATACAGGAAGGTCTTCAAGTCATGAAGAAGATTTTTCCTAATTTTGACTGGCAAGTAACTATCACTAAGAAACATGGAGTTTTTGGAGACTGGCTAAATAAGGTCAGATATGATTTTGAGACTCATGTTAAAATGGATTTTAAAAATCAGAAAATTAGATTTGTTTTCAATCGCAGTGAGGAAGACACACTATCTGAGGTTAAAAAATATTTAGAAAGCTTGAATATAGAAGTTAGACGTCCGTGGAGAAGGCATATAACTGGGCCTTACTCAGATCTGTACAAAGTACTTGAGGAGGTATTTATTAATATACCTAAAATGGGTACTTACGAAGAAAAAATAAGTACTCCGGAGGAACCTAGAGATACAAGCGAATCCGGATTAGGTTAGGATCAGAAGATCCAAATCCTACGAAGTAATCATCAGGCCAGGGATTTTTAAATGGCCTTGGTTTATTTCTGTGGTCGTTAAACTGCTCAGGATCAAAATCTAACCAGAATATACCTTCATTATTTATAGTGTATATTCCATGCTCCCCTTGTGAATATGTGTACCCGTCGATTTCAAGTGAGTGTATCTCGTAGGGTGCTGCAATACCTTTTTTCCACGCTTCGTGCAAAGCATAATGTTTGTCTATATTATAGAAGTACTTTGCATTCTCTGGTGGGTTAGGATGTATACTGGCTGGAAGCCATCCAAACAAAGACTTATCAGGGTTTGTAATCTCACCATCTACTAGCTCATCACTTGTCGCCGGGTCTGAATATAGTGTAATTAGAGCTTCTCTGTTTTCTACAATTTTTTCTTCTATAGTAGATAGCCCTGTGATGTTTAATATTCTAGTGTTTTCTAGATCTTCAAATCTTTTATAGTTGTCTACGAGTAACGCAACCTCAGATTGTATTTGCTTCCAAAAATCATCCAGCTCATCTAGCGATAAAAAATATAGCTCGAGCTGATTCCTCCGGTAGTAAGGAATGTAGTTGTCACTATTTGGATCTTCGTATGGTTTGTTAATAGGAAGTTCTTCAATTTGCCGTGGCGTGGCAATAGCTTCAAACACATCTCCTGAGTACGGATTATCATAGGAGCCAGGATATTCATGATACACAAATATCTCTGATGGTACTAAAGTACCTTTAGCTCTTACTACTAACAAATAACTACCTAGATGCCTGGGCGGTTCTGGTATATGTTTAGGTTCGTACCTAATTAATTCTATAGAAGGTTTGGGCATTACAGATTTAAATTTAAGTCATACTTTACATCTACGGTTCCTGTAGCTGGCACACCAAAAAGATCCTCATCAGATATTCTAATTACGGATAGGATGTTATCGTAGTCTCCTGCATCATGTTTTGTTTGATCAAAGTTAGGTATTAAACCAGCTTTGGGCCTCTCTGCAAGACCCATATAATAAATAATACTATAATTAGCTAAGTTTGTGTCTCTAAATTTGACTCCAAGTCCTGCTGCTTGGAAGCTCACTGCAAATCTAATTATATTTGCTTGATACAGTTCAGTATCACTAGACATTAATTGAGATCCTGCAGTTATAGGAAATATGGCGAAACTTGCGGAACCTAATTCTGTTTTAAAATCTTCGACTGAGCATTTCCTTATATCTCTTTGCGAACTAAAATTTGTAGCTGCCTCGTCTGCATCAATTCTAACAGTAGCGTACCTTAAATATAGATGTGTAAACTCAAGTTCTGACTGGCGCTTTCCTAACAGTCTCGTAATACTAGTTACTCCGGCATAAGTTAAGGTGTTACTTAAACTTACTTGTTTTCCGCATGGTAAATCTACCTTAATTGAGGAAGTAAGATTCATACTAAATCGTAGAATGGAAAGTACATGCACTTCTTAGCTTGGCTCCATAAACATCTACTCCTTTTGGATTACCTTGCAGTGTGTGTGGAAGTAAGTTTCTTTCATTATGCCAAGTCACTTCAGTGGCTGTTTTTACAGCAGCACTAGA
>MDTC01125355.1_pt1 | contig 15856 bp, 11 predicted proteins | sample 811181 | NCBI WGS metagenome assembly MDTC01 (sample SAMN05326644, study PRJNA326480) | marine metagenome | isolation source: seawater | place: Pacific Ocean: North | collected 2011
AATAATTTGTGTTATTTTTCCTTTTTTACTCATAATTATAAACTTTCTGCTCCTGATATAATTTCTATTAATTCTTTTGTAATCGATGCTTGTCTACTTCTATTATAGTTTATTGTTAATTTATCAACTAAATCTCCAGCATTTCTAGTAGCATTGTCCATCGCAGTCATTCTAGAACCTTGTTCACTTGCTGCATTCTCCAAGAGTGCTTTAAAAATTTGCGTAGAAATATTTTTAGGTAAAAGATCTTCTAAAATTTCATCTTCTTCTGGTTCAAACTCATAAGAAAAAGATGAATCATCCTCTTTTGATTTATTTGTTTCAGCTGGAATAATTTGCTGAGCTTGAGGTATTTGAGTAATTACGTTTTTAAAATTATTGTAAAATAAAATACATTTATCAAATTCTTTTTGATTAAATAGGGATATTATTTCTTGTCCAATAATATTTGCCTCATTAAAAGAAATTTGCTTTTTATCTTTAAAACTAAACTTTTTAATCACTTTTTTTCCATATTCTCTTTTAATTTGATCTAATCCTTTTGAACCAACAGTGATAATTTTAAGTTCTTTTCCATCACTTAAAAATTTTTTAAAGTTATTTTTTGCAAGCTTGCATATGTTTGAGTTGAATCCACCACATAAGCCTCTGTCTGCAGTTAAAACTACACATAAATATTTCTTATCTTCTCCGGTGCCGACTAAAAGTTTTGGGGCATTTTGTGGATCATTGATTGATTTGGTTAGGTTTAAAATAATATTTTGCATTTTTTGACTATACGGCCTTCCCTTTTCAGCGTTTTCTTGAGCTTTTCTCAATTTTGCTGCTGCTACCATTTTCATAGCTTTTGTAATTTTTTGTGTGGATTTGACACTTTTAATTCTTTTTTTTAAATCGTCTAAACTCGGCATGCTTTATTTTTTATAATCCTCTATAATTTGTATTAATAATTTTTCTGTTTCTTCTTCGAGTTTTCCTGACGATTGAATAGCTTCAATTATTTCAGGTTTATCAGACTTAACTTTTTCAATTATATCCTCTTCAAATTTTTTAATCTTATTCAAATCTACATCGTCTAAATATCCTTTTACCCCGGTAAAAACTGATATAACTTGTTCTGCAACTGTCATTGGTGAGTATTGGTCTTGTTTAAGAAGTTCTGTAAGTTTAGCGCCTCGATTTAATAGTTGTTGTGTAGATGCGTCTAAATCAGATCCAAATTGTGCAAACGCAGCCATTTCTCTATATTGCGCAAGTTCAAGTTTTATTGATCCAGCTACTTTTTTCATAGCTTTAGTTTGAGCGGCAGATCCTACTCTTGATACAGATAAACCAACGTTTACCGCTGGTCTAATTCCTTGATTAAATAATTCAGTTTCTAAAAAAATTTGTCCGTCTGTGATTGATATAACGTTTGTTGGTATATAAGCTGATACGTCACCTGCTTGGGTTTCAATAATTGGTAGAGCTGTTAATGATCCACCTCCATTTGCGTCACTTAGTTTTGCTGATCTTTCTAAAAGTCTGCTATGCAAATAAAAAACATCACCTGGATAGGCCTCCCTTCCTGGTGGCCTTCTGAGAAGTAATGACATTTGTCTATATGCAACTGCTTGTTTAGATAAGTCATCATATACTATTAGTGCATGCATACCATTATCTCTAAAATATTCACCAATGGTACAACCAGTGTATGGGGCTAAAAATTGAAGAGGCGCTGAGTCAGACGCTGTAGCTGCAACAATTGTTGTATATTTGAGTGCTCCAGCTTCTTCCAGGGTTTTTGTAATTTGAGCAACAGTAGAACGTTTTTGACCAATTGCAACATACACACAATATAGTTTTTTCTTTTCATCTGACGACTCATTAATTTTTTTTTGATTGATAATTGCATCTATTGCTACGGCAGTTTTTCCTGTTTGTCGATCACCAATAATTAATTCCCTTTGTCCTCTTCCTACAGGTATTAACGAATCTATTGATTTTAAGCCTGTTTGCATTGGTTCACTTACAGATTGTCTTGGGATTATTCCTGGAGCTTTAACCTCAACTCTTTTTCTATCTTTTGATGAAATCGCTCCCTTGCCGTCAATTGGGTTCCCTAAACCATCGACAACTCTTCCTAAAAGTTCTTTACCCACTGGAACATCTACAATTGCATTAGTTCTTTTTACAGTATCACCTTCTTTAATTTTTCTATCGTCCCCGAAAATTACAACACCAACGTTATCATTTTCTAGGTTAAGTGCCATTCCCTTTGAACCGTCATCAAATTCTACCATCTCTCCGGCTTGAACATTATCTAATCCATAGACACGCGCTATACCATCTCCAACTGATAAAACTTTTCCTATTTCTGATACTTCAGCTTTTTCACCAAAATTTTTGATTTGGTCTTTTAATAATTTAGTAATTTCTGAAGGGTTTATAGACATATTAGTTTTCTAGTAATTTTTTTTCAAATTTTTTAAGCTTATTTTTTATTGAGGTGTCAATCATAAAGCTTCCAATTTGAAGCTTTAACCCTCCAATTAAATCTTTATCAGTTTTATAATCAAATTTTATAGTAGAACCCATTGATGATGAAAGATCTTTACTTATGTTTTCTAATTCGATTTCTGACAATTCTTTTGATGAAATCAAAGAGGCTTTAAGCTCTCCTCTTTTCACAGAGCACAAATTTACAAAACTTTTAATTATCTTATTTACAAAAAATATTCTTCTTTTTTCAATCAAAACTGAAAAAAAATTTTTAAGATTTTTTGAGAAGTTTAGTTTTTCAGCTATTATTTTTAAAACATTATTTTGATTTACTAAACTTTGTGTAGGATTATGTATAAAATTATTTAATTCAAAACTGTTCTTAAGAAGAGAATGAAAAATTTTTAAATCTAACTCTATTTTGTCTAATTCACCAGAATCTTTGGCAACTTCAAACAAAGCGCGTGAGTACCTTTCTGAAGTTTCTGATGAGAAAGATTTATTTGCGGTCATTTTTAATAGTTTGAAATTAATGTGAAATAATGTGCGTTTCGTATCATAAGAGTATATGTTGATCAAGTTAGCAATTACGAATTATCCAAAATTTACTGGATCAACATCAACTGTAAGTTTAATTTTATTCGATATTTTCAAGGTATTTAGCAGGTTTGTTATCTTTTTTTGTATAAGGGACTTTCCGCTAAATCTTATTAGTAATCTTGACCTAAATTTTTTTTTAATTTTTAATAATGGAGAGTCAACTGGACCCATTACCTCAATCTCATTAATCTTACTTAAATGATTTTTAATTTCCCTTGCTCCATCTAAACTTAGTGCATGAGTTTTTGAAGAAACAATAATAGCAATCAATCTTGAAAATGGGGGTAATAAGTTTTTCTTTCGTGAAATTAGCTCTTTTTTTAATAATTCATCAGAATTATTTTTAATAAGTTCGTGAAGTATCTCATCTTCTGGTGATGTAGTTTGATAGATGATTAATGAGTCTGAACTAAATCTTCCTGCTCGCCCGCTTAATTGATGATATAATTGAATATTTTTTTCTGTTGTTCTTAAATCGTAACCTCTTCCAGAAAAATCTGCATCTATTACTACAATACAATTTAATTTTGGAAAGTTGAATCCTTTTGAGATCATCTGAGTACCAACTAAAATATCTATTTTATTATTTTTAATTCTATCAAATAGGGATTTAGTTTGATCTTTCTTTTTCATATAATCACTGGAAAAAATTTCCACTTTTTTTTCTGGAAATATCTTACAGACTTCCTCAAATATTTTTTCTACGCCAGGACCATACATAATAAATTCGCAAGATTTATTGTCTTTGCAATCTCTCAACATTTCTTTTTCTAAAGAACAATGATGACAAATTGCTTTATTTTTAGTTTTATGAAAAGTTAAATACATGGAGCAATCGGGACAAATGTGTTTGTAACCACAATTTTTACAGATTAAATAGGGAGCATATCCTCTTCTATTTAAAAAAAATAAAACCTGTTCTTTTTTTTTTAAAAATTTTTTTACTATTTCAATAGTTTCCTCAGATATAAAATGATTCTTTGTTTTTTTGATATTCAAATTAATTATTTTCGTTTTTGGTAGAGGACAATCTTTATACCTTTGTAAAATTTTAAAATGTTTAAACTTTTTATTTTGAATATTGTTAAGTGTTTCTATTGAGGGAATAGAGGAAATTAAATGAATAGGAATATTTTCAAACGATGCCCTTGATATAGCCATATCTCTTGCATTATATATTACACCTTCATCCTGTTTATAAGATGAGTCATGTTCTTCATCGACTATAATTATTCCAAGTTTTTTAAAAGGTAACAATAATGCCGATCTTGCTCCAATTACAAGTTTAACCTTATTTTTAATTATACCATTCCAAATTATTCGTTTATTTTTTGGAGTAATTTTTGAATGCCATATTGCAGGTGCAAATCCAAAAAATTCTACAAATCTTGATTTAAATTCATTAGTTAGGAAAATTTCTGGCAAAAGAACTAAGGCCTGTTCTTTTTTATTAATAATCTTTTTAATTCTTTCAAAGTATACTAATGTTTTACCTGAACCAGTCGTTCCTTGTAATACAGACACTTCAAATTTTTTATTAGTTGTGTTTAAAAATTGTAATGCCTGCTTTTGTTCATTATTTAAATCAAATTTTTTTATTTCATTTTTTTCTTTATTAAAATCTTTATCATTTTCATTTATTAAATTTAAATTATTTCCAATTGTCATTTTTAAAACCAGTCCTATTGGCACCATATTGTATGATGCAAACCACTTAATAAAATTTATTAACTCATGATCTAGTGAAAAATTGTTGATTTTTTTATTTATCTTTTTGATTTTAATATTTTTGAGTTCAGAAATTTTTCCAGGCCAAACAACTCCAATTTCTTTTTTATTTCCAAAAGGTACTTCAACAAAATCCCCAATTTTCAGTGAAGATTGATTAGTTTTATATGTAAAAGGAAAATTGAAAATTTTTGGCAACAATACTTGTGCTTTCATGGATTAATAGTAATAGAAATTTTTTTATTTAAAAATGAATTGGTCTTTTATCAACAGCTAATGCTGCTTCCTTAATTGCTTCTGTATGTGTTGGATGCGCATGGCAAGTTCTTGCTATATCTTCAGAGCTTGCACCAAATTCCATTGCCAATGCCATTTCAGCAATCATGTCTCCACAATGGGGGCCAATAATGTGCACCCCTAAAACTTTATCAGTTTTACTATCGGCTAAGATTTTTACGAATCCATCTGTTTCATTATTTACTTTAGCTCTTGAATTTGCCAAAAATGGAAATTTTCCAACTTTATAAGATTTGCTCTCTTCTTTTAATTGCTCTTCAGTTTTACCAACTGTTGCGACTTCGGGTGAGGTGTAAACTACACCTGGAATTACATCATAATTTACATGACCTGCTTGGCCAGCTAATATTTCAGCAACAGCTATACCTTCTTCCTCAGCTTTGTGCGCTAACATGGGGCCCTTAATTACATCGCCTATGGCATAAATATTTTCAACAGATGTTTGTAACTTATCATTAACTTCTATTCTTCCTTTGTTGTCCTTTTTAACACCTACCTTAGATAAATTTAAACCTTCTGTGTATGGCTTTCGCCCTACTGAAACTAGAACTTTATCTACTTCAATAATTTCTTTTTTTGAATTTTTCACATTTGTATATGAAATTGATACCATATCGCCTTTATTCTTTACACTTTCTACTTTAGATCCCATTTTAAATTTTATACCTTGTTTTGATAATATTTTTTGAAATTCATTTGAAATTTCCCTGTCCATTCCCGGTGTAATATAGTCTAGATACTCTATTACCATGACATCAGATCCTAATCTTGACCAAACAGATCCCATTTCTAATCCAATATAACCACCACCAATGACTGCTAGTTTTTTTGGAACTTTATTGAAAGATAAAGCTCCTGTAGATGAAACTATATTTTTTTCATCAATATCAATTCCTGGTAAAGATGTTACCTCAGATCCGGTAGCAATAACAATATTTTTAGCTTTGATATTATTTCTTTTGTTGTTGTTTTCATATACAACAATATCGTTTTTTGAAAAAAGCACTCCTTTTCCTTTGAAATAAGTAACTTTATTTTTTTTAAATAAAAATTCAACTCCCTTTGTTAAAACCTGAATTGACTTATTTTTGTTGGACATCATTTTTTCAATATTAAGTTTAATACCTTCAATTTCGATTCCTTGCTGATTAAAATCTTTTTGAGCTTTATGGAAATTCTCTGATAAATTAAGTAAACTCTTTGAGGGTATACATCCTACATTTAGACATGTTCCCCCTAAAGATCCTCTAGACTCAACGCATGCAGTTTTTAAACCAAGTTGCGCAGCTCTAATTGCACAAACGTATCCACCTGGTCCACCTCCAATTACTACTAAGTCAAAATTATTTTCCATCGTTATATATTTAAAAAGAGTCTTTTAGGTTGCTCCAAGGACTCTTTTACTATTTTTAAAAAAGATACAGCTTCTTTACCATCGATAATCCTATGGTCATATGATAAAGCTAAATACATAACAGGTCGTATCTCTACATTGCCATTTACCACTACCGGCCTTTGTATAATGTTATGCATTCCTAAAACTGCTGACTGAGGTGGATTCAGTATTGGTGTTGACAACATTGACCCATAAATTCCACCATTGGTAATTGTGAAAGTTCCCCCTTGTAAATCCTCGATAGTAATTTTTCCGTCTCTTGCTTTTTGCCCAAGGTCACCAATTTTTTTTTCAATTTCTGCGAATGACATTTCATCTGTTTCTCTAAGAACCGGAACTACAAGGCCTCTGTCTGTTCCTACTGCGATACTTATATTGTAATAATTTTTATAAACAATTTCTTCACTTTGAATTTCAGCATTTATTGAAGGATAATTCTTCAGCCCAATTACACAAGCTTTAACAAAGAAAGACATAAATCCTAATTTTACTCCATATCTATTTTGAAATTCTTCTTTATATTGCGACCTCATCTTCATGACTTCGCTCATATCAACCTCATTAAATGTTGTGAGCATGGCAGCATTTTCTTGGGCTTCCTTAAGTCTTTTAGCAATAGTTAATCTTAGTCTGGTCATCTTAACTCTTTCCTCGGGACCATGTTTGACTTTTCTCTCAGAAGGAGGTGGCTTAGAGCCCATAAGACTCATAACGTCTTCTTTTAAAATTACTCCATTTTTACCTGATCCCTCAATTTTATTTATATCAATTTTAGCCTCACTAACTATTTTTCTAGCTGCCGGAGATATTTGTTTTTTAGTTTTTTTAGAAAATTTTTCTTCATGAACCTGTTCTAAAATTAAAGGTTCTTCATCTTCTAATTTTAGAACCGTTGATTGTGTTTCTTTTATTTCTGATTTTTGTGTTTTTATTTTTTTTTCATCTTCAAAAACTTTAGGAGCAATCTTGTCTAAATTTTTTTTTGGTGGGCTGTAATTATTTGCTTCTTTAACTTTTTCTGCTTTAACCGATGAAGATCCGTCTACTGTTCCCAACAAAGACCCTACATTAACAGTTTCACCTTCTTTAACAGTAATACTTCCCAATACACCACTTATTGGTGATGGTACCTCAACATTTACTTTATCTGTTTCTAATTCAACAAGCGGTTCATCAGCTGAAACTTTTTCACCTTGAGACTTAAGCCATTTTGAAACTGTAGCCTCAGTAATTGACTCACCTAGTGTAGGAACTGTAATTTTTTCTGCCATTTAATCTTTAAGTATCTTTTCCAATATTTCTTTTTGTTGTGCAAGATGTTTGTTTAAATTTCCAGTCGCAGTAGATGAAGATGCTTTTCTACCAACATATTTTACTGATTTATCACCAAAATTTACTATCTCTAAAGTTCTATCTATATAATTTCTAACTGTATTCCACGCACCCATGTTTTTAGGTTCTTCCTGACACCAAATAAACTTGGCTCTTGTATATCGTTTTAAGATATTCGCTAAAGTTTTTGCGGGAAATGGGTAAAGTTGTTCTATTCTTACAAAAGTCACTGTATCGTTTTTATATTTTTCTCTTGCTTCGATCAGATCATAATAAATCTTTCCTGAACACATTACTACTTTTTTAATTTTGTTATCCCTTTTTTTAAGATCTAGTAAATTATTTACTTTTGAATATGCATCATCTTCTAATACTCTATGAAAAGTACTTTTCTTGGAAAACTCAGAAATATCTGAGACACACTTTTTATGTCTTAATAAAGATTTGGGTGTCATAATTATTAACGGCTTTCTAAATTCTCTATGCATTTGACGTCTTAATACATGAAAATAATTTGATGGTGTAGTGCAATTAACAACTTGTATATTTTCTCCGGCACATAACTGTAAAAATCTTTCTAATCTTGCAGATGAATGTTCTGGGCCTTGACCTTCATATCCGTGGGGCAGCAGCATTACCAATCCGCTAGCTCTTCCCCACTTAGACTCTCCAGATGAAATAAATTGATCAATTATAATTTGTGCGCCATTAGCAAAATCACCAAATTGCGCCTCCCATAGAACTAGTGTTTCTGGCTCAGATATTGAGTAACCAAATTCAAATCCCAACACCGCTAATTCAGATAGTAAACTGTCTATAATTTCAAAATTTTTTTGAGTATTTGAAATATTGTTTAAAGGTATAAATCTTTGATGATTGTCTTGATTTCTCAATACAGCGTGTCTTTGGCTAAAAGTGCCTCTTCCAGAATCTTGGCCAGATAATCTCACCGAAAAGCCTTCAGTAAGAAGCGTCCCAAAAGCTAAACTTTCTGCTGTTGACCAATCAATTGCTTTTCCTTCTATTAAAGATTTCATTCTTAAATCAAAAATTTTTTTTAAAGTTTTATGAACATTAAAGTCATTAGGTATACTTGAAATTTTTTTTCCTATCTCAATTAATTTTTTCTTATCTATTCCACTTACACCTCTTTTGTCCTTACCTAAACCTGGTTTAAATCTTGACCATGCTCCATCGAACCACTTGAGTTCTGATTTATAATTTTTTGATGACTCAAACTCTTGCTCTAAAAAATTTTTAAAGTTTGTTTTTTCTTTTTGTAAATTAGTCTTTGATGTTAGTCCTTCTTGACAAATTTTTTCTCCGTAAATTGATAAGGTTGTTGGGTGAGATCTGATTTTCTTATACATTATCGGTTGAGTAAATGAGGGTTCATCTCCCTCATTGTGGCCAAATCTTCTATAACAAACCATATCAATGACAACATCCCTATTGAATTTTTGTCTGTACTCAGTTGCAATTTTTGCACAATGTACAACAGCCTCGGGATCATCTCCATTAACATGAAATATTGGTGCTTGAGCGGTCTTTGCAACGTCAGAAGGATATGGTGAAGACCTTGCAAATCTTGGAGCGGTTGTAAAACCTATTTGATTATTCACAATTATATGAATTGTTCCTCCAATATTATGCCCTGGAAGACCAGACATGGCGAAACATTCTGCAACGATACCTTGTCCAGCAAATGCTGCATCGCCATGCATTAATACGGGAATAACTTTTTTTCTATTCTTATCTTTATGAAAAAATTGTTTAGCTCTTACTTGACCAAGAACAACTGGGTTAACTGCCTCTAGATGAGATGGGTTATCAGTTAAGCTTATGTGCACAGAATTCCCATCGAACTCTCTATTAGAAGAAGCGCCTAAGTGATATTTTACATCACCTTCAAAATCTTTACTCGTATTTACTGTTTCACCAAAAAATTCACTAAAAATAGCTTTAAAAGCCTTTCCCATTACATTGGCTAAAACATTTAATCTTCCTCTGTGGGGCATTCCGATTTTGATTTCTTTTGCTCCTAAATTTCCACCTCTTTTTATAATTTGTTCCAATGCTGGTATTAAAGACTCTCCTCCATCTAAACCAAATCTTTTTGTTCCAACGAATTTTACATGCAAATATTTTTCAAACCCTTCAGCTTGAATCATTTTATTGAGAATTGCTTTTTTTCCATTTTCTGTAAAAGATATATTTTTTTCTAAACCTTCAATACGATCTCTTATCCAAGACTTTTCCTCTGGATCACCCATGTGCATGAATTCATAGCCAATATTTGAACAATAGGTTTTTTTCAAAATTTTCAAGATTTGATTTAGATCTGCATACTGTAGACCTAGAACTCCGTCCAAAAAAATCTGTCTATCATAATCTTTTTTTTCAAACCCGTAACTTTCCGGTTTGAGCTCAGGATGTTCTTCTTTTTTTTGAATTGATAACGGATCCAAATTGGCAATTAAGTGACCTCTTATTCTGTATGCTCTTATTAACATTATTGCTCGGACAGAGTCTTTTGAAGCTAATTTTACTGATTTTAATGTTAAATCTTTATTTAACTTATCTTCTGAATTGATTTTTTCTCCTCTTTTAAAAAGACTGGACGGCTTTTTAATTTTTTTTTCTGGTGACCAACTTGGCCCTTTTAAATCTTCATAAATTAATTTTTCATCATCACTAAGCCCGTCAAAAAATTTTCTCCAACTTTCAGGTAAAGAATTAGGGTCTGAGATATAATCAGCATAAAACTCATTTATAAATTCAGAATTATTTCCTTCTAAAAAGGATGTTTTTTTAAAAACAGTGTTGTTTCTTGAAGATGACATTAAAAATTTATTCTAACATAAATTGATAAAAATCAACCATTAAGTTTCTGAAAAAGTGTCTTACCTATATCAGCTGGTGACTTTGAGATGGTAATACCTGCAGATTTCATTGTTTCTATTTTATCTTCAGCGCCTCCCTTTCCACCTGCAATAATAGCTCCAGCATGTCCCATTCTTCTTCCTGGCGGGGCAGTCAAACCTGCAATAAAACCCACCATAGGTTTTTTTATCTTTTCTCTCTTAAGGAATTCTGCAGCCTCTTCTTCTGCTGAGCCTCCGATTTCTCCAATCATGACAATTGATTTTGTTTCATCATCTTTAAGAAAAAGTTCTAAACAATCAATAAAGTTTGTTCCATTAATTGGATCGCCACCTATACCTATGCACGTTGATTGACCCATGCCATTTGTAGTAGTTTGGGCTACGGCCTCATAAGTCAATGTTCCAGATCTTGAAACAATTCCAACCGATCCTTTTTTATGAATGCTTCCTGGCATTATACCAATTTTACATTCCTCTGGTGTAATGATGCCAGGGCAGTTCGGCCCAATTAATCTTGAGTTACTTTTCTTTAAGACTTGTTTTACCTTTAACATATCCAACACTGGAATACCCTCGGTAATACAGACAATTAACTTTATGTTTGCCTCAATAGCCTCAATGATAGCTGCGCCCGCGAATTTAGGGGGTACATAAATCATAGAAGCATCTGCTAATGTTTTTTCTTTGGCCTCCAGAACAGTATTAAATACTGGAAGGTTGAGATGCTTTTGACCTCCTTTTTTAGGCGTTACACCTCCTACTAATTTTGTTCCATATTTTATGGCTTGATCAGAATGAAATGTTCCATGTGTCCCTGTAAAACCCTGGCAAATAACTTTTGTATTTTTATCAACTAAAACTGACATTATTTTATTGCTTCAACAATTTTTTTCGCTGCATCATTTAAATCTGAGGCAGATAATATTTTTAAATTTGAATTATCCAATATTTTTTTCCCTTCTTTAAAATTCGTGCCCGCTAGTCTTACAACTAATGGAACTGATAAATTTATTTCCTTTGCAGCATCTACTACGCCTTGAGCGAGAACATCACACCTCATTATTCCTCCGAATATATTAATTAAAATGCCCTTTACATTTTTATCAGAGAGAATTAATTTAAAAGCTTCTGCAACTTTTTCTTTTGTTGCTCCACCTCCCACGTCAAGAAAATTTGCTGGTTCTTTACCATAAAGTTTAATTATGTCCATAGTTGCCATTGCTAAACCTGCTCCGTTAACCATGCACCCTATAGAACCATTTAACTTTATATATGCAAGATCGTGCTTGCTAGCTTCAATTTCGGCTGGATCCTCTTCATTTAAATCTCTTAAAGCTAGTATTTCTGGCCTTCTGAAAATTGCATTATCATCAAAATTCATTTTTGCATCAAGACAGATTAATTTTTTTGACTTTGTAATGATCAGTGGATTAATTTCAATTAGGCTGGCATCTTTTTGAACTATTATTTTATACAATGATTTTATTAGTTGTAGAGCGGTTTTCTTCTGCTCGTCGTTAAATTGAAAAATAGATATAATTTTTTCAACATCATTTATATTAGGTCCATCGATGTTAAATTCCAATTTATTTGTAATGATTTTGTTTGGCGTTTCAGAAGCAACTTTTTCAATATCCATTCCACCCTCCGTACTGCTAATAAATGCAATTTTAGAAGTTTCTCTGTCAATCAAGCATGATAAATAAAATTCTTTTGAGATATCTGAGGCTTCCTCAATATATAATCTTTTTACCTGTTTACCCTCAGGTCCAGTCTGATGAGTAACAAGAATTTTCCCCATCATTTTTTTTGCTTCATTTTCTAAATCTGCAAGATTTTTTATCAATTTAACTCCTCCTGCTTTACCTCTACCACCGGCATGAATTTGAGCTTTTAAAACAAAATCTTTACTTTTTAATTCTGATATTTTTTCATTAATCTCATCAATTGAAAAAATAACGACCCCATTCGATACTGGAGCTCCAAATTCTTTTAGAATTTCTTTAGCTTGATGTTCGTGTATGTTCATTAATTAAGATTTCCATTTTTGTAGACTCTGTCTTCCCAAGTTGTGAAGGGGAACTTGAATTTTTTCATTAGTATAAATTTATTTTTCGTCAAATAATTATGAATTTTATTTGAGTCATAATTTAAAAAAATATCACTATTATGAATTTCTATTAACATATATTTAACTTTTTTTTTTAGGAGTGAGCCAGTACCCTTTAATACCTGTAATTCATGTCCCTCGGTGTCAATCTTAAGTAAATCTATTTTATTTACTTTATTATTTTTAATTATATCTGATAACTTACAGCTATTTACCATATTTTTTTTTTGTATCAATTCATTTATTGTGCCTCCAAATAACCTTGCTTTAAAATTTAAATATCTATTTTTTTTATCAATTTGAGTTAATGAAGATGTCAAGTCATGTTTATTTATATACATAGTCATAATCTTTTTTTTATCTGAAATAGCTAAATTATAAATTTTAATTTTTTTTTTCTTTTTATATTTTTCTTTTAAAAATTTATAAATACTTTTTTGGGGTTCAATCATTATTACTTTTTTGACTTTAAAATTTTCAATTACTAAGTCAGTGTAAGTGCCTTTATGTGAACCAATATCAAAAAAAACTCCTATATTTTTTGAATTTTTTAATAAATGTTTTAATATTTTTTTTTGATGAATATATTTATCAATTATATCAAAAAATAAAATAGCGATGTCTTTAAGAAATTTCATTCTAATTCTTGGCAATTTAAATTTAATTTTACTTTAATCAACATTTTTCCAATCCTCTCCTTAAGGAAACAATTTTCATTGAGTATTAGAGCCGTTATTATTTTATCATCCGTTCTTGTTTCAAGGATTGTCTCAATATTATTTTCTTTTATCTTAGAAATAAAAAATTTTTGATATTTTTTGAATTGATTGCTTCCTCTTAAAGGAAAGCTAACAGAAGGATGGTGCCATTGATTTGGAGAGTTATCGTAAATATCCAAAATAGGAGAAATTATTTGATACTCTGTGATTAGCATTTTATTAGTTTCTTCTTTTTTAAAAAGTTCCATAGCTTGAGTAAGATTATTAATTTCATCTTGTGGATTGTTAGGTTCCAAATATGATATCCATTTAAGACCTTTTAATTTTTCATCAATTATTTTTGCATCTATAGATTTCGATATATCTATATTCTCTAACTCGTTAAATTTTCTCTCTTCATTAAATCTTATATGATACTTGGCAGTAGAAAAAAGACATACTGCCATTAAAAGAAATAAAAAATAATTCAATTTAAAAATCTTTTTATAGAAGGCATGCGCAATTCCACAAAGGAAAGGTATTAAAAAAAAAATAAAGTTTTGATTCAAAGAGATTAATTGGTGAAAAATAATAATTACCGAAAAACTAATACAAATAATTATTACTAGCAAATCTTGAGTATTAAGTAATTTTTGCATCTTAGATTTGATTAATACGTAAATTAGGAAAAATATAAAAAAGGAAATAAATTTATATTTAATTATTTCATTGAATAGGTTGAATTCATAAGTTTTTAATCTAGTTTCTCCGATTGATGAACCGTAAAAAATATACTGTTCTAAAAAATTACTCATATTTATTTTTGATATAAAGAAAAATAATAAAAGAAAAAGTAAAGCTAAAACGGTTCCAATAACTGATTTGATTATTATTTTTATTCCTTCTTCTTTTTTACCTAACATTGCAATAACAGGAATAAATATTGAGATAGTAATTATTCCGTACGCAGCTGGTGTTTGTTTTGACAAAAAGGATAAGCTCAATAGAAATGGTAGTAAAATATAGTAATTTAAATTTTGTGTTCTTATAGCTAAGATTAACCCATAAAAAGCTAAAATTACAAAAAAAGTTGAGTGATGATCTACAAATGGTGTTCCAACCACAGGATAAAAAAGAATTGATATTAATAATGAATAAATAAATGAAAATATATTGGATAAATTGTTTTTTTTAAAAAAAAAATAACTCGCTATTGCTATAATAGAATTAAAAACTGATGAGTGAATAATAAATGTGCTCCAAGAGATACCAAGTAACTTAAAAAAGAAAGCGTTTAAATAATCAAGCAGCGGGCCTGTTACTAGCCAATAGTCCATAAAAGGTGTATATCCTTTAAGAACTCTGTATCCGCCGTTAAATAAAACGGTGTTGTCCATCGGCATTATGCCAATAAAACCATAATGATAATTAGTAAAAAAAGCTATAATGGCTAGAGTAAATATTAATAACTTATTATTGAAGATCTGGATCAATTTTTTTTGCAGCATCAAATAATTCTTTTACAGCTTTTATAGAATTATCAAAGTTATCTTTTTCTTCTGCTGATAAATCTAGTTCAATTACCTTTTCTACTCCTTTTGAGCCAATAATCACTGGCACACCAGCAAAAATATCTGTAGCACCGTATTGGCCATCTAAATGAACAGCGCAGGGTAATTGTTTCTTTAAGTTTTTGAGATAAGACTCTGCCATTTCTACTCCTGATGCTGCTGGGGCATAAAATGCTGAGCCCTTTTCTAAATACTTTACAATTTCAGCTCCACCATTCTTAGTTCTCTCAACAATTTGGTCTAATTTTTCTTTTGAAATCTTGCCCTTGTCTACTAACTCTTTAATTTTTTTTCCGTCTACTTCAGTTAATCCCAACATAGCAACCATGCTATCTCCATGGCCGCCTAAAACAAAAGACTTAATTTTTTGAACTGGCACTTTCAATTCTTGGGAAAGAAAATAAATAAATCTTGAGGAGTCTAGAATACCAGCCATACCTACAACTTTATTTTTTGGAAGACCTGAATATTTTTGAAGAGCCATTACAATAACGTCCAAAGGATTTGTTATACATATTACAAAAGCATTTGGTGATGTTTTTTTAATTCCCTCCGAAACTTGTTTGATAATTTTTAAATTTATTCCAAGTAAATCATCTCTTGTCATACCTGGTTTTCTTGGAACACCAGCAGTAATTATTATTACATCTGAATTTTTTGTATCTTCATAATTATCTGTACCTGATAAATTAACACCAAATCCATTTACTGGAGAAGATTGAGCGATATCTAAAGCCTTTCCTTTTGCCAAACCTGCA
>MDTC01247836.1_pt1 | contig 15855 bp, 14 predicted proteins | sample 811181 | NCBI WGS metagenome assembly MDTC01 (sample SAMN05326644, study PRJNA326480) | marine metagenome | isolation source: seawater | place: Pacific Ocean: North | collected 2011
ATACTAGAGTTAGATTTAATACTGTCCAACATATTTCTAAGATTTTTCTCACGATTAAATGTGGGGATACAAATACTTAACAAGTACATATTAATTTTTGCATTAAATTGAATTTTTAAAATTTATTTTATCAGTTACTATTATAACATCTTTTTTTTATATTAACTTATCAAATTCCCTTGCATTAAAAGAATTTTAAAAATTTTAATAATCTCAATAAATTTATTGGTATTTTCAATTAATATTAAATTGTTTAACGACAACATTCATGAGTGAAATAATTCTACTGTAGGATGAAATTGCATAAACTAAAAATATAGGAGTTATAGCCCACCCATAAATGAAAATCCTATCATGAAAAATTAGACCACTTAAAAACATTCCTAACATAATTGTATATAAATAATAAAAATAAATTCTTTTCATAATAATATGAAAATGAGTTTTTTTATAATTAGCTAATTTGAATGCTATTAAAGGAATAATAAAAGCTAGAAATTTATAGAATGAAAATCCTAATTTATAAGTAGTATCCTTTTGTTCAAAAAACATAAGAGATCGAGATTCAATATCTAAATAAGTAAATAAATTATTTATATTACTAGCATAAGACATTGGAATATCTAAAAAATATCCCAATAAGAAAAAAATAAATAAAATTTCAATAAATTTTATATTTTTTAAAGCTTTATTTTCAATTAGAATGTAGGGAATAAACATAATTACAGAACCATGTATATTTGCTGCAAATAATATAAGGATAATTTTTTTAAATAAACCTATTTTCTCTTTATTAAAGAGAAAATAAACAATTATTAAATATGCAAATCCTTGTCTTAATGTAACTAACAATAATGATTGCATCCAGAAAGATGAAAATAAAATTATACATATTAAGTAGATAACTCTGTTAGATAAAGCTATCTCACAAAATAATCTATATGTAATAAAATAAAATAAAAAAATTAAACAAAATAAAAAAAATTCAAAACTCACTCCAAGTTTGCTTAAAAAGTATGTAAATGCAAAATATGCCCTATCATTATCATGGACTGAAATAAATTCTGATAAATTCAAATTATCATTTATTTCAGTATAATAAAGATAATATTGAGACATATCAGAGCTGCTATAAATTTTTGGACTAATAAAATTACCCACATCTACAAAAATCCAAAAAAGATATGATGCAATTATAATAATTAAAAACGATAAAACTTTATTTAAATATGTATTTACATTTATCTGAAGCATTAAAATTTAACCGTTTCTTTTTTAAAATTAACCTTATAATCATTATAACTATTTGAGTATATCGAGTGTCTAAACTTATGAGGAACGTATACTACTGATTTAATATTATAAATTTTCTTTAAAGTGGTATGTAAAGTTCCGCCATGAGAGCAATGTGCGTAAGGTAATTTTTTATATTCATAGCAAATTGCAAGTTCTAATGGCAGATTAAATTTAATAAAATCAATTAATAATTTTTTTTTAATCAATATTAATTTTTCATCAGATGTAGTTCGTTTTGCTATATAAATTAGCTTTTTTCCTCGTTTATCCCAATATAACTTTATTCTTTTTAAAATTTTTAATTCTTCTTTTAAAGATATTGCTCCTCGTTCAGAAAGTCTAGTACCTGAAAAAAAAACTATAGAATTATCTTTATTATAATTTTTATTTAACTTTTTTTTGATATGCTTTAGATCATTTATAATTATATTTTTATCATTCATGTAATTATAATAAATTGAAAAAATATATATTTTTGTGTCAAGCATATTTCTAAAACTACTTGGTAGTAAATGCTTAGATATATTTAAAATATATTTATTATATTGATCAATTGGAAAATATATACCTTTTGAAAAATATTTTTTATAAGCAATTAAAGTTCCAAATCCCTCATCAATTAAAATAAACTTTGAATTATGAAAGAAAATTCTTAGAAAATGAAAAAACAAATTTTTAAAATCTGAGATTATGAACGTAATTCTTTTACCAGAATATTGACGATATATTCTTTTAATAAAAAATATATATTGAAAAAAACGTATTATTCTAAAAAAATTCCAATTTAAATTTTCACAATTTTTTAAATTTAAAATTTTGATCGTATTAAGAACCTGCAAATTTACTGTTTTAGATTTACTTTGAATTATAAATATTTTGTAGTTTTTAATTTTTTTTTTTTTTATAAACTCAAAATTATTTATTAAGTGAAAAGGTCCTGCTGAAAAAAAAAAATAATCCATATATTGTTTTTATTATAAATTATAAAATTCTTTTTATTAATAAAATACTTTTAAGATATTAAATTATTTTATTATTTAAATAAAATTTGTTGTAAAGAGTATTTAGATCAATTAAAGTTTTTTTATATTTTGGTGATATTTTCTCTGAATATTTTTTTTGAAAAATATTAAAATCAATTGTTTTTTTATTTATTTTTTTACTTTTTAAAATAATCTTTTTAAATCTTTTATTAAATTTTTTATCTCTTTTGCAACTTATTTTATTACAAATTAAATCTATATAATCATTGGGCTGATTTAAGTAATCTTCAAAAAAAATTATCTGCATTTTTTTTTTCTCTTTTGATTTTAAATTATCAAACATAAAGATAACTCTTTTATATAATTCTGAAACTGTTAAAATTGATTTTTCAAGATTATTTGCTTTTAGGTAGGCTTGAGAATATTCTTTAGTATACCAGGGTAATAACTTCTTTTTTACCTCAATGCATAATCCAAAGTCTAATTTATTCTTTCCACGATTTGAGGACACGTTTCCAGAATACCAATAATCAATTAAATAAAATGGATCCCTTAACATCAGTATATACAATTTTAAGTTTTTCCAAAAAATATCAATTAAAACTTTAGAGTATCCAAAAAGATAATGAATGTTTAAAATTAATGTTGGATCTGATTTTAAAATTTCATTTAAAGCAGGAATTTTTTCTTCTTTCTTCAACCTTTCCTGATATTTTTTTTTTAAACCGTTGTATACAGGTGATGCTTTGTCTGTAGCTCTAAAATTTACATTTCTTCCAATATATAAATTGTAGATAGCCTCATTTGATTTTAATTCACATAATGCTTTTAAAGACTGAACAGGTAACTTATGAATATAATTTAAAATAGCAATTTGTTCATAAAAATAATCAATTTGCCATTGTTCAGCTTTTGGCAGATGGCTAAGAATATCACCTAATAAACCTTTTCCAGTTCCAGAAAAACCATCAATTAATACAATTCTATTTAAAATATCTAAATTTTTTCTTGATAAAAATGTTTTTTGTTTCATTTCACTTTAAATATTTGGAGTAAAATTTATAAACTTTCAATTCTAAAATTTACCATGACGTCCATCCACCATCAATTATAATATTTTGACCAGTCATATAACTTGACTCATCAGAGGCCAAATATACTACTGCAGGTGAAATTTCATCTAACTCACACTTTCTTCCCAACGGAACCTTTTCAGAATATTTGTTAACAAAATCTTTATTTTCTCCTGTATGTGTTATTCCTCCTGGAGAAATACAATTAACTCTTATATTTTTGTGCCCCCAATACGCTGCGAGATATCTTGTTAATGATATAATTCCTCCTTTAACTGCTGGATAAACTGAGTGTGAATATATTTGTTTTTTATTACCTCTACCTTTTTTATTTACATAAAGTCTATCAAGGTTTGAACCTTTATAAATTCGTTGATCATTTCCTACAACACCATACATAGAAGATAATAGAATTATACTTCCTTTCTTTTGATGCTCCATTATCTTGCCAACTTTTTGAGTCACTAAAAAAACTCCATCTAGCTCAGCATTAATAACACTTTGCCATCCTTTAAGTGAGCATTCTGTATATGGCAAATAAAAATCATGTGGTTTAGCAGTTACGCTAAAAACAAGTACATCAATTTTTCCATATTTTTTGATAACACTTTCCACTACTCGAGAAACTGATTTTTCACTTGTAACATCAATATTAGTTTGAATAATATTCGACTGATTTTTCTTATTCTTAGATTTGGATGCTGCAGCAGAACTTTTTTTTAAATCTGCAGATATAACAGTTCCATTTTGTTTGTTTAAATAATAACAAAAGTCTCTTCCTAAATATCCTCTTCCACCAACGACTAAAATTACTTTATCTCTAAGATTAAACATAATATATTACCTAAAATTCAAATTGATAATGTTTTGTATTCTTAATATTTTTTTTTTGAAGATCGGATTTTAAATATGAATCAACAACCCACAAACTTTCAACTCCACCTTTTATATCATAAGAGTGTTTTACTCTTCCCTCTTCAACATATTCAATAAAACATTTTAGTTGTTTTATATACATTTCATTATTATCATAACTCTTATCAGACCATATTATAGATGGAAGTTTATTATCAGGTAATTGAGCAACTACTTTATGTTCATTAAAATCGTATGATATCCAGCTTTGTTCAAAAGTAATTAAACCACTCCTATGGAAAGGTTTTTGGATGTAATCCAGATGAATTTGGCTAACACAACCAGAGTCGTGCTTGATCATAATATCTGAAATCACATCAATATCTTTTTCAACATCAAGCAAAGATGAACTAGACTTCATACCACATACTTCTAAAGGTTTTCCTGCAAGTTCTATGGCTAAATGTATTTCATGTATGAGCGTCAAAGCTACACCACCACCAAGTTTTTTTTTTGCAAAATATGATTTTTTATAATTCTCATAAGGATGCCAATCAGGTAGCCAGTGCCCCACTTGACACTGAATATTTATTATATTTCCTACGTTATTAGAATTGATAAGTTCTTTAATATTTGAAATGATTGGATGAAACATTAAGTTATGTCCCATAAATAAAACAGTATTATTTTTGTTTATTAATTTTATTAACCTATCAACTCCTTTTAACGAATTAGATAAAGGTTTTTCCATTAAAACACCTTTTACAAGAGGTATTAACTTCAATGCTGTTTCTAAATGTAAGCTTGTGGGATTTGAAATTATTGCAATGTCTGGTTTTTCCTTTACGATATCATTCCAATCATTAAGTTCAATCACACCTAAATCATCAGGTAAATCTTGATGAAATCCTTTTTTAGTACGTAAAGCATAAATAGATTTGACTCCAATACTTTTTAAATTTTTGATATGTCTCTGACCAATTGAGCCACAGCCTATGACTACTGCTTTTAAAACATTTTGTTTTTTTTTTAGTTTTATTTCAGAATGATTTTTAAATTTCTTTAAAAATTTCTGTTCACATAATTTATTAATATTCACAACATCTGGGTTAGCATCAAGAAAACTTAATATCTCATCAAGAGAAAATACATGGTCCTTTTTATAAAGTGCATCAAAAATAACCTCGAAGAACTTCAAATCTTCTGGATAATCTAAAGTCATTCTCATACCAGGCCTTTTATGAAAATTATTTGTAACTTCAAAATCTACAACATTAAATATTCCTGTGTCAGTAAAATAACGACCCCATACCTCTGTATCTGATGTATCTTTAATCTCAATTACTTTTTTAAGTGCTTCTACTTTAATACCATAAGAAAATACACCATGAGGTAAATCAAATTGCCTAACTAAATCAGCTCCAGTTTTTTGATAAGTATCCACAATTGCATCCGCATAACTTGGGTCAACAAATGGACTGTCTGCTGTTATTGTTAATATATAGTCTAAATTATATTCGTTAGCAGCATCATACATTCTAATTAAAACATCATCTGGATCTCCAAAAAAACATTTTACATTATTTTCTTTTGCAATGTTAGCAAGAGGCTTATCTTGTTCAGCTAATGAGGTGCAAATAATTATTTCATCTACTTTTTTTGCTAATTTTAATCTTTCTAATAAATGTGAAATTACTGGCTTTCCTTTAATTTCAATAAGTAATTTATTAGGAAGTCTGGTAGATTTTAATCTACCAATGATTAAATATCCTACTTTCATTTTGTATTTAAAAAATATGATGAGTTTAAAATTTCATTTTTGGAAATTTTCTTTACCAATTTTCTTCCAATAAAATTTATAATATCAACTTGAGATAAATCTGTTTTTTTTTTTAGTTCTTTTAAAAGAAATATCTTTTATTGAAAAGATATGACCTACATTTAAATCAGAATTAATAAGGGCTGCCATTTTCATTGGTCCATAAATCGAGTAAGATTTTTCTCCATCATTAAGTTCAATCAAACCATTTCCTTTAATTTGGTTTAGTAATTTTATATTTTTTGACAATGAATTAAACATCTCTATCGAAATAGCAGCACTAAAGTCAATACGCTCTTGTCCCAAAACATTTGTGACATGTTTTTCAACAAAGTCCATATTATTTGAAGAAACTAATAATGTAATTAGTTCATTATTAGGCTCGTTCCATCCAGTATGGTCAGCATAACCAAAAAGTTTATCTGGATAAGAGGACTGAATTTTTTTAATCTTTGATAAATTAACATCTTCATATTTTGTAGGATAATTTTGAAAACCAAACATGAGTATTGTTTTTCTGTTTTTAAAAATTTTAACTACACTGTCGATCTCCTGTAAAGTGCATCCTCCTACACCTATTACAATTTTAGTTTCAGGGTTAAATCTTTTTAAAATTTGACTTTGAAGATGAGGAACATTCAGCCATACAGAATGAAGCTCAATAAATTGGGGGTTATAACGGGCCGCAAAATCAATAGCTGTTGTGTCATTTGGTATTAGCATTAGCTCTTTACCACTTTCTTTTACCATTGAAATTAATTCGTGCCATTGATCTTTATGAAATAACATTGATTTTAATTTTTTATATAGCTCGTGACTTGAGTCCATATACTCATCAAAATCTAATGTAATATGCATTTTTACTATATCTGCATTAGTTTTATTTACAATGTCTGAAATTAAATTTTTCATAAATGAAAAATTTCCTTCATGATGCCAAGCTGTTTCTGCAATAAGCTTCATTTAATATCTTTAGTTTTGTATTTATTTATTAAAAACATAATCATAATTAAGTTTTGCTTTATCATAATCATCAAATCTACCAATATCTAGCCAATATTCTCCCAGTGGAAAAGAGGTAGTCTTATATTTTTTGGCTAATATTTTTTTAAAAAGTGTAGGAATATCAAAAAATTTTTTAGGAATTAAATCTATACATATTGGATCAAATATATAAATACCCGCGTTCACAAAAATTTTATGATTTGGTTTTTCTTCAATTGAAACAATATTTTCCTCATCTAATTTAATTTCACCATAAGGTGACTTAAAAATATACTCTTTAATACACATAGTAGCCTTAGAGTTGTGTTTAACATGAGAATCAAGCATTGTTTCAAATTTAAGATTGGTCAATAAATCACCATTAATTACAAAAAAGGGCTCTGTAGGTTTTTTTTTTAAAAGACTAAGAGCACCAGCTGTTCCCATTCTTGTCTTTTCTTCAATATAACTTATTTTTACGCCAAATTTTTTTCCATTTCCAAAATAATTTTTAATAATTTTTGACTTATAATTGACACATATTACAAAATTTTTATAACCACTTTCTCTAAATTTTTCTATAATAGTTTGTAGAATTGGCTTGTTACCTACTTTTAACATCGGTTTTGGAGTGTCTTTAGTAAGAGGTCTTAGCCGCATGCCTTTACCACCAGCCATTATTACAACTTTATTAAATTTATTTTTTTGTTCTATAAATTGATCCAAAATATGAATGCCTATTACTTTATTGTTATTGTCAACTACGGGTATTTGATAAATTTTTTTAGAAATTGCTATTTTCATTAAATCTTCTTTAGTATCATTTATTTTTGCAATAATTGGTCTTTTAAAATAAATAGTTTTAATAGAATTATCTAAATTCATACCTTTCAAAAATCCTCTTCTTATATCTCCATCAGCTAAAGTACCTAGCAACTTACCTTTTTTATCTACAACTATTGCAATTCGAATTGCTCCATTAGATATAACTTTTAAGGCATGTTTAATTGTTGCATCTACAGTAATTTTTATTTTCTTTATATTTTTCATAATTCAAAATTAATATCATAAAATTGTTTCTTCAAAATATTTTTTAATTTATAATTTTTTAATACTTTAACAATTTTTTTACTTGATAATCCGCTATCATAAGGATTTTTATTTTCTTTTAAAATTTTTTGAAAACTCTTTGAGTAAACTTTTTTAAAAGATTTTTGTATATCTGCTTTAGTGGGTAAACAATCAATTATACTTTTTGTTTTAATTCTACCTTTTTGGCGATCACCTATATTTATAGTTCCAATTTTAAAACTTGGAGCCTCTATAAGTCCACTTGAACTATTTCCTACTACAACATCTACATGTTGCAAAGCACTTAAATATAATAAATTTCCCAATGAAGTAAATCCAATAGAATTATTTGAATGTTTGCTGATATAATTATCAATCATTTGATTTATAATTTTTCCATTAATATCACTATTTGTTTTTGTAAAAATAATTTTAGTATCATTCAATTCATTTATTGCATTTAATAATTCTTGAAATTGCTTTTTTGAGGTATTTTTTTCTAAAGTAACTGGGTGAAATGTAATTAAAATATTTCTTTTATTTAATTTAAAGTTAATTAATTTTTCAAATTGATTTTTGCGTAAAAGTTTTAATCTTTTAATATTTTCAATTCCTACACCACCAACATTGTAAACTCTTTTTGGCTCCTCCCCTAACTGTATCACTCTATTTTTGTATACTTCTGTAGAGGTAAAATGTAGATGAGCCATTTTTGTAATGCAATGACGAATAGAATCATCCCAAGATCCTTCGGTTAATTCTCCTCCATGAATGTGAGCTATAGGAATTCTTGATATCATCGCTGCACTTACAGCACTAAAAATCTCATATCGATCACCTAAAACTACAATAATATCAGGTTTTAATTGTTTATAAGCTTTTGAAAAAGATTTTTGAGCTATAGCCATAGATCTTGAAATACCTAGGCTAGTATCAAAGGATAGTTGCATATCTATTTTTTTGTCAATTTTAAAATCTTTTTCTATTTCTTTATAAGTTAAACCAAACTTTGAACTTAAATGCATTCCTGTTACAATAAGTTGAAGCTTTAAATTTTTGTCAGCTTCAACTTCTTTTAAAATCCAATATAATAATCCATATTCTGCACGTGAACCTGTCACGACACATATTTTTCTTTTATTCATATAAGTTGATCTTTATCATAATTTTTTTTCGCTTTAGTTCCGATAACTTCGTCCCATTTCATAGGACTAATTCCTGTACCTGGTCTTTTTACTGTAAGATTATTTTGACATAGGACATCGCCTTTTTTTATTTTTTTTTTAGCAACTATTGATTTTCTAACTACATTTATATTCTTAAATTCACTTTTAGATGGTTTTTTTTGATCACTGCCAAGAGCTAACTCTATATTTCTGATGGCTGATATCATAGCTTTTAACTCTTCTGGTTCAAGACTAGCTTTATGATCTGGACCTTTCATATTGCAGTCTAAAGTAAAATGCTTTTCTATACAACTGGCACCCATTGCGACTGCTGCTATATCCACCTCAATTCCTAAAGTATGATCACTATATCCAAATTTTATGTTAAATTCTTTTCCAATAGTTGTCATTGCTTTTAAATTTACATCTTTCATTGGAGTTGGATACTCAGTATTAGCATGCAAGACTGTTATATTATTTTTTTTAGTACCTGAATAAACTAAAATATCTAAAGCATTTTTTATTTCATCCATATTAGACATTCCAGTTGATAGAATTATTTTTTTATTTAGTTTTCCTATATGCTTAAGATATGGAAGATTTGTAATCTCACCGCTTGGTATTTTAAATATTTCTAAATCTAAATCTTTTAATAATTCTATACTATCGTGATCAAATGGAGATGATAAAAATTTTATTTTTTTTTTTTTACTGTAATTAATTAATTTAATATGCATTTCTTTATTCAGTTCAAGTTTTTTAAGCATATCAAATTGATTTTCTTTTTTATCAGTTGTTTTTTTTTGATAACTCGCTTTTTCTGAACTTTTAGTTGCTAAGTTTATTGCTTTAAATGTCTGAAATTTGACACCATCAGCCCCAGCAGCAGACGCAATATCAATTAATTTTTTTGCCAAATCGATAGAGCCATTATGATTAACACCTGCTTCTGCAATAATAAATACTCTCATTTCACTATGCTTCCAGCTTTAATAAAACTATTTTCCTTTATTATAATGTTGTCTTTTGTTGTTGCGTTACTACCAATAAAACAACTGTGTCCGATTTTAACCCCACCGTTAATTATTGCATTTGTTGAAATATGACAATGGTCAGATATCAAACAATCGTGTTCAATCAATGCTTTTGAATTTATAATACAATTATCACCAATAGATGTGTTAGCATTAACTATTGCATTACCCATAACAACAGTGCCATTGCCAATTTTTGAGTGCTTAGAAATATAAGCACTTGGAGAAATAATAGAGGGAAGTGAAAATCCAGCTTTAATTACTAAATCATACAGTTCGATTCTTAATAAGGCTGACTTAAGCTGACCAACAGTTATTAAGGCGTTATTATATTTCTTGGCTAAACTCTTTAAATCAAAGTCATTACCAATAACTGTATAACCTAAAATTTTAGAACCTAAAAGTTCAGGTTTATCAATTATACCAGCAATTTCAAATTGTGCTTCTTGTTCAATAACATCAATCACTGATTTGCAATGACCACCTCCACCAACTAAAATAATCTTATTCATAATGTAACACTACTGGGTATATTAACAACTCGTTCCTCTAACCACTTTGAATTTTTTAAATCATCACATTGTGCATCTTTAAACATTTGTAGTTTGTGCATCAATTTCCAAATTGGCCTAGTCATAACACCTTTGGAATTAGTCTCTTTTAAAAATTTATCCCGATGGATTCTATTCTTTAGTATAATAGAATTTAGCCAATAGTTGGATTTACTATCTTTTGATTCTTTAAAAAAATTATAATCAGTACTTTCAAAAAAAACTTCATACTTATTAGCTAATTTACGTTTATTAGCAATGAAATCATTTAGTTTTTCTAATTGTGCCACTAATAGAGCGGCATTTAAGTTTGGCATACGATAATTATAACCAACCATATCATGATTGAAATCCCACTTATGAGGAACTTTAGCTGTTGTCGTTAAGTGTTTGGCTTTTTTTGCAAGAACTTTATTATTTGTAAGAATACAACCTCCTCCACCAGCTGTAATAATCTTATTACCATTAAAGCTAATAACTCCTAGACGACCAAAAGTGCCTGTGTGTCTATTTTTGTAAGAGCTGCCTATGCTTTCAGCAGCATCTTCAATTAAAAAAATACAATACTCATTACAGATTTCTTTTATTTCATCTATTCTACAAGGATGGCCATAGGAATGCATGGGCACACATGCTTTAATTATTTTGTTAGTTTTTTTATTTATACACTGTTTATTTTTAACTGTTGTATTGTTTTTTAAAAAAGATTTTAATGCTGACGGTGAAAGACCCATGGTATCTCTATCAACATCAATAAATATAGGTTTTGAGGAACAATAACTAATAGCATTACATGTTGCAACAAATGTCAGTGGTTGAGTAATAACCTCACTATCTTTATCCACACCAGCTAATATCAAAGATATATGAAGCGCCAGGGTACCATTGGTAGTCGCAACTGCATATTTTGCACCAGTATATTTTGCTATTTTCTCTTCAAACTCATCAACAAACTTTCCTACAGATGAAACAAATGTTGAGTCAATACATTCACTTAAATATTTCTTTTCATTTCCAATAAACTTTGGTTCATGAAGAGGTATAAATTTATTTTTATCATATATTGATTTTATGAAATTAATTACTGCTAAATTTTGATTATCATCATTTTCGTTCATGTGGAATATTATAGTATTTTTGATTCTCTGGATCTTGTATTAATTTTTCTTGAATAACACGCTTAATTTCCATTATACCTTCAGGAACTGTCATACTTATTTTAAAACCGAGCTCATTTTTAATTTTATCACAATTAACTCTATAATCTCTTGGGTCATCATTTTTCTTCACATATTTAATTTTTGAATTTGGTAAAATTTTTTTAATTTCATTAACTAGCATTTGCTTTGTATAATTTTCATTGGTGTCACCAACATTAAAAACATTGTATGCAACTTTTTCATCAGATGAATTTAGAACAGTAATAAACGCATTAGAAAAGTCTTTTACATGGCAATAAGGCCTCCAAAATTGTTCTCCAAATATGAGAAGTTCTTTACCAAGTGCAAGATCTTTGGTAAATTCATTAACAGTTAGATCAAATCTCATTCTTGGGGAAAGACCATATACAGTAGAAAAACGCAAGGAAGTTGGTGAAAATCGATCAAGCTTTTTTATCTCGCTTAACATATATTTTTCAAATTTCACTTTTAACTCTGCGTATATGGATACTGGAGCTAACTTGGAATTTTCATCTACATAAGCTTCTGGATCGTCCATTTTACCATAGTTGCTACATGTTGATGCAAATATAAATTTAGACACCCCTGCTCTTTGAGACCTGTCTATTAACCATTTACTAGATTCCCAATTAGTCTTTATCGCAAGATCTGAATACAATTTACATGCAGGGTCACCTACAATTGCAGCTAAATGTATAACAGCATCAAAGTTATTTTTTGAAAAAATAATTTCTAATGCTTCATAATTGTTAATATCACAATTAATAAAAGTGAAGTTTTTATTGTGCAATATGGATAATAAACTCTCTCCACCAAAAATTAAATTATCAACACATGTTACAGAGTACCCTTTGATCAATAATTCTCTTAATAGCCCCGATCCAACATATCCAGCTCCGCCTGTTACTAATATATTTTTCATAGAAATTCCGATAAAGTAAATTTGGTAATAATTATAATTTAAAATATTATATTTATTAACTATATTAAATTTAAATAAAAATATATTATTAATATTATGCTTTATAGCAAACAAACATGAATAAAAATTATAAAATTTGGGCAATTATACCTGCAAGATCTGGCTCAAAAGGAATTAAAAATAAAAACATAATTCCATTTATTAACTCGCCACTTTTAGTGCATTCAATAAACTTTGCAAAAAAACTGAAATTTATTGATAGAATAATCTTATCGACAGACTCTAAAAGATACCAAAAAGTGGGTGAAAAGAGTGGAGCAGAGGTGCCTTTTTTAAGATCAAAAAGGGCTTCAATGTCTTACTCAATGGAGGAAGATGTACTGGAAGATATTAGATTAAAACTAATAAAAAATAAGCAAAAATTACCAGATTATATACTTTGGTTAAGACCCACTCATCCATTAAGAGATATTAAAATTTTTGAAAAAGGTTTTATAAAACTTAAAAAGTATAAACAAAGTATTTGTATTGTTTCAGAGGCAGACTCTAGAATATTTACGTCTAAAAATAATAAATTAATAGCTCTTAATCCAAAGTTTAAAAGTAGATCTATGGTTAGAAGACAAGATTGTTTAAAAACTTTTAAAATATTTCATGGTGAATTTTTTAAATTTCCAAAAAAATATGATAAAAAATTCTTAGGTAAAAATATTAGATTTGAAGTTCAAAATAAACTTTGCAGCATAGACATAGATACAATTGAAGATTTAAATCTTTATCAAAGAATTATTCAATTAGATAAAAAAAAATATGAAAAATTTCTACACACAACTTAAAAAAATAATAGATCATTCAATAAAAGATAAAAACTATCTTTATCTTAAAAAAGATAATTCAATGTTAACAAAGAATGATATTGATATTCAAGATAAAATAATCCTTTTAGTTCAAAAATTTTTTCCAGACATAAAACAATTTATATGTGAAGAAAAATTTGATAAATCGAAATTTAAAAAAATTGATTTTAACAAATCTTTTGCAATAATTGATCCTATTGATGGAACGGAAAATTTTTATGCAGAAAACAAAATGTTTGGGACAATGGTATCTGTAAATTCAAAACTTTTAAAAAAAAAATTAGATATAATTTATATACCATTATATGGTATTCTGATTACGAGAGATAATATTTTATCAATACACAGAAAATCATCAAAAATAAACCAATTGGTATTGCTCTCTACAAAATGCTTAGGTCACAAATTTAAAGGTTCAAAATATCGAATGTATGGTAGTTCAGCATTTTCATTTTATAAATTTATAGTAGGTGAAGCTAATGAATTTATCTATTGTGATGGAGCGAAAATATGGGATTATTTTACTGGTTTAAGGTTGTCAAGATTGATTAATTGCAAATTAAGTACTAATAATAAAAATTGGTTTCTAAAACCAAATTATAAACTTAAATTTAAATTACAATGGAATTAAGTCTTTTAAAAAAAAAATTAATAAAAATTCAAAAATTAAACGAAAAAGTCTTTATTTTGGGTAGAGGATTTAGTACGTCGATTTTTTTAAAAAATATAAAAAAAAATAAAAACAAAAATTTAATCATAGGATTTAATACCTATGAAATTATTAATGAATTAGATTTTTATTTTACAAATAAAAAAAATATATCTTTAAAGATTCCAAAAAAAAAACTATTTGAGATAAACAAAATTATCAAATTTCTGAAAAAGGAAATTAAAGTTTACAAAATTGGATCTATAATTTACTCAATTGATCCTATATTATATTTTATAAATAAACTTCTTGAAAAAACAAATATTATAAAACCGTTAAAAATTGTATTTGTTGGCTTCGATTTCAGAACATCTCTCCCTGAAGGAGATTATAAAAAAAAAAGTAGAAAAAATATTACCCAGAGTCATATAGATATAACTGGACAAAAATATCTTTTTTTTAAAAGAAAAAAGGCATATAAAAATTTAAAAATTTATCATTCAGGATTTGATCTGCATTCAGATTTTGATCCTAGAGAAAATCATTCAATAACAAAAGAGAGAAATAATAATCATAAAGTTAAAATAGTTGCTGAAATAACTACTAACCACCATGGCATAACATCAAATATAATTGAACTAATTAACGCTGCTAAGAAAGCTGGTGCAGACTATGTTAAGTTCCAAATGAGAAATGTAGACACATTTTATCCAAAAAAAATTTTAGATGCAAAATACAAATCACCTTTTGGAAATACATTTAGAGAATATAGAAAACATCTGGAACTAGACGACAATCAAATTAAATTAATAATAAGACTATGTAAAAAAATCAATATAAAACCATTCTTTTCTGTTTTAGATCTCCAAAGTTTTGAAAAGTTAAAAGAATATAAATTTAGTTTATTAAAAATACCATCTACAATATCTGAAGATATTAAATTTCTAAATTATATAAAAAAAAACTATAAGGGTGAATTGGTTGTCTCTACTGGTATGACAAACAAAAATTATTTTTATAAATGTGCGAGACTATTTAAAGAAAATAAAAAACTTTATTTGTTACATTGTATATCTTCATATCCAACTACAGCATCAGATGCCAATATAAGCACCGTAAGTTTCATCAAAGATTTATCTAAAAAATATAGAAATATAGTTCCTGGCTACTCCTCTCATGATTTAACAAAAACTGGCTCTGCTTTGGCTATAGCTTGTGGTGCAAGGCTTATAGAAAAACATATCAAAATTAACACAAAAAAATGGGCACATTTTGACGAAACAGCTTTAGATGTGAATTATGAGTTTCCTCTATGGGTAGATTATGTAAGAAGTTCAGAAAAACTCCTTGGCAACCATGACAAAAAAATTTACAAAAGCGAACATCATAAATATTTTTTCAGAAAAAATTCATA
>MDTC01222694.1_pt1 | contig 15848 bp, 7 predicted proteins | sample 811181 | NCBI WGS metagenome assembly MDTC01 (sample SAMN05326644, study PRJNA326480) | marine metagenome | isolation source: seawater | place: Pacific Ocean: North | collected 2011
CATCTCGGCAGCCGAGATGGGGCTCGCTGGGCTCGCTGGGCTCGCGTGGTTGGTGGTTGGTTCCTGGTTGTTGGTCTCGGGCTCGCTCGCGGGCTCGGGCTCGCTCGCGGTCTCGGGCTCGCTCTCGTTCGCGGTCGCGGTCTCGGCCTCGGCCTCGGCGACCGGAGCCGCCGCGGCTCCACCACCGAGCGGGGTGATCCCGTCCAGGTGCACCTTGCCGTCCCGAACCGCAGCGGGGCTGACGTCGGGGGTGATCGGCAGCGGCGCGTCGGCGTCGGCGTCGATGACGCGCAGGGTGCGCTCTTCGATGACCTCGGCCACGTGGGCAAAGCCGGTGATGCGCTTCAGCCAGGCGGTGCGCACGGCGGGCACGACCCGGTCGTCGTCGACGGCGATGGCCTTCCACACGGCAAAGGCGAACTGGGAGCCGAAGCCGGCAGCCAGGCGCAGGGCGTACTGCACGCGCTCGTGTTCGCCCCTGGCGATCCGGATGCCGCCCAGCTGAGGGTCCGGATCGCGGTAGTTGGCGACTGGCGGCATGATGCCGTACTGCAGGGCCTTGATGGCGATCGAGTCCTCGATGCCCGCGCCCATGGCGTGCCCGGTGAAGCCCTTGGTGTTGGTGACGATGATCTGGTCGGCAGCGCTGCCGAAGGCCTGACGCAGGGCGTCGACCTCGGCCTGGGCGGACCCACCCCGGGCGGGGGTGTAGGTCTCGTGGGACATGAACAGCGCCGAGTGGGCCATGGCCTCCGGGGTGGTGCCCTCGGTGCGCGACACCCGGGCGATCACGTTGCGGACGGTGTCGGCGATGTGGGTCGGGTGCAGGCGGGTGCCGTGGAAGGCGCTGTTGACGATGGTCGCGTCCAACAGCTCGGCGATGGGCTTGATGCCGCGCTCGGCGGCGGTGCTGGCGTGCTCGAGCACGACGGCGTTGGCACCCATGCCCAGGATGAGGCCGTGGCGGCGGGCGTCGAACGGCAGGGCGGTCTCCTCGACCACGTCGTTCGTGCTGGCGGCACCGGCGGCCATGAAGCCACCGCCGATCCAGCGCATGAGGTTCTCGTTGGTGACGTTGTCGGCGCTGACCACGATGACGCGCTTGCAGCGGCCGACCCGGATCCAGTCCTGGGCGATGGCGACGCCCTGGGTCGCTGACGCACATGCGGCGTTCACCGCCGTGTTCGGGCCGCGCGCACCCAGCAGCTGGGCCAGCTGGCTGTGACCCATCGAGAGGATCTTGAAGATGAAGCGCCGATCGAAGCGGCCCTCGCCATCGTCGCCGTTGTTGCCCAGGTACTCGATGAGGCTGTCGTAGCCGGGGAAGGCGGAGGCGAAGATGATGCCGGTCTCGTCCTGGAGCGCCTCGGGCAGGGCCCAGCCGATGCTGATCCGCTTGCCGCTGGCGGTCTCCTTGTAGACCTTCTGCAGGGGGATGCCGGCGTCGCGCAGGGCCTCGTAGGCGGCGGCGATCGCGAGGCGGGTCGTGATGTCGTACGCCTGCTTGAGCTTGGCGGGAACGCCCCAGTCGTCGAGGTCGAAGGGACCCGGCTCGCCGGCGAGGCGCAGCACCTGATCCTCGGACTCGACCGCGACGAACTCGCCCTGGCCGGTGCTGGGGTCCTTCACGAGGCGCACCAGGCCCAGGTCCATGAACAGCTTCGTGCGCTCGCCGATGTGGGTGATGCGGTTCTCGCCGTGCAGGATGCGGGCGAGGTTCTCGGGGTGGAAGATGCCGGCCTTGCCGGGCAGGCCGACGCTGGCGCCGGTCGCGACCACGGTGGGCCAGGCACCCGGACCGGGCATGACCTCGGCGGGCACGGCATCCTGACGAGCTGGGGCCCTCGGGGCACGCGCAGCACCGGAGTCGGGCACGGGAGCGGCCACCTGAGGAGCGGGCGCGGGCTGGACCGGGGTGGGTGCCGCGGCACGTGCGGCCTCGAACGCCGTGTTCAGCAGGGTCTGGATGCTGGGCATCACCGCCTGCACGAAGGCGTCCGCGTCGTTCGTCTGCAGGCCGGCCTGGGCGGCGCGCTGTACGAAGTCGCCGATCGCGTCGGCGCCGACGGGGGGCGCGGCGGCGGGCAGCGGGGCGGGCAGGTCGGGCTCGGGCACGGCGGGACGGGTGGCGCCCATGCCCATGTGGTCGGCCGCCCAGTGGATGAGCGAGCGCAGGCTCTTGTGCTGGTCGAAGCGGAAGTCGTCCTCGCGGGGGATCCCGTAGGTCTCGCGCACGACGGCGAAGATCTCCGCCTGCTTGACCGTGTCGATGCCGAGATCCGCCTCGAGCTCGAAGTCGAGGTCCAGGTCCTTCGGGTCGTAGCCGCTCTTGCTGGCGACGATGCGGAGGATGCCGTCCTTGACGTCGGGGGTGGCCTCGGTAGCCTGCTCGACCAGCGCCATGTGGGCGGTGACCGCCTCGGTGGTGGCGCGGCGGGGCTCGGGGGTGGCGAACAGGTCGGGAATGCCGTCGCCAGGCTGATGACGAACCGGCATGCCCGCAGCCAGCAGTCCGGCCAGGGCGTCGCGGAAGGTCCACACGCCGCCGCGCTTGGGGTGGTTCGTGTAGTAGGCGCGGTGGGGGCGGCGCTTGAGGATGGACACGGCAAAGCCGGTGAGGGCGCGCTTGGGGCCACACTCGACGAAGATGCGGGCGCCGTCCTCGTACATGCGCTCCAGCTGGGCGGTCCACTCGACGGCCGAGCTGATCTGCGAGCCCAGGGTGTCGATGATGTGCTCGACCGCGTCAGGGCCGCTCGGGTAGTACTCGCTGGTCACGTTGGTCGTGATCGGGCGGCGCGGGGGCTGCAGGCCCAGGCGGCGCAGCACGTTCTTCAGCGGGTCGCTCGCCGGCGCGACGATGGCGCTGTGGAACGCGTGGCTGACGGGCAAGCGGTAGACCGTGATGCCGCGGGCGCGGAAGCGCTCGACCGCCTCGTCGACCGCGTCGGACGCACCTGCGATGACGGTCTGGCTGGGGCAGTTCTTGTTCGCGGCGATGACGTACCCGGCGACCTCGGCCAGCACTTCCTCGACCACGTCGATGTTGGTGGCGATGCCGGCCATCTTGCCCGGATCATCGAGCTTGATGCTGGCCATCTCGCGACCGCGCGCGCTGACGGCGAGCAGGGCCTGCTCGAACGTCATGATGCCCGCGGCCACGGCGGCGCCGTACTCACCCAGGGAGTGTCCCGCGACCATGTCGGGGTAGACGCCGTAGCTGGCGAGCAGGCGCAGGATCGCGATGTCCAGCGTCAGGGTCGCCGGCTGGCTGTACTCGGTGCGCCGGAGGGTGAGCTCCTTCTCCTCGGCGTCCTCGCCGTCCCGGAGCATGATGTAGTCGGTGATCCCCTTGCCCAGGGTGGGGATCAGGATGCGGTCGGCCTCGTCGAAGGTCTGCTGGACCAGGGGGTAGGCCTGGGCGAGGTCGAGGCCCATGTCGAGGTACTGGCTGCCCTGTCCGGTGAACAGGAAGGCGACCTTGCCGTCGACCGGCACATCCTCGAAGTAGATGCTGCGGGCCCGGAGCAGGTCGGGGTTCTGCTCCTTGGTCACGACCTTGATGGAGCGGGTCAGCTTGGACTTCTGCTCCTCGACGGTCTCGCTGGCGGCGGCGATGCGGAAGGGATCGCTCGGGTTGAAGGGCACGCTGCGGCCGGCGGCGAGCGCCTCGAGGCGGGCGATGAGCGTCGGGCGGTCCATGGCGGACGTGGCCCAGACCCCCTCCGGGAGCGGGCGCTCGACGATCTCGACGCGGGCGGGGAGCTTGTCGGGGACCTCGGCGGGAGCGGCCTTCGCGGCGGGCCTGGACGGGGCCTTCGCGGCGGCCACGGGGGCCGGCGCCTCGGGGATCACCTGGGCCTGGGTCGGCGCAAACGCGGGGGCCTCGGCCAGGATCTGACCGGCGTACTCCTCGAGCACCACGTGGAAGTTGGTGCCGCCAAAGCCGAAGGCGGACACGCCGGCGCGGCGCAGGCCGCCCTTGGGACGGGGCCAGGGCTCGGTCGCGGTCTGCACGCGCAGGGGCACCTGGTCGAGATCGACGCCCTCGCGGGGCTTCTCGTAGCCGAGGCTCGGGGGGAAGACGCCGTCGTGCAGGGCGCGGGCGGCCTTGATGACCGCGGCGGCGCCTGCGGCCGACTTCAGGTGACCGATCATCGACTTGACGGAGCCCACGCGGATGGGTCCGTTGTCCCCGCGCTTCCCGCTGCCGATGAACTCGGACAGGGTCTCCAGCTCGACCGCGTCGCCCACCTTGGTGGACGTGCCGTGCGCCTCGATGAGGTCGACGCTGGCGGGGTCGACGGCGGCCTCGGCGTAAGCGCGCTCCAGGGCCAGGCGCTGACCGATCGGGTTGGGGGCGGTGATGCCCTTCCCCTTGCCGTCCGAGCTGGCGCCGATACCGCGGATGACGGCGTAGATGGTGTCCTCGTCGCGGACGGCCTCGTCCAGGCGCTTGAGGATGAGCACACCCGCGCCCTCGCCCATGACGAAGCCGTTGGCGCTGTCGTCGAAGGGAGAGCTGTGATCGGGCGAGAGTGCCCCGATCTTGCAGAACTTCACGTAGGTCGGGATGTTCATCGAGCGGTCGGAGCCGCCGGTGATGGCGAGGTCGATGTCCCGGTCCTGCAGCGCCTTGACCGCGACCTGCAGGGCGGCGAGGGAGCTCGCGCAGGCGGCGTCGGTCGTGAAGTTCGGGCCGCGCAGGTCGAAGGCGTTGGCGATGCGGCCGGCGATGACGTTCGCCAGCTCGCCGGGCATGGAGTCCTCGTCGATCTCGGGCAGACCCTCCTTGTAGGTCTTCTCGAGGTCAGCGAGCAGCTGCTCGCGCTGGGCCGTGGGCAGGGCCTTCAGCACCTCGCTGGACGCCATCTTCTCGCGGATCTCGGGCCAGCCGAGGCGCAGGGCGTAGTCGTCCTTCAGCTCGCCGCCGAGGCTGTTGCCGAAGATGACGCCGCAGCGTTCACGATCGAAGGGCCGACCGTCCTTGTCGCGGCGGTCGGTCTGCAGGCGCGCGTCCTTGAGGGCGTCGTAGACTGCATGGAGCGCTATCTGCTGAACCGGGTCGACCTGGCGGGCCACCCGCGGCGGGATGCGGAACCGCTTGCTGTCGAACTCGAAGTCCCGGATGAAGCCGCCGATCTTGGTGTAGGTCTTGTCGGGGACGTCGGGGTCGGGATCGAAGTACAGCGCCGGATCCCAGCGATCCCTCGGCACCTCGACGATGGCGGAGACGCCCTCGGTGATGTTCTTCCAGAAGTCGCCCAGGTGGTCGGCGCCGGGCATCAGCGCGCCCATGCCGATGATGGCGATGGCGGGGGCTCCGGCGGGGGCTTCGTTGGCGGGCATGGGGGTCTCCGGGGCGACCGCTTCGGGGGCTGCGGCTGGGGCAGCCGGAACGGCGGTCGGGGCGGGCGCGGCAGGGCGCTCGGGTGCACTGTCGGGAATGCGTTCGGCAAGCGGATGGGCGGCGAGCAGCGCTGCGCGGGCGGCCTCGAGGTCAGACAGGCCGGTGATGGCGCCACCGAGGGCGAGGGCGGCGGGTGTACGGGCCAGGACCGGGCGATCGAGCCAGGTGGCGATCTCCCACAGAACGGCGCTTCCAACTCCCTGATCGCTGCCAGCAACCGTGCCGGCGGAGGCGAGGGCGCTGCCGCTGTGGACCTCGTGGCCGGACGGGGCTGCGGTCGCGGCGGCGATCCGACGGGGAAGCTCGTGCACGGCGGTGTGGTAGGCGCGCAGGACCCCGGCGAGGGTGCCGTGGCGCTCGGCGAGTCCGGCGGCGAGCGCGATGCCCTGGTCGACCAGCCAGAGGGCCTGACCGAGATCGCCGCTGGACCACAGGGCGGCCTGCAGGGCGAAGGGATCCTCGCCGGCGAGCAGGCGACGGAGCACCGGGCTCGTGGGGGCATTTGCGACGCGGAGCTCGCCGACGACGCAGGTCTGCTCGTCATCAGGACGCTGGAGCACCCGGGCGAGGGCTGCGGGCAGGCTGAGCTCGGCCACACCCAGAATCGCGCCAGCCACGCACACGCCATGGGCGCCCAGGACGGCTGCGACCGCGGCGGTGTGGGGGCCGACGCCCGCGTCCAGGATCACCTTGCCGGGCTCGGGGCAGGACGCGAGGAGCTCCAGGCCGTCCCGCTCGCCGTGGAGGCCGCCCGCTTCACGACCACGCAGCCAGATCCCCGCATATCCGGAGGGCACCGGCCGGGGCACGACGGTCTCTACCCAGGTCGGGCGGTCGAGCACGGGGGCGCCATCCTCGGCGAGGACGACAGGGCCGCTGCCCGGAGCCGGTCGGCCAGGGCGGATCCGCACCCACGCGCCATCGGGCACGGTGTCCGGCGTGTGCACCGTCGCGTCGATGACGGGCACACAGCCGCACTCGAGCACGAGTCCGGCGAGGTGGGCGGCGTTGGCGGGCAGGAGGACGTGGACGCCCAGGTCCATGCAGCGCTCCGGGTACGTGGGGAGGGGAGGTTAGCAGCGCAGGCCACGGGCTTCACACGTCACTTGACGGGTGAATCGCGCCTCACCGGACCCTCGCCAGATCCACCTTCAGCCGAGCCACCAGGTGGTGCCGCGCGTCTGACCGGTTCGATAGACGATTCCGAGCTTCTCCAGCTCCAGCAGCTCCTGCCGGATCTGGAGCATGGGTGCATCGAGACGTTCCGAGAGGGTCTTGGATTTCGCACTCTCCAGCTCCGCCAGCAGGTCCACGAGGCGCTCGGTGAGGGGCTGGGTCGGATCGTCAGCGGGCTTGATCGGCGCGGGCTCGGCGGGGGGCTCTGCCGGTCGCGGCTTGTGGGTCGCGCTCCGGCGCTTGACCTTGCCCTGCACCCCGGTCTGGAACCCGCTCCAGCGGCTGGTGGCGCGCACGCCCGGGTACTCGACCGGATCGCCGAAGGCAAGCTCCAACGCCGCACTCGAGCCGGCGGCATATAGCGGCTCGAGGGTGGTGCCCAGCTCGGCGCGGCCAGGGGGCGGTCCGAGGGCGTAGACGCCGGGTCGGGCCTCCTCGTGGGCCTCCACGCGCAGCTTCAGCGGGGGCAGGGGGGTGGGGCTGATCCACCAGTCCTCGTCTTCGGGCGGGGCGGCGCCGGACTCCTCGCGGGCGGTGTGCAGCGGTCGGGGATCGCCCCAGGCACGGCGCAGTCGGGCGAGGAGCTGGTCGCGGTTGAGGCCGCGCAGGGTCAGCAGCAGGAAGGGGTCGCCGTCGAGCGCCTCGGAGATGACGTTGTGCACGGCGGCCATGTGACCGCACGGCATGTGGAAGTCGCCGCAGTCGCACACGCCGTCGAGCTCGCCGAGGGTGGGCAGGAGCGGCAGGTCGCGCTCGCCGAGATCGCGGATCAGCTCCTCGGGCAGGTCGCCTTCGAGCATGGCGGCGATGTCGACGAGGTGCAGGAGCATGCGGGAGACGACGCGCCCCCACTCCTCGTCCTCGAACACGCGCACCCGGATGGTCACCCGGTGGGTGTTCCGGTTGGTGACGACCTCGGCGCTGGCGAGCCCGGGGCTGAACCACAGGTCGCGGACCCGACCGCTGCGTGCCAGGGTGCGGCCGCGGGCAAGCTGGGCGTGGTGGGTGGGGCCGAGCTCGTCGAAGATGGCCATCCAGCTCTCGGCCGCCCAGCCCTTGGGCCGTGCCGACGCGACGATGCCGTCCTTGGGGGCGCTGAGTCGCGTGCTCATCGCTCGTCCTCCACGACGGCATCCTCGCCCAGGCTGACGAGTGCGCGCAGGGCGTCGTCGTCGAGCTCGGTGACCCAGCCCTCGCCCGAGCCGACCACCTGTTCGGCCAGCGCGCGTTTCTCCTCGAGCAACGCGTCGATCCGCTCCTCCAAGGTCCCCTGCGTGATCATCTTGTACACCTGCACGTTGCGGTGCTGGCCGATGCGGTAGGCGCGATCGGTCGCCTGGTCCTCGACCGCGGGGTTCCACCAGCGGTCGTAGTGGATGACGTGGGTGGCGCGGGTCAGGTTGAGGCCTGTGCCCCCGGCCCGCAGGCTGATGATCAGCACGGGGGCTGCGTCCTCGTCTTCCTGGAACGCGTCGACCATGCGCTCGCGCTCGTGGGCGGCGGTGCCGCCGTGCAGGAAGGGGGCCTCCATCGAGAAGGTGTCGCGCAGGAAGGTCTTCAGCCGCTCTCCCATCTCCCGGTACTGGGTGAAGATCAGGGCGCGGTCGTTGGCCTCGGTGATGGCGGTGATCAGGTCGCGCACGCGCTCGAGCTTGCCGGAACGCCCGGCCAGGGGCCCGCCCTCCTTCAGGTAGTGGTCGGGATGGTTGCAGACCTGCTTGAGCGCCGTGAGCATGGCGAGGACGCGGCCGCGGCGCTCGATGTCCTCCGCCTCGCGGATCCGCTCCATCGACTCCTCGAAGACCTGCTCGTACAGGCGGGCCTGCTCGGCGGTGAGCGAGGTGTAGTCCTTGCGCTCGATCTTGTCGGGGAGGTCGTCGATGATGTCGGGATCGGACTTGAGCCGGCGCATCAGGAACGGCGAGACGCCCAGCCGCAGCTGGTTGGCGAGGTCTTCGTCGCCGAACCGCTCGATGGGCACGGCGACGTTTCGGTGGAACGCGCGCCTGGGGCCGAGCAGGCCGGGGACGAGGAACTCCATCAGCGACCACAGCTCGTCGAGGCGGTTCTCGACCGGGGTGCCGGACATGGCGACCCGGTGGCGGGCGCGCAGTCCACGGGCAGCACGGGCGCGCTTGCTGTCGGGGTTCTTGATGGCCTGGGCCTCGTCGAGCACGACCACGTCCCAGTCGAACTCCTCGAGGTCCTCGGCGTCGCGGGAGAGCAGGCCATAGGTCGTGAGCACGACGTCGTGCCCGCGGAAGCGGCGAGGATTGCGGTACAGGCCGTGGTAGCGCATCACCTTGAGATCGGGCGCGAAACGCTTGATCTCGCGGGTCCAGTTGCCGAGCACGGACGTCGGGCAGACCACCAGGTGGGGCTTTCCAGTGCGGCCGCGGGAGAGCAGGTAGGCGATGAGCTGCACGGTCTTGCCCAGGCCCATGTCGTCGGCGAGGCAGGCACCGAGGCCGAGGCGGCCCAGGGTGACGAGCCAGCTGAAGCCGCGATGCTGGTAGGGGCGCAGGGTGCCGACGAAGCCTTCGGGGACGGGCGTCTCGGGCGGATTGCGCAGGGCCTCGATGATGAGGTCCAGGCGCTGGTCGGCGACGACCGGAATCCCCTGATGCTCGCCGGTGAGCACGGCGCGCAGGGCGGCGGCGCCGGGGAGGGTGCCCTCTCCGGTCAGGTCGGTGGGGAGCTTCTTCACCTCGGCCGGGTCGAGCAGGACCCACTGGCCATCGTGGCGGACGATCGGGCTCTTCTTCTTGATGAGGGCGTGGAAGGTGTCGCCGTCCACCTGGCGGTCGCCGATGGTGACCTCCCAGCGGAAGGTCAGCAGGCCGTCCAGGCTGATCGCGCCGTCGGCGTCGGTGTCGGGGACCTCGATGCGCATCCGGGCACGCAGGCGGCGGCTGCCGGCGGCCTCGAACTCGGCGGGAATCCGAACGACGAAGCCTGCTTCTCGCAGAGCTGGCGCCCCCTTGGACAGGAAGCTCCACGCCTCGTCGGCATTCAGCATGAGGTCGATCGGACGCTCGCCCTGGAGCGCCTTGCGCAGCGGGCCCCAGGTGCGGCTGGCGCGGGCGAGTCCTCGGAGCGCGTGGTGGGCGGGGTGCTCGTGGGACTGCCCGCCGAGCTCGATCTCCGGACCGGCGTCCCAGGCGGCCTCGATGGGCACGCTGGCGTCGGCGTCATGACCGGCGACCAGCTGCAGCTTGAGCGGGAAGCTGCTCCCCCGGCCGCGGGGCAGGCCGAGCTTGAGGCCGAGCACGACCGCACCGGCATCCGCTTCGTTGGACCAGGCGCGGAGCAGCTCGGGGATGGCCTGGTAGCGGGCCTCGCGCAGCTGGAAGGAGGCGTCGGGCCCCCGGAGGGACTCGCCGAGGTCGCGCGCCCAGCCACGGGCGGGGTTGGGCCAGGTCTCGGTCCGGTAGAGGGTGTCGATCGTGCGATCGACCCAGCCGCGCACGACCCGGCGGGCGGTGGGCAGGGTCACGGGTCCGCGGTCGTTGAGCGGCTCGGCGCGGGACCAGGCGGGCAGGGCGGCGGCGATGTCGTCGAGGGAGCGGCGGTCCTCCTCGTGCATGAAGAGAGCGCGCCAGCGGGCCTCCCCGTCGATGACGGTGGGCACGGCACGCTGGGCCGCAGCCAGGCGCAGGCCGAGCTTCACCGCGGCGGCGAGGCAGCGGACGCCGTCGCTGACCTTGGCGTCGCGGGGCAGATCCACCATCATCGGCACGAGCTCGGCGAAGTCCACGTCGAGACCGTAGGTTCGCCGACGCTTGTAGCCCTCACCGGGCGACGCGAGCGGGCGGGTCGCCCCTTCTCCGGAGAGGCGGAGCAGCAAGGGCAGCTCCCTCCCGGCGGTCACCTCGAGGGGCTCCTCGAGCGACCAGAAGAACACTCGACCCTCGCTTGTCCACGTGGTCTGCACCTGGGGCAACGAGATCCTCCCGCGGGCCGCGTCGGCGACCCCAGTGTTTCGATGATCTGCTCTCTGTCAGGCAGATACACGACACCGCGCATCGTACTCGCCTTGTGTCGTCGGTCGGCGCGCGTCGTGGACCCGGGTCCGTAAAGAGCGTGTCAGGAGCCCGTCGGGTACGGAGTTGACGCACCGTTCAGGATCGGGGTCGGGGAGCGACCACAGGCGATGTCAATTCGACACGGGTGGAGCGGGACGCCGGGCGGAAGCGATCGCCGTTCCGCCGAGGTCTTGCGCAGGCACCCGTCGGGGCAGCGAGGAACGCTAGAAGTCGTCCTCGTCCTCGTCCTCGTCCTCGTCGTTGTCGTCGGCGACCTCGTCCCACTCGATGTTGCACAGGCGCTCGAGCAGGCTGACGATCTCCTCGCCGGTGTACTCGAACTCGTCGTTCGAGGTCATCTCGGACTCGAGCACTTCCTTGAGCGGCGCGTCCAGCTCACCCTCTTCCTCGAGGCTGATGAGGATGTCGTCGATGCCGTTCTCATCGGCGTACAGCTCGAGTTGCTCGATCACGAAGTCCACGATGGGCTCCGCGTCGGGGGTGTCGTTGTAGGCCTCGAGGAGCTCGTCGAGCTCGTCCACGAGGTTCTCGCGGAACTCGTTGTCCAGGATCATCTGTCGCTCCGGGGGAGGGCGGAATCGGGTGCTAGCACCCTCCACGCGGCCCTTCAAGGCGGTTGTCGATCTGGGGTGGGGAGTGGACGGCCAGAGTGTGCCAGACGGGTCTATGCACAACCAAGCTACCCCTCGTCCCAGGTCGCGCTAACGTGATGCCATGTTCACCGATGACCTGCTGAAAGCTCTCCCGAAGTCCGATCTGCACTGCCACCTCGATGGCTCGCTGCGCATCCCCACGCTCATCGAGCTGGCGCGCGAGCAGGGGGTCAAGCTGCCCTCCGACACCGAGGAGGGACTGCGCGAGCTGGTGTTCAAGGAGTCGTACCGCGACCTCCCCGAGTACCTGCACGGCTTCGCCTACACCTGCGCGGTGCTCACCGACCTGGAGGCGCTCGAGCGGGTCTCCTACGAGCTCGGTCAGGACTGCCTCGCCGAGGGCGTCTGCTATCTGGAGGTCCGCTTCGCCCCCCAGCTGCACGTGCGCCCCGGCATCACCGTCGCCGACGTGCTCCAGGCGGTCGACCGGGGCCTCGATCGGGTTCGCCGCGAGCACGAGAACTCCCCCGACGTCAGCGAGAAGGGCCACCCGCCGTTCCGCTATGGGCTCATCACCTGCGCCATGCGCAACTTCAGTGCCGGATTCTCCCCGTACTACGCCAACCTCCTGGATGTGCTGGGCAAGCACTGGTCCATGAAGGACGTCTACTCGGTCGCCTCGCAGACCCTGGTCCGCGAGGTGGTCGACGCGCGCGATCGGCTGGGCATCCCGGTGGCCGGCTTCGACCTCGCGGGCGCAGAGGCGGGCCACCCGGCCAGCGATCACGTGCAGGCCTACGCCTACGCCCACCAGCACTTCCTCAAGAAGACCGTGCACGCGGGGGAGGCCTACGGCCCGGAGAGCATCTTCCAGGGCATCACCCTGCTCCACGCCGATCGCGTCGGCCACGGCACCCACCTGTTCCGGACCGACATGGTGCAGAGCAGCGATCCGGTCCGCTACGTGCGCCAGCTGGCCGAGTACATCGCTGACCGGCGGATCACCCTGGAGGTCTGCATCACCAGCAACCTCCAGACGCTGCCGGAGCTGCGCCGGGTCGAGGATCACCCGCTCGGCCGCATGATCGACGAGCGCCTGTCCTGCACCCTGTGCACGGACAACCGTCTGGTCTCGAGCACGACCGTGAGCCGCGAGCTGCGCCTGGCGGCCGACGCCTTCAAGCTCCGCCCCAGCCAGCTGCGCAACCTGGTGCTCCACGGCTTCAAGCGCAGCTTCTTCGCCGGCTCCTACAAGGAGAAGCGCGCCTACGTACGCCAGGTCATCGACCACTACGACACGGTCGCAGCCGAGCACGGGGTTCCGCGGGTCCAGCGCGGAGATTTCGTCTAGCGGAGGTCCGGACCGCGCAGCGAGGCCGGAGGCCCGCTAGAACGCCGAGATCGTCCCGCGCAGCGGGACGACCGAAGGGGCCGTAGCAAGGCAAGCCGCGCGAATGGCACCGCCACGAGAGACGCCGGAGGCGGATCGAGTGGGAGAAGGTGTCCTTCGCGTGGTTTGACGCAGCGTTCTGCGGTGGCCATCCGGCCATCCGGCCATCCGGCCATCCGGTCATCCGGCCATCCGGTCATCCGGCCATCCGGACTTCCGCCCTCCCTACCCCACCACTTCCACGTCGCTCACCCGACTCCCGGCCCCCAGCGCGCCGACGGAGAGCAGGAGCGGGAGCACGGTGCGCCAACGGGTGGACAGGCCCTGGTTGACGGCGACGACGGCGAGGGCGACGGAGAGGGGGGTGCCGACGATGGCGGCGACGGAGCTGGCCTTCTTGATGGCGCCGAACCAGGGGCGGACCTGGGGGATCCAGGGGAGGATCTTGCCGATCGGGGTGCCGGCGAACTGCAGGAAGAGCCGGCCGGCGGCGCCGGCGCCGTAGCTGGTCACCGACGTGCCGCCCCAGGCGAGGGAGGGCAGGACCGAGCCGCGGGCGCGGGCCTGGTGGTCGGCGCGGAGGTCGTCGAAGCTCACGGCGGCACCGTCTTCGAGGGCGTTCGCGGCGAGCGCCTCGGTGAGGGTGGCGAGGCGCTCCCAGGCGTCTTCTCCGTGAACCCGGTCCCGCACCTTGAGGCGCCGGGCGGTGCGGCTGACCATCTGGTCGAGGCTGACCTGGCCGCTCGCGTAGCCGGCGGGTGTGCAGTAGGCCCACCACAGCGCGTTCGTCACCCGCTCGGCCAGCTGGCGGGGGCTCTCCGCTCCACGGGGCGCCTTGCCCGCCGCCTCGAGGATCAACCGCAGCTCCTGGGCCTCACAGGCCGCGAGTCGATCGATGACGTCCTGACGTTGGATGGGCATGGCACTCCCGCAGTCCTGTTCCCAACATCCTACGTTCGACCGTCATGCGCTATTGCAGTTCCGGAGGTGCGCGTGCTCGTCCTGTGGTGGCTCGTGTGCATGGCGATCGCTGGAGTGCCGCTCGAGGACGCGCTGGTGCGGGTCGCGGACAAGGCGCGGCCGGCCGTCGTGCACGTGGAGGTCGTCAAGGGCCCATCCTGGACGCCCGCACTGCAGGAGCTCCTCCGGGCCCACGGGCTCGAGCTCCCCGAGGCGGCCGAGGCCGTCGCTCGGGCCACCGGCTCGGCGTTCATCGTCTCCCGGGACGGACGCCTGCTCACCAACCAGCACGTCATCGACGCCGCCGTAGAGGTGCGGGTCGTGCTCCCCGACCAGCGGGTGTTCCCCGCCACGGTCGTGGGCTCGGATCCCCGCACGGACGTCGCAGTCCTGCAGATCGAGGGAGAAGGCCCGTTTCCTTTCATCCAGATCGAGCGCAGGCCGGTGAAGGTCGGCCAGGTGGTGGTCGCCGTCGGCAGCCCGTTCGACTTCCAGAGCACCGTCACCACCGGCATCGTCAGCGCGAAGGGGCGGCGCGGGCTGGAGCGTGGGGAGATCCAGGACTTCATCCAGACCGACGCCGCGGTGAACCCCGGCAACTCCGGGGGGCCGCTGCTGGACCTCAACGGGCGGGTCATCGGGATCAACACCGCGATCTACAGCCAGGGGGCGGACCAGAACTCCGGCGTGTCGTTTGCGATCCCGGCGGACATGGCGCTGTCCGTGGTCGAGGCGCTCGAGGCGACCGGCGACGTGCCCCGCCCCAGCCTGGGGGTCGAGGTGCGCGACGTCGAGGAGGTCGAGGGCGACGCGAGCCGGCGCGGGGCAGAGGTGGCGCGGGTGGTGCCGTCCAGTCCGGCGTCTGCTGCCGGCCTGCGGCGCGGTGACGTGATCGTCTCCGTCGACGACGAGCCCATCCCCTCCGCGGACGACCTGCGCTCCCTGGTGCTCGCCCGGTCCGTCGGCCGCAAGGTCGTGCTGGGCGTGGTCCGCGCCGAGGTCGAGCTCACCGTGGAGGTCGAGCTGGCCGACCGGCGGGACGTGGGCATCGGAGCGGTGGACGTCCCCGAGGGCGCCGAGTCCTGGCTGGGCATGGACCTGGTCGACGACGGCTCCGAGCTGCGCGGCTCGCTGGGCGTGGCCGAGGGCGAGGGTCCCCTGGTGGCGCGGGTCACCCGGGGCGGGGTGGCGGCCAGCCTGGGCATCATGGCTGGCGATCGGGTCACCCGGATCGGCGGCGTGCCCGTGCTGGACCTCGAAGCGTTCCGCAAGCGCCGCGATCGCCTCTCACCGGGGGCGGTCGTGGTGACGCTCACCCGGTCCGGCGACGAGATGCTCGCCGTGCTGCCGATCCCGGCGTCCGAGGCCGAGGACGGCGGCGAACTCGATCTGGAGCCTTGAACGCCGAGGTTCGGTGCCCTACGCGTCGTCCGCGCGCTCCTGCTCGGCCTCTTCCGCATCGGTGGAGGCGTCGTCCTGCGCATCCTCGCCTGCGATGACGAAGCGCTCGGCCAGCCAGCCGTCGAGGTCGACGAGGCGGCAGCGCTCCGAGCAGAAGGGGCGCCAGCGGTTGGTGCGATTCAGGGAGGACGGGCCGCGGCACGTCGGACAAGGGACCTGCGTCATGTGGCTCGGCTACCGCGTCCAGCACGGCCTGACCAACGAGGCCCGGAAATTGGAGGCGGTTCTCCCTGCGGGTGCACGAGCGGAGGTTACGGGCCCGGTCCGCGGTCGCGAGGCGCCAGTTGGGCGCAGGTCGCGGTGAGCTAGACTGAGGGACATGCGCCGCGCACGCAGCACAAGGCGCGCACGGCAACGGGAGCGGCAATGACGGTGAACAAGGTGATCCTGGTGGGCAACCTGGGGCGTGACCCCGAGATGCGCACGAGCCAGTCGGGAACGGCCATCGCGCAGCTTTCCATCGCCACCACGGAGCGCCGCAAGGACCGTGACGGCAACTGGGGCGACCACACCGAGTGGCACCGGGTCGTCGCGTTCGGTCGCACGGCGGAGAACATCGGTCGCTTCCTCTCCAAGGGCCGCCAGGTCTACATCGAGGGCCGGCTGCAGACGCGCAAGTGGCAGGACAAGGAGGGCCAGGACCGGTGGTCGACCGAGGTCATCGCCGACGTGGTCCAGTTCCTGTCCAGCGGCAACCGTGATGGTGGCGGCGGCGGTGGCGGCTACGGCGGCGGCGGCGGCGGCTACGGCGGCGGTGGCAACAGCGGCGGCGGTGGTGGCTACGGTGGCGGCAACAGCGGCGGCGGCGGAGG
>MDTC01267182.1_pt1 | contig 15844 bp, 13 predicted proteins | sample 811181 | NCBI WGS metagenome assembly MDTC01 (sample SAMN05326644, study PRJNA326480) | marine metagenome | isolation source: seawater | place: Pacific Ocean: North | collected 2011
GTTGAACTACTCCACTGCCACCCTCCATTATTTGAAGAAAAATCTCCATCTATCAAACTTTCCATAAAAAATGTTTCTCCCAATCTCCAATCGTGAAGCATATTCTTTGTGAAAAACATTGCTACAACCATTCTTAGCCTATTATGCATCCAGCCCTCGGATGTCAACTGTCTCATAGCAGAGTCAATAATTGGAAATCCAGTATTTCCACTCTTCCATGCATCTAATTCATCTTGATTAAAGCGCCACCTAATTTTTTTTGTATAATCTTGAAATGGTAACCCTCTGCTTACTTTAGGAAAAGAGTGCATTATATTTTTATAGAATTCTCTCCATACAATTTCATCTATCCATTTAATAATACCTTTTTCACCAGAATCTAATTCAAAATTATTTATTTTAAGAGCTTCTAAAATACATCTTTTTGGAGAAATTATGCCAGAAGCTAAATATGGAGACAGCCTGCTTGTTCCCTCTTTAATGGGATCATTCCTATCAAGAGAATATCTTACAACTTTTTTATCTAAATAATCTTTTAAGATCGATAATGCATTTTTTTCACCAACTTTCCAGATAGACATATCAACGGAATGAGTTTTTTTAAAATTAAAGTTAAAATCGTTAACATTCGAAAGAACACCTGAATCATTTTTAAGAGTGTAATTAAATTCAATATCTAGTAAGTCAATGTTGAAATTTTCAATCCATCTTCTTTTGAATGGAGTAAAAACTGAATATGGTTTTTCTTCTTTTGTTTTGATAGTTCCAGGAGCATAAACAACTTGGTCATCATAAGACTCACTATTGACATTATTTTTATTTAAAATCTCTTTTACTTTATCATCTCTAGTACCTTCGTCAGCTCCAAACATATTGTTCCAATAAACTTTGTTTATGGACCTCTCTTTTATTACCTCAAGAATTTTTTTTGGATTATCTTCAAATCCCATTGAATCAATAATTGTGAGAGGGACATTAATTTTTCTTAAGTTTTCACTTAAATCTTTTAGGTTATTAATTATAAATTCGGTCTTACAATTTGCTTCATTGTGAAGTTTTATCTGTTTTGACGAATAAATATAAATACAATGAACCTCCTCAGAATTAATACATGCTTGTCTAAGTGCTGGATTGTCATCCATACGTAAATCATTTCTTAACCAGACTAAACTTTTCATAACTTTTTATTTAATTTTTGAATTTGAAAAAATGATATCAACTTGAAAATTTTCTTTCATATTTAAAATCTCAGCTGATCCACCAGCAGATTCAACTATAGCAGCGCCTGCAATTATATCCCATAAATAAATACCACTTTCTTGATATCTTTCTGCTTTCCCAGATGCAACATAACATGCAGCCATTGCCGCAGATCCAAGCATTCGTATTTTTTGCCAATCCTGCATATCTTTGATCATATTATTTAAAGAGTTATCTGAATAATTTGTATTATGAGGAAGACCGGTAATCAAAATACTTTCTTTTTTATCTGATTTTTGAGACACATTAATTGTAGTGTCATTCATCATGGAAGTGTTTGTAAATTTATCTCCTGAAAACATATCTTCATTATTAAAATCATAAATGACTCCAAGTACTGGTTTCATATCTTTTACTAACCCAATTGATACACAACAAAAAGGAATGTCTCTGTTATAATTCGCAGTTCCATCAAGTGGATCAATAATCCAAAAAATATCTCCTAAATCATCTGAAGATTTGCCACTTTCTTCAGCCAAAATTGGATAAGTGGACTCAGAAACAATTATTGATTTTATTAAATTTTCAGATTCTATATCTGCTTTTAACTTTGTATCCTTTGGATTGGAATTTAATATCTTATTAAATTCTTTCTTTTTATCTATCAATAACTTTCCAGACTCAAGAGCTGCCTTTTTTGCAAGAATTATTTCCTTTGAAAAATCTTCTACTTCCATCTATCCCTTATATGTAACTCTATAAATTACATTATATTTATCATCTGACAAAAGCATTGAACCATCTTTCAGAATCAAAGGTGTTACTGGTCTACCCCATGCAGATTCATTTGAAAGCCAACCTGAAATAAAATCTTCTTGATAAAGATAATTACCGCCATCATCAAGCTTAACAAAAACCACTGTGTAACCAGACTTTTTAGTTCTATTCCATGATCCATGAAGAGCAACAAAAACACTATTTTGATATTTTTTTGGAAATACATCTTTATCATAAAATGTCATTCCTAATGGAGCTACATGCGGACCTAGTTCGGCAATAGGATCCACAAAAACTTTATCTAGAGTGGGTATTAAATTACCAAATTCAGGATCAATTACGTCTTTTGCATGCTTATATGGATAACCATAAAAACTACCCTCTTTATTTATAACATTCAACTCACATGATGGTGAGTCATCTCCCAGCCAATCTCTACCATTATCAGTAAAATACATTTTCTTTGTTATTGGGTGCCAATCAAATCCAACACTGTTTCTGACTCCATCTGCAACAGTTATTAGTTCTCCATCTTGATACTTGTGAATAGCTGCAAATCTTTTATCTTTTGTTTGTGGTTCCAAACAAATGTTACATGGGACACCAACCGGAATATATAAATTACCATCAGGGCCAAAATCTATATATTTAAAGCCATGCCAGGTTTCTGACGGGAGATTATCCATAAGAATTTTTTTTTCAGGTAATGTCTTAGAATTTTTACTAAGCCATTTATCGATATTTTTTATAATCCAAATAGTATCGATTTCAGCAAAATATAAATCACCATCATATACACTTACTCCAGTAGGATTTTGCAAACCATCTGCGACTAATATTTTTTTTTCAGCGTAACCATCTTGATTTTTGTCATAAAGCGCATAAATTTTGTCACCTTTTTTCGAACCAACTAAAATGAAACCTTGATCGGTTTCAGTTATTTGTCTAGGTGAATCTAAGTCGTCAGCAAAGATATTTATTTCAAAGCCGTCTGGAAGATTTAAAGTATCAAGTACTTCATTAGCATTTAAGAAAAATGAGATAGAATAAGCATTAAATATAATGAAAATAGAAACGAATTTTTTTAGATATGTATTAAATTTAATCATAGTTAGTAATAAAATAAAAAAATGGACTTAACAATAATATTAGATTACATAATTATAAGCATAATTGCATCAATGACTATAAATTCTGTTTTAAGAAATTATGCCAAAAGATATAAAATACTTGTCGATCTTCCTGATAGAAATAGAAAATTTCATAGGAGACCAACTCCCATAACTGGAGGGATTGGCATTTTGTTGGCTCTTCTCATATCTGGGAAATTATATATTGATTTAAATGATTTAACAGGTTACGTACCAGAATTTACTTTTCAGTTAGTGCTTATATCAGTTCCATTACTAATTTTATTTATTATTGATGATATAAAAGATTTAAAACCATATTTTAGAATTTTAATTCAGAGTTCTTTGTCGGTTTATATGATCATGAGTACCGGAGTATATCTAGAAACATTAGGAAATTTATTTGGTTTTGGGAATATTAGTCTTGGAATATTAGGTATTCCTTTTACAATTTTTTGTGTTGTAGGTGTAATGAACGCTTTCAACATGATGGATGGGATCAATGGTTTATGTTCTGGTTGTGCAATGCTTGCCTTACTTTTAATTGGTTTTTACTCGGGTTTAATTTATGACTCAATGTTAGTCTTAATTGTTGGTTCCATGATAGGATTTTTAATATTTAACTTAGGTTTTTTTGGTAAAAAAAGGGGAGTATTTCTTGGAGATAGTGGTTCAAATTTAATAGGATTTTGGGTTGCTTGGATTGCAATATACTCCTCTCAGAATGAAATTTATAGTATTGAGCCAGTAACTATGCTTTGGTTTATTGCTATTCCGCTTCTTGACTGTATTGGATTGATTGTTGATAGACTAAAAAAAGGAAAAAATTGGAGCACTGCCGGAAGAGATCATATTCATCATAAACTAATGGAGAAGTTCTCATCAAGAGGAACTCTTTTTGTCATTTTGATTATAACTCTTATAACGGGTTTATTTGGTATGTTAATTGATGAAATTTGGCCATCATATATTTCAATGATATTGTTTTTAATATACGGACTTGTGTATTATGTAGTATTAGGTTTCTTTGGTAAAAATTTTCTAAAAATAAATAAAGAAAATGTTTAGTTTTTTTAAAAAAAGTAAAAGTGATAAAAAAATAAATGTTAAACCATCATTTGAGATGGAGCTTACTGCGGCTGTTTTAGCATATGAAATTGCGAGATCTGATGGAGAAATAAGTGATGATGAATTAAATATTCTAATGCAGGAGATTGAAAAAATATCTGTAAAAGTTAGTAAAGATAAAAATGAAGTTTTAAAAATAGTAGAGATTTACAGCAAAGATAGTGTATCGTTTCACGAATTTATTGAAGATATAAATTCAACATATTCAAAAGAAGAGAAGATATCTCTATTGAAGTTCATGTGGCAAACTGCATATGCTGACGGAAAGTTGGATGTAGATGAAGAAAAACTTGTTCGCAGAGTAGCAGATCTAATCAGAATCAAAGATATTGAGGTTCTCAAGCTAAAAGATTTAACAAAAAATACAACTCAATCATAATCGATAGAGCTTGCATTTTCTATAATAAATCTTTCTGAACTTTTTCGATCACAATCACCATTATAATTCTTTATATTTTTGTCGTATTCATCATTACCTACAAAAGTAGACATTTGAAAAAGAACAACGCACTTTTCAATTTCACTGAGCCTTTTATCTAAATATAAATCTTCTGTTAAAGTTTGCAGTGACAAATTATCTTTAGCCATTTGGAGATTTTTTTTATTATCAATGATCATAAATGATCTTTTGCTTTGGTTTTCTTCAAAAAAAGGAAGCCATTGAATTTTATTTGAAGAAAATCCTGGGTCCCCTGTTTTTGCAAAATTACTCCAAAATAGCATCATATTCCTGGAAGTGAAAAATTTTGAAATGCCTTTTGGATATATAAAGTTTGAGATTGGTGAACCTCCCACTAGCGTAGCATCTCCAGCAAGTAATGGTATCTCAAGAGCATGAGATGCTCCAATTAATTGGCTAAAATCAGCAATTATGAACTTTCTCTGATCATCCCAGTCAAACCTATACGAATATAAATTTTTATTTCCAGCAATTCTTAAAGAATTTAATGGTTCATCTACTCCTCTTACTTTCCAAGCAGAACTCCTATAAAAATTAAAGGCTTCATATGCGTTTTTATCTTTAATTAAAACTTTTGGTATATCGAATAAAGAGGAGCCAACTGAATTATCAAGTTCTACGAAATAATCTGAAAAGGCTAGCCAGAATTTTACTTCATCTCTATTTGAACCAGCAATTGTTGGAACATTATTTACAAATTCTTTTTTAGATAAAGCTTCTTTAAGCCCAATTTTTGGAATAACAATACCATCATTGGTTAATAATGGAATTTCTTCAAAATTTTTTCTGTTAAAGTAATATTCATAGAAATCTTGTCCCGATAAATTTAATAAAATTTCTTTTAGTTCCGCTTTAGAAAAATCATCCTGTGACTTATTATCATATTTATCTTCAATAATTCTATTAGCAATAGACCAACTTGTATGATTAGAAGAAAATGAATCTTGTATCTGTTTATATGCTTGATCGGGTAAAATTGACTCAGTATATCCTGACATAGAGATAGCTTTGTGAAACAATCCTTTTGCATGTTTCGATACAAGTAAAGACAAAACATTATGACCTCCTGCAGATTCTCCAAAAATAGTTACATTATCTTGATTACCACCAAAAAGATTAATGTTTTCCTTTACCCATTCTAAAGATGCAATTATGTCTAAAGTGCCAAAATTTGAAGTTTTATCTATCCCATCCTGAAGTCCTTGAATTGCTGGATGTGTAAACCAACCAAATGGTCCGAGCCTGTAATTAATTCTCACAATAATTACATTATGTCTTTTTACTAATTTGCTAAAATCATATATATCTTTTAGTCCAGATGTATTACCACCTCCATGAATCCAAACCATAACTGGAAGTTTTTCTTTATTTTTTTTTGCTGGCTTAAAAATATCAAGATAAAGACAATCTTCACTACCTGAAATCAATTCATCACTAAAATCAGACGAACCTCCAAAGCCTGAAGTTCTCTGGATACAAAAATTTCCTGTTTTTGGTTGTATAAAGCTTGAATTATCAGAAATTTTTCTTGGGGCTCTCCATCTCAAGTCATTAATAGGAGGCTTTGCATACGGAATATCCTCCCATATTATTACCTTATTATTTTTATATCCTTGAGTTATGCCAGAGGACGTCTTTATAAGCAATTCGTCTGAGTTAATAAAACTAATAAATAATAAAGATAAAAGGAAAAAGATCTTTTTCAATTTGAATTAGAATAAATGATTTTAAAAATTAATGCATAATATTATATATAATTTCGGGATGTAGCGCAGCCTGGTAGCGCACTACACTGGGGGTGTAGTGGTCGTCGGTTCAAATCCGGCCATCCCGACCAAAGCTTAATTTAATGAATTTTTTATATTATGTGAGGGTCGTAGAGTTAATTTTTTCCTTTCATTAATCACATATTCCACTTTTGTAAGTGGGTTTCTCCCAATTCTTTTTGGTGAGAGATGATAGTAAAAAGTACCAAAATTGGATATCTTAACCTTACTTTTAAATGAATTCTCAACGACCAGTTTTATAAAGGTATTTAGAAAAGAATTTGAATCTGAAGAAGAAATAAGAGTCTTGGAAGAGATATTTTTTGCAATATCCTTTTTTCCAAGACTCATTAATTAGTTTCTTCTAAGTTCCTGTACCTGTTCCAGTGCCTGTACTTGTTCCAGTACCTGTACCTGTACCTGTTCCAGTTCCAGTTCCTGTGGAGGTTCCAGTACCTGTACTTGTTCCAGTACCTGTTGAAGTTCCAGTTCCTGTTGATGTATCAGTGTTAGTATTTGTTGCGGTACCAGTATCATTATTATCATCAAGACCACCAACATCTCTAATACTAACAGTGATTTCTTGTGTAGCTGCATTTGAGCTTGCATCAGTTGCGGTTACAGTAGCAGTAATATCATATGTACTGCCATCGTAAGGAAGATCAACAGGATTATCAGACTGAGCCTCATAATCCGCAGGTGTTACAAAAGTTAAAACACCATCAGCTGTAATAGTTAAATCATCATTTCCAGATAGAGTGAAAGTAATACTTTGAATATCTGTAGCTGTCACAGTTCCAACAGCTGTAGCACCTTCGTCTACCACAAAAGTTGATGATGAAGTGAATACTGGAGCAGTCGTATCAACAACATTAACAGTTCTTGTTGCAGTACCTGCATTACCGGAAGCATCTGTAGAGGTATAAGTAATTGTATATGTTCCCAAAGTGTCAGGATCTACAGTATCACCACTAGTAACGACAGTAACTTCACCAGAAGCGTCTGTTGCAGTTGCACCAGCATCTGTATATGTTCCCCCAAGCTCAACTGTGGCAGGATTTTCACCAGTAACTGTAACAACAGGGGCTGTAGTATCTGCAACTGTAACAGTTCTTATTACGTCAGTAGCAGCATTTCCAGATGCATCACTAGCAGAGTAAGTGATTGTGTATGTTCCCACAGTGTCTGTATCAACTGTTCCTGAAGAGGTAACTGTTATTGCGCCCGAGGCATCCGTTGCAGTTGCACCAGCATCTGTATATGTTGTTCCTAACTCAACAGTTACTGAGGCATCGCCTGTTAAAGTTATTACAGGGGCAGTAGTATCAACAACATTAACGGTTCTAGTTGCTGTTGCAGTATTACCATCTAAATCAGTAGCAGAATATGTAATAGTGTAAGTGCCAACAGTAGACGTATCCACCGTACCTGAGGAAGTAACTTGTGTTACGCCATGAAATTCATCAAAAGCTGACGCACCTTGGTCAGTATAAGCATCTCCTAGTTCAACAGTAGCAGGATTGTCACCTATTACTGTGATGACTGGAGGTACATTGTCATCGTAACCATCATCGGTCACTGATGCAATTGCTCCAGCACCAACTAGTGCAAGAAGAACTTTTTGTATAGCACTTAGTTCTGCTCTAACTGCAGCAAGTCTTTCCGACATCGCTTTGTTGGTTGATGGATTTTGTGTAACGTTGAGTTCATTCATTAAAGAATCTTCTTCATTAATTAAGAATGATCTCCTGTCTTGAAGTTCTTTTATCCCCATAGAACTAACTTTCTGCTCTATTTCAGCTAATTGAGCTGAACTTAAATCTGCATAAAGCCCCACAGAAAGAATTGTAAAACTTAATAATAAAAATTTTTTCATAGCTATTACCTCAAATATTTGCTACTAAGAGTTATATTCACATAAATAATTAACTTACACAACTCTGGAAGAGAATAATACGTCATTTTTAATCAAATTGACATATATTTAATATGTTTTTTTTATAATCATTATTTAAAAACAGCTTTTCATGTTTAATTTGGAATATTAAGCAGCAATATCAGTGCAAATTAAATTTTATCTAGCTCTTAATCAATTGGTCTGAATCGAACTAATAAATCATGTAATGTATTTCTTCTAACAAGCTTTGCACCAGGATCCTTGGTCAATGGCCTCCATGTATATGCTATTGAATTGCCAAAAATTGGTATGTTAAAGAAAATACCTTTATCAAAACTGCCCTCCCCAAATTGTTCAGTTGAAACATCTGTAAATGTTGCAAAAGCACCGAAACTTACTCCACTTTCTAACCTTCTAGAAAATTCAACAGTTGTGCCTATATCACCTGCCAAATACTCACCCATAGATATTTTTAAATCAAAGGGTATTATTCCATAATTTCTATAGTAAAAATTTGCTGTCAAAAAAGTGTTTTCGTAATCTAAGTGACCAAAACCCCACTCATAATCCCTCTTTTTTACTTTAAAAAGTTCAGCACCAAAAGAATAATTTGTATTTGGTTTAAAAAATAAATATTCAGCTCCTACACCAGAGAACATATCCTCAAGAATGCCTCCTGTTATCATCATATGATGATTATCTTTTGGGGTCAGATGATAATCAAATTGCGCTCTACCAATTAAAATACCCTCATCCATATTTTTAAGATATTGCTTCACATCAGATCTTACTTGAGCTGGAAAAGTATCTATTGGTGGAAACCTTAAATCATCAAAATTATTTGCAAGACTATATTTTAAATTAACATTAAAAAATAAATTTTCTCTCAAAATAATTTCAGTATTATTCTCAATAAGGAAGGCGCCTTTAAAAAATTCTTCCCTTGATGCAATAAAAGGTTTAAATCTAAATCCAGTGGACGTATTAAAAAGACTAGTGGTTGGTCTTTCATAAATAACTGTAGCATTTCTTTTAAAAGCTTCGTCAATTTCAGAAACGCCTCTCAAATCTGCAATTTTGATGTCTTTTTTAATATTTTTATCAATACCAGCCTTTAATGATGCCTCTGAAATAATTCTTTCAACAACATTTAAATCAGGATGTATAAATTGAGTTAACTCTAAGCCAATTGATTTCGAACTTTCTGAAATTTTTTTTACACCAATTCCATTTTCTTCCAAATTTCTAATAAGCTTTGTATATTTATCATCATCTTCATTAGTATCAGGATTTTGATATTCGTATTTTTTATAAGATGACTTTGGACTATTTTTGTAAACTATTTTCAACGAGGCATAATTGCCTCTTTCGTATGAGAGACCAACATTAAAATTTTCATTTATTGAATAAGATATTCCAAATGAATATTCACTTTTCTTTTTTTCATATGCGATAATTTGAGAATCTACATTTGTAGTATCTTTTTCAATCATAAATAACAAGTTCCTATTTAAAGCATAAGAGACTCCATAAAAAGGAGAAGCTGTTTTACCTGAAAAATATTTATTTAAATTAAGTTGTCCGCCTTTATCCTCGAAATTTATAGGTCTATTTTTAAAATCTTCTCTAATGTACCCGAATGGATTAGATATTTTTGAATTAGATCCGTTTAATTGTCCCCATCCAAGTCCAAGATGAAAATCTAATTTATTTTTTCCATAACTTGCAACAATATATTCAGAATTATGTAGCCCCGTTCCAGCAAAATCATTTAATCCGACAGCTATTGCAGGAAAAATACCTTCTTCTTTTAGTCTGATTTTTAAATTAAATCCTTTATCTTTATAATCTTGATACGAATATCCTGGATAGGGTCTTCCTTGAATATTGCTGTAAAAAAAAGATGCCTCAAACCAGTCATATGGATTTGATGAAAGAGTTATTTTTTGATCTGGTGTTCCGTCATAAAGTGTTACTCCATGAGCACCTTCATCATAAAATCTGGCTGTAGGTAAATTTATAAGACCCACAACACCATGATTGTTATATATGTTATAGGTGAAATTATCCGCATAAATAACGGATGACAAAAAAAGAAATATAAAAATAAAGTCTTTTTTTATAAAATTAGAATTTTCTAACATTCATAATCTCTATCTAATTGTTATCAATTGCAGATAAAGACGCTAATGCAACTCCAAGATTACCTAAAATAGATACATATGCTTGAGTTGCAAGCCTTCTTGATGCAGAGTTATCAATTTTTCTAGGTACAAAAATTACTGATCCTGGATACATTTTGAGATCTCGAGGCTGATTTGCAAATAAGTTTCTTTGTTTTGAATATCTCTGTGTTTCACCGTTTGGATGAAGTATATAAATAGATTCCTTGTCAGCTAATCTCTTATAACCACCAGATTTTTCTACAAAATAATCAACACCTCTATTTGATGAAAAAGATACCGCACCCTCTGAAGAAACTTCTCCGTATACAAAAACACTATTTGTTTTTTCTGGAACAATTAAGGAATCTCCTTCACGTATATTTATAAAATTCTCATTTTCTTCACTCAATAAATCTATAACAATCCTGCCACTAGGAGAAGAATTTTTTATTTCCTCAGTTAATCTTACAATCGGCATTAAATCAGCATTCTGTCCAATGTTTAATTGACTAATAAGAATAATGTTATCGAGGAACTCCTCGTATAATAATTCTTGAGCTTTTTCATTAATTAATTTTGCATCATTATTTTCATAAACAGCCCCAAAAGGATAGGCATTTTCAGTAAATCCTCCAGCTTTTTTAACTAAATCTTCAATTGTTTCTCCTGCAGCCATTATATATTTACCTGGTTTATAAACAGCACCTGTAATTGAAGCAGTTCTGTATGAAAATTCTCTAATATAAATTAAATCTCCATCAATGGGTTTGATAGATTCAAACTGAGAAACATTTGTTATAGGTATTGATCTAAGACTACCATCTAATATCCTTTCTAATGAAATGTTTTGAAGATCTGCTGTTTGTTTGATTCCATTTGAATATTTTATAATACTATCTAAAAATTGATCTTCAGAAATTTCGTACTTTGCTGGTCTTTTAACTGCACCATTGATTGTGATAACTCCTTTTCTGGCTTCAACAAAGACAACATCACCGGAACGAAGGCGTTTTTTTAATGAGTAATTTCCATCAATAAGTAAGTCATACACATCCAAGGTATCAACAATCTTACCATTTCTTAGTAAATTTATTTCTCTGTAAGATCCAAATTCATTTACACCTCCAGCAGCATTCAAAGCATGTAATATGTTTGAGTTTCCAGTGAGAGTATAAACACCAGGATTTTCTGCATTACCGGATACTAAGATATTAACATCTCTTATTTTATCTAAGCTGATGTATGAATCAGTTTGAATGTATACAGAGTCAACAAAAGATTTCACAAGCGTGGAAGCTTCATCTAGAGTTAATCCAGCTAATGTTATTTTTCCAATATCTGGGATATTTATAGATCCATCTCCTTTGATAGTAAAAGTATCAAATAAATCTGATTCACCAATGAGTTGTATTCTTAAAATATCTCCGATATCCAGTGTGTAAGATGAATCAGGATTAGGCTCGTTTATTGGCATAAATGAAGTTTGAAATGTTTTGAAGAAGTCAGATCCAAACAATTTAAGATCCTCAGAAATTTCGAGATTTTCGCTAGAATTAAGTCTTCTTTCAAGCTCCCTTAGATCATTCTCAAGTCTTGTCTTTAACTTAATGAGTTCCTCTTGTTGCTCAAATTTGCTTGAGTAAAGTGTAGACCGATAATTGTTTTTAAGATCATCTATATTTTCATCTGCTCTATCCATTAGGTCATCCTTTATATCCTCTGGAAGGCTATCTAGATATGATTCATCTAATTCTTGAGCATAAACAAAACTCAATGAAAACAAGAATATAAATGGTAAAAATTTTAAACTATTCATAAATTTCTCTGGATTGAATAACAATTATATATAAACTAGCTGGATTATATATAATTTTGTAAATCATTACATTTTTTAAAATAAAGAGTATTTTAAATTTCTAGGCCGGGAATAGTTACAGAGTCAATTGATAAAGCTTTCTTAATAATCTCATCCATTACTTCATTTACTTCTTCATCTTTTATAGTATTGAATTTGGATTGAAAAATAAATCTTATTCCAACTTTGATTTCTTTTGCAATATCATTTTTGTAATAATCAAATATAAATACTTCTTTAAGCAAATCATTTTCAAAAGATAAAATTGCCTTTTCTAATATTTTGCAATTTGAAAATTTTTTTATTGAAAAAGATAAATCTCTTGTGGAACAAGGGAAATCTGATATTTGAATGTACTTCTTATTATTAATATCAAAACAAACAGGATAGTCATCAGCATATTTAGTTTTTAAGGATGAGTCTAATTCTATTTCAAGATAAAATATTTTATTTTTTGATTTTGAGTTAATTTTTTCCCTAGATATTTCAACTATTTCAACATCTTTGCCAAGATTTTCATAATTTAAAAAATTACTAAGATACTCTAGATCAATTTTTTTATTAAATTCTTTGTAATTCTTTCCAATTCTCCCGCTTGCAATTATTCCAATAACTCTTTTTTGTAAATCAGAATTTTTAACGTAAATGTCTGCTATCTCAAATAGCTTGATTATATCTTTTTGCCTATTTTCATTATAGATAAGATCATCTATGAGAGAGTCAAGAAGATCAGTTCTTAAGAAGTTTTTATTTTTATCCAGAGGATTATCAATGACAAATGAATTCTTGTTTTTTTTTGATGAAAAGGGATTATTTATGACTTCATAAAAACCCTTATCTATTAGTAATTTTTTTAATTTATTTTCATTGTTATGATTATGTCCTTTTGTATCAATACTAATCTTAAAGTTTTTTGTATTTATGTTGTCATAGCCTATAGCTCTAGCAATTTCCTCAGATAGATCATTTATATTTGATATATCATTTCTATAAGAAGGAACTAAAACAGAATTATCTTTAAATATGAAACCTAGTTTTCTGAGATATTCTTTACATTTAATATCATCTAAATTCACTCCAAGGATACTTTTGATTTTTTCTATGTCGAAAAAAATCTTTTTAGAATTATGAGTTTTTGATTCTGAAAATAACTCAACATTAATTATTTTTGTATGATTTTCAACAATATTTAAAAATCTTCTTAAAACATAATCGTGATTATTTTTGTCGGTATTTCTCTCAAATTTATAGGCAGCATCTGAAGTAATATTGTATTTTATTGGCCTTCCGAGTATTGCTTCAGGTTCAAAATATGCGCATTCTAAGAGAACATGTTTTGTTTTTTTGTTACAAGATGTATTCTTTCCACCAACAATTCCAGCAAAATTAATAACCTCCATATTATTATCTAAAAATACTAATTCATTTTCATCAATACAAATTTTACTACCCAACAAGGTTTCAAATTCTACTTTCTTGCTTAAAAAGTCTAGTGTTATAGGATCTTTTATTTTTAGAAAATCATAACAATGAGTTGGTTGACCTGTTTCATAAGAAATAAAATTTGAAATATCTGTAAAAAAATTGATTTTTTTAAGATTTAAATCAATGAAGTAACTTTTTAAATCACCTTTATAATTTGAAGGGATATCTTCAATCTCTAATTTTAAAAAAGAAATATTACTACAAACTTTTTTTGCATTGTTATTGAAGGATAAAGAATAAGTCCTGATTTCCGGTTCATATATATCTTTATTGATATCAATTTCGTAAAACAATCTTAAATCTCTTAACAATCCATCAAGAGAGATACAATCTCCTCTGTTAGGCGTAAGTTCAAAGTTAAAAATTTCATCAGATATTTCATGTTCATGACCAAGTTGGAAAAATCTTTCTGACAATTCATTTATACTTGGTTTTGATTGAATATTTTCAACAAAATGTTTATGTGGAATCTTCATTTAAATTGATTCAAAAAGTCTAGATTAGATTTGTAAAAATCTCGGATATCATTTACTCCATATTTAAGCATCGCAATTCTCTCAATTCCTAATCCAAATGCAAGCCCAGAAAAATTATTTGAATCAATATTGCAATTCTCTAAAACAGTTGGATTTACGATTCCGCATCCCAATATTTCAAGCCACTTACCCTCTTTAGACATAATATCAACCTCAGCAGAAGGCTCTGTAAACGGAAAATAAGATGGCCTAAATCTAATCTTAGTTTCTGAACCAAATAAAGCCTGAATAATGTCTAAAATTAAGTGTTTAAGATTTGAAAAACTAACATTTTCATCTACATAAATACCTTCAACTTGATGAAACATAGGAAGATGAGTCGCATCATCATCTTTTCTATAGACTTTTCCACCAGAAATAAATGCTAAAGGGGGTTTTCTTTTTAACATACCTCTTATTTGAACAGGTGAAGTATGAGTTCTTAGAACATTGGTCTTATTACTGATATAAAATGTATCATGCATTTGTCGAGCAGGATGAGATTTTTTAATATTTAACATATCAAAATTATATTCTTCTGTTTCAATCTCAGGCCCACTAATTATTTCAAAGCCAAATGATTGCAAAAGATCCATAATAGAATCTTTAACTTGATTAATTGGATGATATGAACCTTTTTCTTCTATAAGTCTTGGAGCACTATGATCTATGGAATCTGGCATAATACCAGCGGCTAACTTGTTGCTATTTTAACAACCTTTCTAAAAGTTGAGTTGTCTGAAATAGCTAGGTCAGAGAGAATTTTTCTATCAATAATAATATTCTTTTTATTCATTGAGTCAACAAGTTTTGAATATGATACGCCGGCTTCCCTAGAGCCAGCATTAATTCTAGATATCCATAATGATCTCAAAGACCTTTTTTTATTTTTTCTATCTCTGAATGCGTACTGAAGTGATTTAATTTGAGATTGTTTTGCAGTTTTAAAAAGTCTGCTTCTGGCTCCATAATGACCTTTTGTAGATTTTAAAACCTTTTGATGTTTCGCTTTAGCTGTTACAGATTTTGTTACTCTAGGCATATGCGTTACTCATTGATTAATTTGGAAGCCATTTTCAAAACTGTTCCTGATAATTTGTTCAGGCCTCTATTATGACGCTTACGTTTAGTGGACTGTTTAGTTAGAATATGATTTCTATTTGCGCTTTTGCTTTTTATAGATTTGCCAGTTTTTTTAAAACGCTTAGCAGCCCCAGAATGTGTTTTTAATTTATATCCCATAACAATATTTAAATCTACTTCTTTTTTAAAGGAGATAAAACCATTAACAGTTGCCTGCCTTCAAGAGATGGTTCCTGATCAACTTGAGCGATATCTGCAACCTCATCTCTTAACTTCTGTAACAATCCTAATCCCATATCACTATTTAAAATTTCTCTTCCTCTAAAACGGACGCTTATTTTAGTCTTATCTCCATCAAGAATAAAGCTTTTAATCTTCTTTAA
>MDTC01106337.1_pt1 | contig 15842 bp, 17 predicted proteins | sample 811181 | NCBI WGS metagenome assembly MDTC01 (sample SAMN05326644, study PRJNA326480) | marine metagenome | isolation source: seawater | place: Pacific Ocean: North | collected 2011
ATCATATTGCTGCGTTGTGCGCTCGCCCTCGTGGATAATGCCAACCTCCATACTGCTGGCTGGGGCCTTTGCTTGATGAGTTTGGTGGCGCCGAGAGGGAGATTTGAACTCCCGCGTCACGAGAACAGTGGATTTCGAATCCACCGCAATACCGGGCTATGCGATCTCGGCTATAACAGGTCGAGGCTTATGCTTGAGATAAGTCTGACGAGTCTAAACATAGAAGCCTGCACCAGAGTCATCTTCACTCAAGTCGATGCCTGCAATTTCCTTTCCTTCCATCATCGAGAGTAAACGAGCGGCCATTTCCCGTGTATTGTCAATGGGCAAATCAAGACCTAACTCAAAATCCATGCTGAGCCGCTGAGCAAGACGGTCTGCAGTTACAACATCCACGCTGGTACCCACAGTTTCAGCACAGTAAGCTGCTGCCATGACCTGATGTAATGGAGCAAGCGAGACGATTAAACCCGCCAAACCGAGCATTCCCCCAGAAGGTTGCTCCGAACTGACCAAGACTCCGCGCTGCTCTAATGTGGCTTTCACATCGCCCGAGGGGCTGGCAAGATGAATTTGTTCATCTCCAGGATTGGCACTCAACCCTGCAAGCACAACAGCGAATGGCGTCGAATATTCATTGGCGAGTGCCAAGATGGCTTCCGCTGTTTCGTGTTGCCCGCGTGGCGTCATCGGTTGCCCATTACCAGAAATGGTCACCACGGTTTTTGTATCAGCCAATGTCACAGAATGAATTGAAAGATGAGGAGGGGCCAATAAACCGTCTTCAAGGACTGAGTGTGGTGGCAAATCAGGATGGATAATTCTGGCAATCAAGGTTGCATTCTGCTCTTGGTTGAGGGTATCAACTACAAGTTTCCCAACATTTCCTACGCCAGGGACAGCAGCAACCATGAGATCATGTTTCGGCAACCCAGTTGATCCAACCCAATGGATTGAGGCAGTCATTCCTGCTCATCCTCCGGAGATGGGAGTTGATCAGCCCAATCTTCTGATTCGACATTCTTCAACTTCCGACGCAGGTCTGCACGTGCATCTTCTGGAGAAAATCGCATCGGCACCGCGGCTTGAGCAGGTGCACCACATTCCTTACAGATCTCAGACAGGCCATACGCGCCACAAGTGGTACATTTCTGCAATCGGGTCCGAGCCATACAGCAGGCCTCCGTTGTGAGGCCTTTGAACATCTCTCTTGTTCAAGGGTTCATTGTCGAGAGATTTCGACCTTGCCAACTTCGGCACTGATGTGCTCAGCGATTGCCGCCTCAACCAAATCCCAGTGTGATTCAGCGATATCCCAATCCGGTGCTTGCAATTCAATTCTGTATTCAGGCGCCCCATCATAGAATGCTGATACTTCGACCTCATCATCCTTTGAAGCACAGCCTTCGGCTGCTGAAAGTGCCTTGCGAATGATTTCAATTCCCGCACTTCCATGAATCTGAATATCTGCAATAGCACGGATATTGACAAATTCAGGAATGATGTTTTCAACGGCTGTCTCGATGAAGACCGATGTCCAATCACCCTCAAACCCTTCATTATTGAGAGCATTATTCTCGATGGCGGTTTCTTCAAATGCCGCATAGAGCCCCCCAAACGTTTCACTTAATTCTGTGCTCATTTCAGCAATCTTGGCGTCATCCCAACCCGAGCGTTCACCTACAATACGCAATAATTGTCCTGCACGTTGTTTATTCTTCCAACGCTGTAATGTATCTCTGCGACGTTCATCACTGACGGACTTAATACTCAACTCAACGCTTCGCTTGTCTTTCTTAACTTTGATGACTTTGGCAACGACCCGCTGGCCTTCTCGGACAATTGAGCGGATGTTTTTGACCCAACCTGATGCAACTTCGCCGATGAAAATGAATCCTTCTTGACCTGAATAACCATCGAGATCAACATACACACCGTTTTGCTTGACTGACCCAATGGTACAAACCAAGAATTCGCCGATTTCAGGCCATGCATCTTGTTTCGACATTGCTTGACCCCCTTCACTCGAGGATCTCAGCTACGGTTGCGCCGGTTAATTGCGCCTTTCCGCCCGCGGGACGGGCGAGAACTGAGCCACAAACACCGCAGTTGATGACCGTGTTTGCTCGCTCGAAAATAATCTGCTCATTGCCACAATCTCGGCAGTGTACACGAAGGAATTTGCTGGTCGCCATTTGTTTCACCTGAATCACTTGTCGACGAGTTCGAATTTCTTCGCTCGCTTGCATGGAGGAGTATGTGCCTTACCGGTTTCCGTACAACGGTAGAGGATATTGACGCGCTTGGTGGGCTTTTCACGACCTTCTGGCTTGGGACGAGGGAAACCACGGTATCCAGCCATAACTCGACGGAAGCGGCGCTGACCCCACTTCAATTCACTTGCACGGCGCTTCTTGACGCGCTCAACGGTATGCATGGTGTGGCGTCCAGCCTTGGGGCTGTAGCGCTTGACCTGTCGTGGCATCTTGACCATGATTGAGCCTCCTCACCGTTGGGTGCGAGCCTGCGACCATCGACCTCTATATGAGGGTGTCGCGCGCGAGAGAATCTGAAATCAAGCGACTGCGTCGCAAAGTCGGTCAACGTTGATGAACCTAAACCATTGGCGTTGTACCATGTACGGGACGGAAGACCCTCGGGTTGCCTTTTGGCTACCATTGGTCCTGTCAAGTCTTGCTCTGGGATTTTGGTTAACCGATCGAAAGGATTTGAGAAAAAGATTGACGATTCCTGTATTTGTTGTAACCATCGCTTTGATTGTTGCTTTTGGAACCAATACACGGGGAGATGATGGTCCAGAAACAGCCCTGCTGGCAGTGTTCTTGCACATGCTTGTGCCTGTCACTTTTATGACCGCAGGGACACTGATCGCCACATTTTCCGGTCCATCTCCAGTTGGCCCCCTTCCGCGTGGTTTACGCCCCATGGGATTTGTAATGGCATACTCCGGATTACTATGGATCGCCTGGATGTTGATTTCTGAACCACCTTCAGCTATAGCCAACGGAATTGGTCAAACCATTTGGGGCACATGGGTCGATACTTTTCTGACCGTCCTCATTCTGATTTCAGTCCTTGCCGGTGCATTCTGCATCATGATGGGAGAGGAGCGCCACAAGGAAGCATTGTGTTTGGCTGGACTCACGATCGCAGGGAGTGTGATGTTTTACGAAATCATGAGCGATGGTTCACAAGGAATGAATGCCTCAAATTGGCACGATATTCACTGGGGTGAACTGATGTTCGCATTCGGAGGAATGCTGGGTGCTTTAGCTGCAATTATGATGTTCATTGCACTGGTCTATATCGCTGAGAAGCGTGCGCCCGACCCCGATGTTGTCCCACCCCTAACCGAGGAAGAGAAGATTGTTGTCGAGGCAGTTCTTCGTTCAAATCTCAATCTGATGGAGGGTGAAGAATGACACAAAGCAAGGATGCTTGGTGGCGACCCGTTGCCCTGCTGATGTTGAGTTTCGCGATTGGCATGGACATCTTGGTTTGGCAACTTTCGGGTGGAGTTCAATTTTCAACAATAGTTGAACAAATGATTGATGGATTTATACTCGCATTTAGTGGTACCAGTCTTGTCTTACTGACGATGAGCCTTGGATCAGTTCATCGACATGCACAATGGAAAGAGCAAATCTTCGGTTTGTTGCTACTGACTGCGATTGGATTTTATCTGACATTTCATTTATACAATGGAGCAAGCGAAGAAATTCGCGAAGGTGGTGCCATCTTACTCTCTGGACTCACAGCGATGTTCACTGCGATTGGCCTTGTATTCGGATTGTTACTCGCATTGGTTACCGGAAGAGAACACTTCACAGATCCGCTTTTGCAAATGGAATCTACTGGTGGCGACGTCGATATTGAGACCAATCAGTGAATTGAGGTGCCCGTAGTACAAGTGGCAACCCTGATATACAGAGGGTTGGTCGCCGACCCGCTGAGGTGTTGAGATGAGTAAGGGTACTCCAAGCATGGGCAAGCGCCAAAAGTCCACGCATATCCGTTGCCGCCGCTGCGGTCGCCACAGTTACCACAAGCAAAAGCGCCAGTGCGCATCCTGTGGTTATGGTGTCACTTCCAAGATGCGAAGTTACCGCTGGAACAAGCGAAATCGCACCATGTACCAGAAGAAATGAGGACAGAAATGTCCCTTTTGATTCGCCGTCAACCTCTAAAGCCGTCAACTCGACGACGGTTCGGGTACCGCTATGTGTGGAATCATTGGCGTCGTCGCCCAAGCAGGGGCTCCTGCATCTCCGATTATCTATGACGGCCTTACAGTATTGCAGCACCGAGGGCAGGATGCTGCTGGAATCGTGACCTGTGAAGGAGAACAATTGTTCCAACGAAAATCCAATGGCTTGGTCCGCGATGTATTCCAACAGCGACACATGGAGACCTTGGCAGGACACATGGGGGTTGGCCATGTGCGTTACCCAACAGCTGGAACCTCCTCTTGTGCTGAAGCACAACCATTCTACACCAATTCGCCCCATGGCATCTCACTTGCTCACAATGGCAACCTGACCAACGCTGATGAGTTGAGAACGCAACTCTACAAAGAAGACTTGAGGCACGTCAATACCAATAGCGATTCTGAAGTATTGATGAACATCTTCGCCCACGAGCTCCACAAGCGAGGTAAAATGTACATTGCCGATGAATTGCATCTTGATGTGGTCGATATTTTCGAAGCTGTCTCAAAGGTCCACGAGCGCTGTCGTGGTGGTTATGCAATCATTACGATGATCACAGGATATGGCATTCTGGGATTTCGAGACCCCTGGGGAATTCGCCCACTCATCATTGGTCGAAGAGAGGGAGCCAATGGTGGCGACGAATGGGTCCTCGCCTCTGAATCTGTAGCTTTGCATGCATTAGGATGTGAAATTGTCAGAGATGTCGACCCAGGTGAAGCGGTATTCATCACTGCGGGTGGTCAGTTCTACGAGAAGCAATGTGCCGAATCTCCAACATATACCCCATGCATCTTTGAGCATGTCTACTTCGCTCGCCCAGATTCAATCATTGATGGAATCAGCGTCCACCGTGCAAGATTGAAAATGGGTCGGAAGTTGGCCGCTCGAATTCCAGAAGTGCACCCCGATTCAAAGATCGATGTGGTCATTCCAGTCCCCGATAGTGGAAGGATTGCTGCAATGGAGTTGGCCAAAGATTTGGACGTCCCATTCCGCGAGGGTTTCGTAAAGAATCGATATGTTGGGCGCACATTCATCATGCCTGGACAGGCCATCCGAAAGGATAGTGTTCGCAAGAAACTCAACCCCATCCCTTACGAATTTGAAGGCAAGAACGTTCTCTTGGTTGACGACAGCATCGTTCGAGGAAATACCAGCGCCAAAATCGTTCAAATGGCGAGAGACGCAGGAGCGCGCAAAGTCTTCTTCGCGAGTGCAGCACCACCTGTGATTCATCCAAATGTGTATGGTATCGATATGCCAGCCAAAAATGAATACATCGCCCATGGACGTACAGAAAAGCAAGTCAGTGAGAAAATTGGTGCTGACTGGTTGATTTACCAAACACTAGACGATTTGATTGACGCTTGCAGTGGTGGTGATCGAAATATCGATTCATTTGACACATCTTGCTTTAACGGTGAGTATGTCACTGGAGACATCGATCAAGCCTATCTTGAGAAATTGGAAAACGCACGCAATGATTCAGCAAAATCAGCTCAAATCAAGAATGATGAAATCATTGAAATCCACAATGAGCCCTGAGGTGATATGATGGGCCAATGGATGGTCCGGATTGGGGAATCCATGCTGAAATCAAGGCCAGTTCGTAAACAATTCACCAAAGTTCTGATTCAAACCCTCACTGCCCAATGCCGACTCCGTGGCGCAACGATTGTCGTTCGAGCCGAGGGAGGATTGCTTTTCGTCAGCGGGGAGAATGATGAGCAAATTGTTGATGCACTCAAGCATACGTTTGGTGTCAATGCAGTGGACCCTTACATCGAAATGGATGCTGATCCCGACATGGTTGCAAAAGCTGCATTAGAACGAAATCCGAACCCATCGGGAACCTTCGCCGTTCAATGTAGAAGACATGGAGAAAAAGGCAAGTGGACCAGTCAATCATTTGCAAGCACTGTCGGTGCAAAAGTCCTTGAAAGAGTCAACTTGAAAGTAAATCTAGGAAATCCCGATTGGGCCATTCGTGTCGCTCTATTCCCTGACAAAGTACACCTTTTGGGTGCGAGATTCATGGGGCCCGGTGGGTTGCCTTCTGGTGTTCAAGGCCTTGTTCTTGCGAATTTAGAATCTGATGAAGACGTACTTTCAGCATGGTTGATGATGCATAGAGGCTGCCGAATAAAGCCAGCCAAAGGTTCTATTCAATTACTTCAGCAATGGGATCCTGCACTCGCATCTGAAAAGTACGCTAACCAACTGGTAACTGGACCTGGAGGCAGGCACAATGCTGAGCCATGGGGAATTGTTGCGCATCACTTACCAGATGCACCGACAACCGTTGACGTAGAAGAAAATGTACGTACTCCATTGGTTCATCTTGAACCATTGGTAGGGTGGAGTGAAAGCGATATTGATGAACTCAAATCAAAGGTGCTTTGCTAATCACAGCGGCGGCACGCTCAAGATGTTGACCTATGGTCACGAACCATGCCGATGGTCATCGACCCGATTTCGGAAATCGAGTGTGAAGCCATTGTGCAAGCCGTTGATGTATCTGCTGATGGGAAATGGATGGCCTGGGGTGGAGAAGATGGGACGGTTCGCATCCTAGACATGTCAGGTTCTCCAACAGCAATCGATCCATTCAATGTTGAAGATTCAGTCACCAACCTTCGCTTTGCAAGAGGTGATGTCATCATTGTCGGCACCCATACCAGTGACGTGTATGGTCATGAACGACTGGGAGGTCGCCGTTGGACCCACGCGGTTGGAGGCGGTTGTGATTTGATGGACATGTCGAATGATGGAACACTCATCGCATGTATTGATGGTGGCCGACATCTCCACTTATTGACTGAAAATGGTGTCAACCGTGGGCGTTTTTCTTCTGGAGAACTGATTGGGGTCGCCGTTGCGAATGACGGTACAGGAGTTGCCGTTTACGATGATGAAGGCAACGTCTTCGTTCTAGATTCAAGTGGTACTCTACGTTGGAATCGAGCCCCTGTACAAGCGGATGGTGAGATGGTATCCGCCATGTGTTTCCTACATGATGGCTCTCTTCTTCTTTGTCGAGAAGTCCTGGGCATCACACCCTCCGAGGTCCCACAAATCGCGCTTGAGCGGTGGTCATCAATCGGTGAGCTCCTTCATTCAGAAGAGGTTCGCTCGCGAAGTGTATGTCTAATCGCCGATGGGATTGGTGCTCTATCAGGACACTTCGATGGGTCAGTCACAAAATTGTCTGATGACTTGTCTCAGGAACCTTTGTGGAAGTCAATGTACACCATCAACGACTTGAAACGACATGGCGATGATTTACTGGTTGCCTCATGGTTTTACCTACATCGAATCGATGCACAAGGAGAAGAGGTCTGGCGATGCGAGCACACCGGGTTGGTCGAATCAATCATTGCCAATCAAGATGGGACACGGATTGCATTAAGCGGTGACAATCAAAATGATTACACGCGTGAAAATCGTATTCTTTGGATCGATCCAAATGCAACACCATACGCCCTTTCTGAAGACTCTGAGATTGATGCGGACCTGCTACAATTTGGAGAAGGGTCTCAGCTCAATTCCCCAATCGCCAGTGCAGATGATGATCTGTATGCGGACGATGGTCAGGATATGGCCTCATTCTTTACACCTGAGGAACAAGAGAAACTCAGTGCAAGGAGGACTTCAATTGATGATTCTGACCTTTTTGCCATGTTAGATGATGAAATTGAGCAAATGGCGAAAGTCGAAGAAGATGAGACGGATTTGATGGCCGGACTTTCAGATGATGAGTTCATCACACACATCCCTCCAACTGCAGATGCCGGTACAGATTTGGTCGTCAATGCGAGTCAGGATGGGACTGCAATTGTGCTACTGGATGGTTCAGCGACTTCCCCAGGAAGTCAGAGAATTGAACATTGGACATGGCGTGATGGCCTATCGAAACAAATCGGAGATACACCGATGGTAAAGGTTCGACTCCCGGTTGGAAATCACACATTTACACTGACAGTAACCGATCCTGCTCGAGAGAGTAGTACAGACACTATCACAGTGCAAGTCCAAGGAACTGCACGCGAAGATACCTTTGATTTGTTGAATGATTAATCCAAGATTTCGGTAAGGAAATCACCCACTCGATTGATTTCTGGCATACAAACCTCATGAAACATCGGGTAAGACTCGAACTTGACGGACCAACCATGTTCGCGTAGAAAGGCCACACTCTGTTCCCCCGCAGTGAACGGAACCATGTCATCTCGAATACCATGGCAGAGCAAAATCGGAGTATCTCGATTGGCTTCTGAACATTGTTCAAGATGTTTTTCGGGAAACAGCAGATACCCCGAAAGACAAACCATTCCGGCGATTTGGTGTTCAAAGCGACAACCTGTGTACAGAGACATTGCTCCACCTTGGCTGAATCCAACCAAGACGATTCTGTCGTAAGGAATCCCCTTGTTATGCTCATCCTCAATTATTTTAGCGATAATTCCTGAGGATTCTTGAGCCTCGATGGGACACTCCCGCTCCCCATCAGATTGACCCGCAAGGTATCGAATATCGAACCATGATGGCATCTTCCATCCATTGTTCAAGGTCACCGAGCGAACGGGCGCGTTTGGAAAAATCCAGCGTGTACCTGGACGAGAAATCAGGCGCGGCATGTCTGCAAAGTCATGGGCGCTGGCCCCCAACCCGTGCATCCAGATGATTGAAGCATCATGTGATACGGTAGGTTCGACCACAATGGGGTCGCGCACGTAATCATCTCAGAGGTTGGACAGTGCATCGGCCAATGCTGGCAGAGCTTCTTCCCATGTGGCGACAATTCCGTAATCTGCAACACCGAAAATGGGCGCATCGGCATCCTTGTTGATGGCGACGATGTACTTCGATGAGCGCATACCTGCAAGGTGCTGGATTGCTCCTGAAATCCCAACAGCGATGTATAGACTGGGGTTGACTGTCTTCCCAGTTTGTCCAACCTGAATACTGTGGGACATTCCCCATTCATCAACGACGGCTCGTGATGCGCCGACTGCGGCACCCAATTGATCGGCAATCGCTTCAAGATGACTGAAATTTTCGATGCTCCCCATGCCACGGCCACCTGAAATGACGACGTCTGCATCTGCAACGTCAAGACGTTCGCTAGCCTTGGCGATTGCTTCCTTAACCGAAGTAGCAACGTCCGCACTCTGGTTCACTGTACTGACTTCAGCACTACCTCCATCTGCTGCGGCTGCGAAAGTGTTTGGACGCAGAGTCAGAATGGAATCGTCTGATACGGTCAATGATTCCATGGCTTTACCTGAATAAATCGGGCGTGTGACTGAATTGCCATCAATACTCGTAACATCTTGTACCACTGCGACACCTTTCGCTGCACCCATACGTGCTGCAATTTCTCTGCCGCTGGCGGTCGAGGCGGCAATGATGCGTCCTTCTGCTACAGTACCAAGCGCTGAGGCCCATGCACCACCATCGAATTCTGAAAAACAATCTCCTTCGACAGAGATGACTTTTGCAACTCCTGCGATAGTGGCGGCTTCGGCTGCTCCTATACCACCGGGGCATAGGACGGTGGCATTGCCACCTGCTGCGCCCACAAGTTGAGCGGTTACCGGGTGTAGGCTGTTTCCTGAAATTTCTGCAATGACTGTTACCATGAATATCCCTCCTCAGATCACCTTCGCTTCATCTCGCAACTTGGCCACCACGGCGGCAACATTTTCTGCGCCCTCAAATTTCTGACCTGCGGGTTTTTCAGCTGGGGGAGATTGACTGTCTAGATTGACTGATGCGGAACCGATGTCCACACCCAAATCAGCAACTGTGATGGTTTCGACCGCCTTTTTCTTGGCCATCATGATCCCTTTCACATTGGGGCGGCGAAGTTCCGTACTCATCTTGTCGAATGCAATTACGCAGGGAGCAGAGACGCTGACGCGCTCCATCCCACTGGAGCTAGGACGCAAGGCCATGAATCCTGATGCGTCACCTGTAAGTTCGCTGACCATGGTTACACAACCTGCACCCATCTTCTCAGCGACACCGGGCCCTGTTGAACCCGCATTGGTATCGGCAGCTTGCTTTCCACAAAAGACAACTGAAGCGCCTGATTTCTGGACCGCAGCGGTGAGAATGGTCGCGATTTGATTGGAATCAAGGGTTGAAAGGTCATCAACTACAATGTGCATCAAATCAGTCGCACCAACGGCTGCGGCATCTGTCAACATCTTCTTGGCACGTCCAGGACCACATGTGATGGCTGTGATCGAGCCACCTTGAGCCAAAGCAGCCTCAAGGGCATACTCGTCGAAAGGGCTCATTGACCACTTGTTCACTGCGCTTTCATCAACACGGCCACCACTGACCATAATCTTCGCATTGGTATCCGGTACTTGTTTTAGTAGAACTGCAATATCTGCCACTCATCATCACCTACGGTGATGCGCCGACGAATCCCGTCTATGAACGATTCCCATGCGAATCCTGAACGATTATTCGACCCAAGCGTAGGTCCGTGCACCTTCAAGTTCACCTTCTCCGCCCTCAATTTCAACGAGAGCAAATTCTCCTCGAGGTTTGAGGACACTGCCTTCATGGATACCCTTGTGAAGCAACTCGTAAGTCACCTGGTCGATGGCCATTCGTCCAGCCATTCGCTCAAACAGGTTCCAACTGGCAACCACTTCTCGCCATCGGTCACTGACGACGCCCTCGAACACCTTGGCTTTCGCACCCGAGCCGTATCCACAGAGCCCAAACTGCTGACCATCAAGTGGACTATCCGATTCGTAATCTGACTCAAAAGTGGACATCATGGCCAAGAAGATGGAACCCGTGTATTGATTTCCAATCAGTGAACTTGCGCGTTGACCCTTTTCGATCCGCTCGGCATGGAACTCACGGTATGCTTGTGTCTTGGAAATACTTCGTCGGTATCCGTCCATGGCTTTGGCGTGCTCAGCCTGACCTTCGGGCGTGTCATCGAAGTCATCGATACTTGGAGGTAGACCAATTTCAGCTTCGACATCGGTCCATGAAGCACTGCCTCGTCGCTCATAGGCAAAGACCGCGGGGAACATACGCTTTGCTTGGAATGCATAGGGTAGATGCATGATGATTCGAGCCCAATCTTCTGTGAGAACGGTCTCTCCTTCAGCATCCCAACGGCCATCGGCTTCCGCCTTAGCGCGGAAATCACGGAATGCTTCTTCGACTGCATCCTGGTAGCATTGGTTGCTGAATTGACCATCGAAAACGGGTTCATCTCGGTGGACTTGTACACTGTCAACTCCGTGGCTGAAAATTCCCATTCTGCGCACAGTGGATTCGGGGAGATGCCGGACCATTCGATCAACCATGCCTTCCTTGATGGAAGCCCCTGTTTCGCGTGCCAGTTGAACCACATGTGAAATTACAGACTTGATAGAAACTTCACGGCGGGGCTTGAAGAAATCATGCACAGGTGAAGTGGAGACACCCCAACGATCTGGAATCGAAATCAACCGAGGATTGTGTCGAATCAACAAGGCACCGCCACCGGCACCCTGAGTGTATTCACCAGCAGATTCCAAGTCGTACTTGGCATTGTCACTAAACACTACAATACCAATTCGATCATCTTCTTCGCCCCCTCGAGCAACCCAATCGAGTGTGTTGTGAAGTGCATCTACTGCGCCGATGCAAGCGAAGGTCATGTCGACAACGTCGCAATTGCGGAAGCAGTCCTCGCCGAATCTACCACTGTATCGCTGTGTCAGCATGTCAAGAATGTAGGTCGCAGTGGGCTTGGCGCCGTCAAGAGCACTTTCGGTTCCCAAATACATCCGACCAATTTGGGTCGGCTTGATTCCGTTTCGATCAATTAGGCGCGTTACTGCGTTCGCACCCATGGTCGCAGTATCTTCGTGTACATCCGGGATCGCCATGGCCGAAAGGCCCAGTCCTTTGTTCAACTTCCCATAATCCGCATCCCGCATTTCTGCGAAATCCTTCATGTCAAGATACAACTTGGGAAAATGGATTGCAATATCATCAATACCCACTTCAGACATATTTGCTCCCCCTGAGCGTGTTGCGCCGCGCCCACTTCACCTATGAATGATGCCCCGCCTGAAAGCGTTAGACTTCGTTCGTAGCAGCAAGCCGGTTTCGCCGAGAAAAATCCTACTGACCCGTGATTTCATTGACTGCATCCAGCAATGTAGGGTTGTTTTCGAAGTGGTTCCGCATCGATTCCAATCCAGCGGAAATTGCATCTGCGACGGCAAATTTTGCGTCAAGAGGATGAATTGCACCGGATTTGACGGCGTCGATAAATTCGCCCAGGGAATTGTAAGTGCTCGGATCACCATACTCCGGCTTGGGAGTGACAGTGATGTGGCCTTGTTCTGGTAAGATGATGTGCTCTAACAATTCGTAAATTGGGCTGTCATCCTGCTCCACATCAAGATAGGCTTTACGCATTTTTTTGCGCAACTTTTCAGGAGTGTCATGCAGTAAAATTGCACCCGAAGGGTCTGATTTACTCATTTTGTGGTCAAACGAGTCCATTCGTGCACCTGCACTCTTGAGTCCGGAAATAATGGGTGTATGGATACAGGTGGCTTTCGTCCAGTTCCAGTGATCAGCAACTTCACGCATGTACATGTGCGCCTTGCGCTGATCCATTCCTCCAATGGCCAAATCGATGTCCATCTCGAAGATGTCGGCAGCTTGCATTGCAGGATAGAAGAACTTCGACAAATCACCATCACCGCTCGCCTCATCTCGACCCATGATGCTGAAAGTTCTCCTCGCGCGCGCGAGACTCATATTCTTCGAGCATCGTAAAACTCGGGCCCAATAGTCTCCACTGTCCATGATCTCAGAGGCGTATGCAAAGCGCAATTGGCCAGGCCCTTCGCCCTCATCTGGGTGGTCCAAAAGCGCACGGAATACTTCCTCCATGTACTTCCCAGTCGTCTGGATTTTATCCATGTCACCTCCAAATTTGTCGTTGACCCAAGCGTGCCAGTCAGCCAGGAAAATCAGGACATTCACATCTGCGTCCAACATTCGTCGAAGATTGGTTGCCAGCACCTTCCAGCCAACGTGTGCTTTGCCACTGGGTTCAAATCCAACATAGGCGCGAATTACTCCACCTTCTGCGATTCTCGCTTCCAAGTGTTCGACACCGACGACCTCTTGCGCTGCTCCAGTGATCAGCTCTAGTCGCTCGCTGTCATTCATGGACATGAAAATCGCCTTCAAGATTCTAGTAGAGTCGAGAGTTTCTTTGCTGTGCTTTCGGCCTTAGTGTTGTCACCAGCCTCTAACAATGCCTCAATTGTGGAAATGTACTCTTCTGCCTGAGCTTTGACTTCTTCAGACAGATTGTTGGCCATTCCCATGAAGTGTCGAGCCTGACTGATTCCCGACTTGGCCTTGGATGCCTTCTTTGCAAATTCTTTGGCCTTGTCACCACGCTGCTTCGCATTGTAACCGGTCGCCTCATCTAGGAATGCAGACCAACGCTTTCGGCTTTCCATGGCGACCTTCATCGCATCTGGATCATCAAAATCGGGTCGCTCTTGTTGAACATCAACAACCAATTTGCCCAGTGCATTGTATTCACCGGTGATACTGCTCATGATTCCGTGACTGCCGTTAAACGTATCACCAGAGCCATCTACATTTTCAAAATGCTTGCCAGCTACACCCGCAAGCCCTCCTTCCGATGCCAATTTCTTGGCCAATCCACGCTTCACCTCAAAGGTCTCCATAGCCCCCCCGAGTGACAACCCGTGGTTAAGGGTCGCGGCTGGCCAGCGTGTAGACAAGGGGGATAATTGGGAGTTCAGTCGACTACACGATGGCGAACCGGATTCGGACCTCATTTGGATTGGCCATTCTGCTATTCACGATGTGTTTGACACCGACAGCATCTGCAGAAAGTGCGGTCGAATTAGACAACCCCATTTGGCTTTCAGAAAGTGATTTGGGGCTAGAAGCAATTGCAGTGGGAGGAGAATCAACACAGAAGGTCCTGGTTGCCGGTGCAGATGGTTATGCTCGACTTCTCGATGGCGCAGATCCTACTGAACAAATCGAATTAGCAACTCCCACAGAGGACACCATCCGTGCCATTGATTGGCATCCGCGTGGAAAAACTGCATTGTTGGTTGGAGACAACGGATTGATGCTTCGCTACGTTGCAGAAGACCATTCCGTGACCACGGTCACAGGCAGTTCGCAACTTGTGAATCTTGACATGGCTGCAATTGCCTGGAATGCGGCTGGAAGCTACGCCTATGTGGCGGGCGAAAGTGGCTACATTTGGGCCTATTATGAGGGACAAGATGGACAAGGTGTGTTTGAGATCATTAACGATGAACCCGGTAGTGACATTACCGATATCGCTTGTCAAGAAGAAGCACAATTGTGTGCAGTGACCACCGAAACAGATGGAATCGCTTTGATTGACACAAATACCAACCACACCATGTATTGGATTGGTGGTGAAGATCGACGGTGGTTGGGCGTGAATTGTGCTGAACCAGTATTCAACCGCTGTGCAGCCATCGGAGATGGGCGAGCGATTGGAAGTATCGGAATGAGCCTGCAACGCCCTGAGGAGTCGACTTTGTTCACCCAAATTATTCCAGACCTTGGAGGTGAATTTACTCACATTCACAAGCGAGCGCCCGGAGAGACACTGATCTCGATGGCACCCTTCCAATTGACGGCATGGGACATGAGCAATGGGGAAGCGTATGAGTGGGTCGAATACAGCGATGTTTCCAATGCCAGTGAAGGACTCGCTGGAGAGCGATTGGTGGGCTCATGGGGGACCACTGATGATTCCAATGTTGGCTTTGTTGTCACTTCATTTGGTGCAGTGATTGGCTTCCATCCACCTGTCGAAACCAGTGTATGGACGGACAGCCTCATTTCATACATCCTTGCTGTGGTTGTTCTGGTTGCCGTGCCCGGTGTTGTCTTTGGCCTGATTTTCATGAACAGCGAAAAATTACAGCGCAAGTACTTCGAGCGACGAAACGCCAAGCGTGAAGCCGCAGAACAACAGAGAATTGACAAGGAAAAGGCTGAGAAACGCGCTGCGAGAAAATCCAAGAAATCATGAGTCGCCCCCTAAGGGGGCGTTGGCAATGTTCAAAGGTCTCACCATAGGGGCACCGAACATGGCATACGAAGCGCTTGATTTCTACGATGTCGACTCCCTTCTAACCGAAGAGGAATTGATGGTTCGTGACATGGTCCGAGACTGGGTCGATGAGAAGGTCATCCCCAATATTGAACAACACTACATGGATGGAACCTTCCCCAGAGAATGGATTCAGGAAATGGGAGAAATGGGCATCCTTGGAATGGTTGTCCCTGAAGAGTACGGCTGTGCTGGAATGTCCTACACCGCTTACGGTGTTGTTTGCCGCGAATTAGAGCGTGGTGACTCCGGATTGCGATCCTTTGCCAGTGTTCAAGGTTCACTCTCAATGCACCCCATTCACAAGTGGGGATCTGAAGAGCAGAAGCACAAGTATCTGCCAGGGATGGCCAAGGGCGACATCATCGGTTGCTTCGGTTTGACTGAACCCGATTTCGGTTCAAACCCCGGTGGCATGATTA
>MDTC01133453.1_pt1 | contig 15839 bp, 14 predicted proteins | sample 811181 | NCBI WGS metagenome assembly MDTC01 (sample SAMN05326644, study PRJNA326480) | marine metagenome | isolation source: seawater | place: Pacific Ocean: North | collected 2011
CTCGGCGAGCACCTCGGCCAGCTCCCGGCCGGGCACCGGCTCGATGGCCATCCACGGTCCGGGCAGCCCCGCCTCAGGCTCACCCCAGGCGCGGATCTTCGGCACGGAACGCGGAAGATCCGATAGCGTCGGCAGGAGCCGCTGCTCGTTGCGCATCAGCGGGTCGCCCACCGCACGCACGGTCACCCGCAGGTAGAGCGGTCCGACTGCGATGACGGCGTTGTCCCACCCCGCGCCGACCGGACGAACCTCCGCCCCGGCCAGCTCGGGCAGGTGGCGGACCAGGGCGCGGCCCGCCGCCTCCGGATCCACCGTGCGCTCCGGCAACCACCGCCCCATGCCCTCCTCCACCTCGGCCACGACGGCACGTCGACAGCGCGGGCCCACCCGATATCCACTCCGCTCGCGAGGTGACTCCATGCAGACCGCTCTCACCATCGCCGGCTCGGACTCGGGCGGCGGCGCCGGCATCCAGGCCGACCTCAAGGCCTTCCAGGCCAACGGCGTGTTCGGCATGTCGGTCATCACCGCGATCACCGCCCAGAACACGGTCGCGGTGACCCACGCCGCGGAGGTGGGCCTGGACCTGGTGCAGGCCCAGCTGGACGCGGTGTTCTCCGACCTGCCGGTGGGCGCGGTGAAGACCGGCATGCTCGCCTCGTCCGCGATGATCACGCTGGTCGCCGAGACCCTCGCCCGCCACCCCCACGTGCCCCTGGTGGTCGACCCCGTGATGGTCAGCAAGTCCGGCTACTCACTCATCGCCGACGACGCGGTGGCGACCCTGCGCGAGCGCCTGTTCCCCCTGGCGACGGTCATCACACCCAACGCCCACGAGGCGAGCCGGCTGCTGGACAGCCCGGTCGAGACGGTGGCCCAGGCGGAGGCGGCCGCGCGGGCCCTGGCGACGTTCGGGCCGCAGGCGGTGCTGGTCAAGGGTGGGCACCTCGACGACGTGGAGACGGCGGTGGACGTGCTCTACGACGGGGCGGCGGTCCACGTCTTCGAGGCCCCGCGGATCGACACGCCCCACACCCACGGGACGGGCTGCACGACGGCGGCGGCGCTGGCGGCGAACCTGGCGAAGGGACTGCCGCTGATCGAGGCGGTGGATCGGACGAAGCGGTACGTGCACGGCGCGATCGTCGCGGGGCTGCCCCTGGGCTCGGGGCACGGCCCGACGCACCACTTCTGGTTCCTGGAGGGGACGGGGCTGTTTCCGGCGGATGATCGGTAGCTTTCGGCGGTCCGCTGGCGTGCGGTCGCGTTGCTGCAGGCGCGGGAGTGGCGGGGCGCGATCCGCTCGCGGGGAGTCGCGTTGCTGCGGCCGGGGGAGATGCGGGCCGGTCTCCAGTCTCCAGTCTCCAGTCCCCAGTCCTGCGGCAGCGGCAGGGGCCCGAGCGGCTCGGTGCCGCTGAGCTGCGTCGCGGTCTGCGAGCACGATGCTGCGTGCGGTTGGGATGAATCCCAGTGACGCGTCGGGGCGCAACCTGGGTGCTCGTGTCGCCTCTCCCTGGCCGGCCGAAGCTGGAGACTGGAGACTGGAGACCGCCCCTCCACGCCCTCGCTCGCAGCAACGCGACGTCGCGCGAGCCGCCTCCGCCCCTCCACTCCCTCGCTCGCAGCAACACGACTTCACGCGAGCCCGCCCTACTCCGCCGCTTCCTCCGCCAGTCTCCGCGCTTCCACTTCGGCCACCGCGTCCGCAGGCTCTCGGCCCTGCCACGCCACCGCCTCGATCGCCGGCAGGTACCGGTCGACCATCAGCACGTTCGTGAACACCAGGTGGGCGATCATCTCGGGGCTCGGGGCGCCGCCGCGGAAGTCCGCGCTGGTGCGGTAGCGGAACGCGCCGCTGTCCACGTCCAGCTCGAAGTTGCCGAGCACCGTGCCCCAGTTCAGCCTCGCCACCACCTCGTTGACCGCGAGGCGCCGCCCCTCGGGGATCGGCGGACCGGGCAGGCTGTAGATGACGATCTTGCCCTCGTCGTCGCCGACCAGCTGTGCCGCGACGTTCCACTCGCCGGCGACCCCACGGAAGCGCATGCGCACCCGATGCTGCTCCTCGCTGACTTCATAGGGCCAACCCTCGTTGTCGAGGAACTCGCGGACCGCGTCCAGGACCGTGCTCACCTTGCCTCCCCGCGGCCGTGGCGCCGCCTCGGGGCCGACGGTAGCAGGGAAGCGGAGGTCGTTCATGTCTTCGCAGAGCAGCACCGTCGAGGCCGTGGTGCGAGGGCGCTTCGTCGCCATCCCCGGCGCGCGCGCCCGCAGGATCGCCGCGAACGCGTGGTCGGTGCAGGTGCCCCGGACCGACGAGGTGAAGAAGGTCCTGCGGGTGCGCGCGGTGGATCTGGACAGCCTCGAGGGCCTCGAGATCGCCATCGACCAGAACGAGGCGTACCAGGTCGTGCCGAGCGCCGAGACGGCGGATCACGTCGAGCTGTCGGTCCTGCTGTGAGCGCCCTTGTCCCGCCCCACCCCGCCCCGCGACAGGTCGCCGGATCCGCCGGGATCCCGGCGCGACAACGCCCCGCAGGCCATCGCCGGAACCTCCCGGATCGACGGCGTGTCCACCGTGTCAGCACGCCGGACGACGGATCCGGTGCTACCGTGAGAGTCCGCTCCGTCGGAGGCAGCATGCGCCAGACCGGCCACGAAAGCTCGACCCCCCGCCGCCAGATGATTCCCCGTCTGGTGAGCCTCGGCTGCACCGCCGCCCTCGCCTTGTCGGTGGGCCTCGTAGGCACCGTGGTGACGCCCGAGCCGGCCCACGCCCTGTACGAGGTCTGCAACCCGTACAGCCTGCAGGACTTCCGCGACCAGATGGCGGCCATGGAGAAGGCCTTCGAGGACTTCGACCTCAACGAGGCCCGCTACCAGGCCGAGACCGCGGAGAAGTACGCCCGCTGCATCAACGAGCCGGTCACCCCCGAGGACGTCGCCCGCTTCGCCATCGACCGGGCCCAGATGTACTACTTCGACTCCAAGACCGACAGCGCGGCCGAGTGGATGCTGGTGGCCCTGACCGCCACCGGCGGCCGCCTGCCCGAGGAGATCGGCGAGGAGCACCCCCTGCGCCTCGTCCTGCGCGAGGTCATGATCGAGGACCTCGAGAAGGTCAGCTACGACGGTCACGCCCTGCCCCCCAAGAAGGGCGGGGTGCTCATCAACGGTCGCCTCGTTCAGCAGCCCACCGGCTTCAACGGTGTGAAGCAGCTGGTCCAGATCTTCGACAAGAAGGGCGAGTACGTGGAGGGGTTCTGGCTCACCGGCGCCGACTGGGGCGGTGACACCGAGTCCACCTTCGTGAGCGCCGACGCGGGCGAGTACAAGACTCCGTCCTGGTACAGCGGCCCCGGCCACGACACCGCGCCCGATCTGCACAAGGCCGTCGCGATCGTCACCGGCATGGAGGTCGAGCCCGACATCGGCGAGCCCGACATCGGCGAGCCCGACGGCACCGGCACCGGCGATCCGGTGGTCACGGACGGCGGCACGACCGATCCGCCCGACGGCACCGGCACCGACGGCCAGGACACCACCGGCCAGGGTGCGGACACCGGCGACGGCACCGGCAGTACCGGCGACGGCACAGGCCTGGTGGAGGTCCCGCCGCCCGATCAGATCAAGCCGCCGAAGGATCCCAAGGGTCCGAAGCCGCCCAAGCCCCCGGGCAACGGCCCCAACACCGGGCTGCTCTCGACCGGCCTCGGCGTGGCCGCGCTGGGTGGTGCCCTGTGGGGCATCGGCGCAGCGATCAACGGCAGCGACCCTGCCCCCGGCTACACCGGCGACCAGCTGGCCGCCCGCCGCACCACCATCAACGCCCTCGGCACCAGCGGTGCGGGCCTCGTCGTGGTCGGCGTCGGCCTGTTCTCGGTGTCCATGGTCAGCGACGGCCCCGCGATCCGCCTCGGACGCCGGTTCTAGGCGACGACCGGGTGACCGCCGCCACCGTCGACTCCTCCGAGGACGGCCCCCAGGCCACCCCAGGAGACGGCCCGACCGAGGCCCCCCAGCTGCCTGGCCTGACGGTCGGCTTCCTCGCCGTGCACGTGTTCCTGCCCATCTTCATCGGCGGCATGATCTACATCTGCTGGCGGGCGGACCACCTCTTCATGTTCCACTGGTTCGATGCCATGGGACTCACGCCCGCCATCGAGGCCTGCCGCGAGCTCGCCATGCCTGCCCGGCCCTACATCCCCGGCTGGGTGCTCTTCAGCGTGCCCGACGGCACCTGGGTGTACGCCTCGGTCGCCTTCTTCGGCCGCCTGTGGCGCCAGGGCCCGCTGTGGGCGCAGGTCCTGTGGATCGGCCTCGGCCCGGCGATGGCGATCGGCGGCGAGCTCGGCCAGATCCCCGGCTGGGTGCCGGGCACCTGGGACTGGGTCGACACGGTCTGCTACGTGATCGCCGGGGTGGTGGCGTTCGTGTTCGCGTGGTGGCCGGTGAGGATGTGGGGGCGGGGCGGGGCGTAGGGCGGGGCGGGCCAGTGAGCCGTCGTGCGGACGGAGTCGGCGGCGCCAGCGGGATTGCGGTGGTGGCGGGCCGGTCTCCAGTCTCCAGTCTCCAGTCTCCAGTCCTACAGCAGCAAGGTGCTCCAAGCGGCGGTGGTGCTCTGAGCGCCCCCCGAAGCCGCGGGCAACGAACTCCCTCGAAGCCTACACCGATCAGAAGCGACACGCGCCATGCTGTTCCGCCCGGCACAATAGCGCTTCAACCATGCGATCCTGCCCACGGACTGGAGACTGGAGACTGGAGACTGGAGACCGAGCCGCCACTCCCCCGCCCGCAGCCACGCGACTTCCCGTCAGCGGATCTACACCCGCCGCACCCCACGTCAGCGCGGCGGGTCGATCGGGCTGCGGATCAGTCGCGGGAGAACGCCATGACCAGGCGCAGCACGTACCAGAAGAGCAGGGCCACGCTGGCGAACAGGCCGAGGGCCGCCGCCACGTGCTGGCCTTCCCGGTAGTCGTGCAGGACCATCGAGGTCTGGTAGAGCACCGCACCGCTGGCGAACGCGATCATCAGCGCCGTGAACCAGATGCCCAGCGACCAGCCCGCGATCAGGCTGACTCCGATGGCGCCCATGGCCGCGATGCCGCCGATGAGCAGCACCCCGCGCAGGAAGCCGAAGTGGATGCCCGACACGAAGACGAACACCGTCAGTGCCGTGAACACGAGGCCCGTGAGCGCACCGGCGGTCAGGATGATCTCGAAGCCGCCGCCCGCCATGAGCGTCGCCATGAGCAGGATGGGCACGAAGATCACCGCCTCGGCGACCACGTAGAGGCCGAGGCCCGCGTACTGGAGCGGCAGCGAGGTGGTGGAGCGCGCCATCGACTGGGCGACCCAGGACACCAGCATGAAGGCGCCCAGCACGATGAGCCAGCCGATGCCGCCGCCGATCATGCTGACGAGGCCGAACAGCACGTCATCGGGCACGAGGGTGAGGATCGCGGCGTCCACGCCGATGAAGGCGAGGATGGCGACCAGCAGGTGGGCGTAGGTCTTGCGCAGGAAGGCCGCGCGCCGCTGCTCGGGCAGCTCGATGGCGGCGGGGGGTGCGTAGACGTCTGCGTACATGGAACCTCCTCCGGCCGCAGCCGGAATCACGCCCGGATCCTAGCCACGAACGGGCCCGTGTCGAGCGAGCCGGTTCGAGGTGCGTTCAGCCCTCACTCCTGCGGCAGCGGCAGGGCCTGGGTCGGAGTGCCAGGAAGATCCTGATACTGCAGGAAGAGGCGCCACTGGCGGGAGTCCAGCGGCACGGCGCGTCCCTCGATGAAGACGTTTGTCACGCTGGTGGTCAGCTCCAGGGGATCGCCGTCGTAGACGACCACGTTGGCGACCTGACCCGCGGCGATCCCGCCCCGGCGGGGCAGGCCGAACACCTGGCCCGGGCGCACGGTGATCGCGTGGATGGCGGCATCGTGGTCCAGACCACCGCGCACGGCGTTTCCGGCCGACTGACGCAGCAGCCGCGCGTTGTGGGTCGAGAACGTCGAGATCAGCACCGGCACGCCGGCCGCCTCGAGCAGCGCGGCGTTGTCGGCGCGGCCGTAGACCTGATCGAAGCCGCCGGCGCCGTACACCATGGGGTCGACGATGACCGGCACCGGTCGATCGAGGCTGTTCGCGAGGTCGTCCGCGAGCATCCACGCCTCGGCCCCGCCGGAGATCACGATGTGCACGCGCTCCTCCTTGGCGAAGCGCAGCAGGGCCTCGATGTCGGCTGCTCGGTCCGCACCCAGGATCAACGGGATCTTCCGCTCGATGACGGGCTGCAGGGCGGCCAGGTTGCGGGGGTCCGTCAGGTAGCCCTCGGCGCCATCCTTGCTGAACGGCACCTTCTTCCTGGCGAATGCCCGCGCGTCATCGAGCGCGGCCCGCAGATCGGCGAGGGCGCCGGCCCGGCTGGGTCCACCCAGGCTCGCCACCACGGCGACCGCCGGCGAGCCCTGGTCGAGCGCCTCCGCCTGGGTCGCACCGGCGAGGTCCACGAAGGCCGCCGTGCCCGCCAGCCGCCCACCCTGGGGCAGGACCAGCGCGGAGGTCACCCCCTCCATGCGGGTCACGGGGATCAGCGTGCTGCGCGGATCGTACGCGTCGACCACCCGCAGGGCCGCCCCGTAGGGACCCCCGTGGTCGTCGGCGTTGCGGGTGCCGCCCTCCAGGCCGACCTCGACCAGGCCCATCTGGGTCGACACCTCGACGAGGCCCGCGGTCACGGTGCGACCGGAGGTGTCGACCACCGCGCACGACCTCCCGTTCCAGGCGGCGGTGTCCCCGGTCACCTCGAGCTCCACCCCGACCGCGGCGATGCGTCCGTCCACCAGCACCAGCGAGACGTTGTCCTTCGGCCCATCAGGCAGGTACACCCTGGACAGTCCCTTCTTCGGAACCAGCGCCGTGCAGTCCGCCTGGGCCAGGTCCTGGGGCAGCTCGTGCCGATCGGGACCGGCCAGGGCCAGCCCGGGGATCAGCGCCAGGCACGCGATCATCCGGCTCATGGGGCCACCTCCCGACCGACTTCGAAGTCCGACCACGGGGGCGGCCGATCCATGTCGTACACCAGCGAGCCCCCCACGAAGACCAGCCGCGCCTGGGCATACACGCTGAACGGGTCGCGGGTCCAGACGACCACGTCCGCCCGCTTGCCCGTCGCCAGCGAGCCCGTCGTGTCCTCGACCCCCAGCGCCCACGCCGGGTTCAGGGTGATCCAGGTCAGCACATCGCCGGCGGACAGCTCGATGCCCGCCTCCTTGCCGCTGCGCCAGGCCTTGGCCGCCTCCTGGTTGAGGCGCTGGATGCCGATGGCCGAGTCGCTGTGCACGATGGCGCGCCCGCCGGCCTGGTGGACCAGCGCGGCGTTCTGGGGGATGCCATCGTACGCCTCCATCTTGAAGCCCCACCAGTCGGCCCAGGTACTCACGGAGATCTCGTGCTCGGCGAGGAGATCGCGGATCTTGTACGCCTCGAGCGCGTGGTGGAACGACCGCACCTTGAAGCCGAACTCGTCGCCCAGCTGCATGAACGCGAGCATGTCGTCGGCCCGGTAGCAGTGGACCTGGGGCAGGATCCGCCCCTCCATCACGCCCACGAGCGTCTCGAGCTCGAGATCGCGGTCCGGCGGCGGCGGCACGGGATCGGGCCGCGGAGACTTCGGCTTCTTGCCGGCCTCGACCCGCGCGCCGTTCTCCTCCTCCCACCGCTCGAGCGCCTCCTCGGCCTTCTTCGCCTTCTTCCCCCACTCTGCCCACCTCGCCTGGTAGGACTCGGCCCGCAGGAAGGCGCTGCGCTGACCGTGCAGGTTGCCCATGCGCGTGGACGGTCCGCGGGTCTCGTAGACCCGCTTCGGGTTCTCCCCGCAGGCCATCTTCACCGTCTCCGGCGCGCCCGGGAAGCGCATCGCCCGCGGCCCGCGCGCGGGCACGATCTGCAGGATGATCCCGCGCCCGCCGATGAGGTTGGCCGATCCCGGCAGGATCTGGAGCGTCGTGATGCCGCCCGCCGCGGCGCGGAGCAGGCCCGGGTCCTGGGGCCACACCGAGTGCTCCGCCCACACGCCGCCGGTGGTGGGGTTCGTCATCTCGTTGCCGTCGCTGTGCGCCTTGGCGCCCGGGGACGGGTACACGCCCAGGTGGGAGTGGGTGTCGATGATCCCCGGGGTGACGACCTGACCGGAGAGGTCGAGCACCGACGCCCCCTCCACCTGGGGGGCATCGCCCTCGCCCAGCGCGGTGATGACGCCGTTGTCGAGCACGACGTAGCCCCGCGGCCAGTCCTGCCCTTCCGCGGTCATCACCCGCGCATTCGCCAGCACGACCTTCACCTTGGCGAGCTCCGGCGCGGGCTCCACCGGTGCAGTGCCCCGCGCCTCGAGCGGGGCGAAGGGATCAGCAGCCTCGTCCTGTGCCTGCGCGGTCAGCGCCGACATCGACAGGGCGAGAGCGAGCACACACGAGCGCATCGGCCCACCTCCGGCCGGCCATCGTACTGCACCCGTACGCACGCGCTGCGGATTCCCCGTGGTGGGGGCTACGGGGCGTCCCCCTCGGGCTCGGCGTGCGGGCCGCCACCCAGGAGGCTGTGGCATCCCACACAGGTCTCGAGCACGCCGCCGTAGATGGACGCGCGCTCGGAGTCTCCCCCAGTGACCCCGGCCTCGGCGAGCCCGTGCAGCCGGCTGCGGTACTGGGCCGCCTCGGCGCGGACCGCGAGCGGCACGTCATCGTAGAGGTGGGTGGCGCGCTCGTCGACCGGGCCGAGCACGTCGCGCGCACGCACCCACGCGCCATCGTTCGCGCCGACCAGGCTCTCCCACATGCGGTCGGCCGCCCAGACGTGGCGGCCCATGACGTCGTCCTCCGCAGGCACGGGAACATCGAGGAAGTAGGGCCCCAAGCCGGCAGCCCGATGACAGCTGCCGCACGCGCGCCCCGCCTCGGCGATCGCCGCGCCGACCTCCTCGCTGGTGTTGGCCTCGGACCCGGTGACCGCCGCCTCGACCAGGTCCTGGAGCGGCGCCTGCCAGCCCTCCGGAGCGAGCCCGGGCGACGTCTCCTCGGACAGCGTGCGCATCACGGCCCGCGCTCCGTCCGCGTCGCCGGCGACCAGCGCATCCCGGGCGCCGGTCAGCTGCTCGAGGCGGTCGTGCATCTCGCTCTGCCCCTCGCCGACCGAGACCTGGGAGCCCTGGGACGCGGCGGACTCGGTCGTGGACGCGGTCTGCTTGGGGCAACCGACCAGCAGCACGACGAGCAACAGGGGGACTGTGCGCATGGAGACCTCCACCACCACGCGCTGCAGTCCGCGTGCCACTCGCAGCGTACGACCCCGGGGGGTAGGCTCGCGCCATGAATGTCATCGAGCGGGTCTTCCAGGCGATCCTGCAAGCGGTGTCCGGGCTGGTCCAGGCGCTGGTGGGTGGCTTCGCCCGCGCCCCCCTGACCGCCGCCCAGCGCGCGATCGAGGGCGCCACCGTCCGGCGCGCCGTTCCGGCCGAGGTCATCGACGTGCGCCACGCGGTCCTGCGCGAGGGTCGTCCGCGCGCCACCGCGATCTTCGACGGAGACGACCACGCCACCACCCGCCACTGGGTCGCCAAGCTCGGCGATGACGTGGTCGGAGTGGTGTCGGTCATGCAGGCCGAGTTCCCCGATCGCACCGCCACCCTGCCGACCGGTCAGGTGCCCGTGCGCCAGCTCCGCGGCATGGCGACCGTGCCGTCGGTACGCGGAAAGGGCATCGGCGCCGCCATGCTGACGGCCGTGCAGCTCGAGCTCGCCGAGCCCCTGTGGTGCAACGCCCGGATCAGCGCGGCGGGCTTCTACGACAAGCATGGCTGGCAGCGCGTGGGAGGCGAGTTCGAAATACCCGGGGTAGGGCCCCACGTACGGATGGTGTGGGTGCCCGACGCAGACGACGTGCGCTCCCTGCCCGGCTGACGCGGAGGACCGGTGGCTGCAGACGACGACAAGGGCCTGGTCGACAAGGCGAAGGACGAGATCGCCAAGGCTGCGGCAAAGCACGCCGCCAAGGCGGTGTTCGACGAGGCGGGCCGCCGCGCCCGACAGGCCGTCGACTCGGCCCTGGACTCGGCCGAGGGCTGGGTCGGGCAGGAGGCGGCGAGCGCCGAGGCTCGGCGGGAGGCGTCCGGGCTGCCCTCCACCACCCCCGAGGCGCACTGGACCGACCGCTACGCCGAAGAGGGCGAGGCGGCCTTCAAGCGGGCGCGCAGCACCATCGTGGTCGACGAGGACGAGGACGAGGACGAGGCGGCCGCCGCAGCCGCCGCCGAGCGCAAGGCGAAGGCCCAGGAGGAGCTCGCTCGGATGAAGGCCGCGCTCAAGGCCGGCGGCGATCCCCTGCTCGACGAGGCGCGCAAGACGCTCCAGAAGGCGCAGGCGCTGCGCGGCCAGCAGGAGGCGGTCAGCCTGGAGGACGAGCTGGAGGCGCTCGCGGCCGCCGCAGCGGCGGACGCGGGCTCGATCGACGTCGAGACCGAGGCGAGCCCCGAGCGGCCCACCCTGGCCCCCGAGGAGTCGGTGGTCGAGGCGCCGCCGTCGCGCTCGGTGGAGACGGTCAGCTCCTTCATCGACGACGAGCTCGGCGAGCCCGACGCCGGAGACACCACCCCGCCCCACGGCGACCCGCTCATGGAGGACCCGGCCATGGCCGCCCTCGCCAGGGCCCGGGCGGCGCGGATCGCCGCGGCGGACGAGGACGCACCGCCGGTCGAGCCCGATCCGGACGAAGCGGTCGGTCTGTCGGACGATCCCATGGGCCTCGCCGCCGCCGAGCGTGCCCTCGCCCGGGCGGCCGAGCTGCGGGGCACGTCCCTGACCGCCAAGGACCGGGAGCTGGACGACGTGCGCGCCCAGGCCCGCGCGCGGGCGGCCCGGATCGCCGAAGAGGCGATGTTCGCGACGCCAAAGGCTCCGGTCCTTCCGGATCTCTCCGCGGATCCGACCGAAGGTGCGCAGGCGCCTGCCCAGACTCCCCACGGCGATCCCTTCGCCGACGCGGCTCGGGTGCTCGACAAGGCCAAGGCGGCCCGCATCGCATCGGGCGCCACCAGCGATCCTCACGAGGACGCCCGCCGCGCCGCCCGCGAGCGTATCGCCCGCATGACTCAGGAGGCGGCGGACGCCACGCCCCCTGGTGCGTCCGCGTTCGTCGGCGTCGGCGCGGCTGACGACCCGATGGCCCGGGCCCAGGCTGCCCTCGACCGCGCGAAGGAACGCCAGGGACAGGGCCTGTCCGAGCAGGCGCTGGACTCGCACCAGGCGCGCATGGCCCGCGCGCGGGAGCTCCTGCGCCAGCGCGCCTACGAGAAGTCCGCCGCCGAGCTGGCCCGCGAGGTGCTGGAGCAGCAGGGCGACCCGACCGACCCCGAGCAGGCCGCCGCCGAAGCGATCGCCGAGGCGGAGCGCCTGCGGGCCAAGCACGAGGCGATCGTCGAGGACGCGCGCAAGAAGGCCCAGGCGTGGGGCGAGGAGATGACCCGCCGCGCCGAGGCGACCCAGCAGGAGATCGATCGCCGCATGGCAGCCCAGGAGGCGATGCTCACCACGGTCGGCACCCCGGAGGAGCGGACCAACGCCGCACTCGAGGCGGCGGCGCGGGCGCGGGCCAAGGCGAGCGGCCGGGATCCGGAGCGCGAGGCCCAGGCCCGGGTGGAGCTCGACCGGCTGAAGCGCCGCCAGGCCGAGCGCGAGGCGTCCGGGGACGGCGCGGCGGCGGCGGGCAAGAAGGACCTGCTGGGCGGCCCGCTCCCCACGCCCCCGGTGTCGGGCACCGGCGCATCGATCGACGAAGATCATGCTTCGGACGACACTGTCGAGGATCCAGACTCCGGTGGCGAGGACGTGCCCAAGCGCCGGCTGTAGCCTGCGCCCATGACCGAGCCCGCCCCCGACGACGTCTTCCAGCTGGGTGTGCGCCAGTGGCGCGATGGTGACGACCTGGTGCTGTGGCACCCCGTCACCGGTCGCCACGTGCGCCTGCACCACGGCACGGTCGCCCGCCTGTGCGCCCACCCAGGCGATCCCCGGCTGAAGCCCGTGCGCGACCGCCTCGATCGCCTCCACCTCCTGCGCAGCAGCCCCCGGCCACCGTGGGACGCGCTGATCCCGTGCCGCTCGCGCCTGGTGCTGACCCTGCCCGACGAGGCCGCCCTGTGGCTCCCCGTGCCCGGCTTCCGCGGCCCCGGCGGCTACGGCTACCGCGCGCTGCAGCTCTCCCCCGCGGCCCATCGGGTCTGGCAGCACATCAACGACGCCCGGCCCCTGTCCGAGGTCGCCGATCGTGCCGGCGTGGACCTGCTCACCGCCCAGTCCCTCTGCGCCCTGCTCACGACCCCCGAGGTCCAGGCCCTGCAGCTGCGCCCGACCCCGCCCCGACCGCGCGATCTGGGCCTGGAGCGGCTCGTCGACGTGCCCCGGCCGCCCAACGCCCGCCCACCCCACCTCACCGGACCTGCCGGCGAGACGACCCTGACCTGGTACCACCTGCACGGGATCGACGACGGCGAGACCCACTTCGACGACCGCGAGACCACAGTCGCTCACGGCCTCGGCCTGCCCCACCCTGCCCTCGGCGGCCTCCGCTACGGCGCCGCCCTGCGCGATGCGCTCACCCGTCGCGGCCTCGTGCCCGAGGGCGGGCTCCTGGTCGAGGTCGGCTGCGGCACCGGCGAGCTCGCCGCGGCCTGGCAGGAACACGGACCGTCGAAGCTCCACTATCTCCGCGCGGACCTCTCCCCCGAGCTGCTGCGGACCCAGGCCCGACGGGTGCCCCACGGCCACGGCATCCTCGCCGACGGCACCCGCCTGCCCCTGCGCGACGGCTCGGTCGATCTCCTCGTCAGCAACGAGGTCATCGCCGATCTCCAGGCCGTGCCCGTCGACCCGGCCGCACCCGACTCCGACGCCGCGCGGGAGGCCCTCGCCCTGCTCCACGCCGCCCGGATCACCCCCTTTGCAGGCCGCACCTGGGTCAACCTCGGCGCATTTCACCTGGTCGCCGAGATCGCCCGGGTGCTCCGCCCTGGAGGTGCGGCCTGGCTCTCCGAGTTCGGCGTGCTGGACGAGCCCCCCCAGGAGGCGGTGCAGCTCGACCACCCCGAGGTCGCCATCCAGGTCGACCACCTCGCCGCGATCGCCCGCCATCACGGTCTGTCGGTCAGCATCGAGCCCCTCGCCGAGCTGCTTGGCATGGACCTGACCGTGCAGCAGGTGAGCCGACCCTCCTGGGAGGCCGTCCGCGCCCTCGCCCACAGCCGCGGCCTGCGCCTGCCCGCCCGCACCTGGTCGGTCGAGGCCCTGCGCGCCCACCTTCCGTTCTCGGTCGAAGGCCTGCGCGCCGTGCCCCTCACCGACGAGGGGCCCGCCCCGCTGGTGACGCGATTCTGGTCGTGGACCCTGCGCCGGCCCAAGGTCCCAGCCCACGGCGACTGATGGTGCTACCGTCGGGCCCCGAACGGAGGCCCCGTGCGCCGCGCGCTCCTGCTCGCCCTGCTCCTCGTGCCCGCCGCCGCCCAGGCGAAGGACCGGACCATCACCTTCTGCCTCGAGGACGGGGCCGGGGGCAGCCCCAAGCGCGGCCACGTGCTGGTGTGGTCGAGCGAGCTCGAGATCGCCAAGGACGCCGAGAACGCATTCAAGATCGACAGCACCGGCTGCGTCGAGATCGCCTCGTTGCAGTGGAACGGGGTGGCCTTTCCGCTCAAGGCCTGGATGAGCGTCGACTACGAGGTGGTGGCGCCGGGCTTCTACGACGTGCCTGGCGTCCTTCGGATCAGCAAGAAGAAGCGGGACAATGAGAAGGTGATCCTGCTGGAGCGCAAGACGGGCTGAAGGGTCTCACCGCTCGGCACACCGACGGGCGGGAGGCGAACGTGCAGCTGATGGGGCCGGCGAGCATCGTCGTGGCGACGGCACTCGGCGTGGTACCCGCGACGTGTGCGACCACCAGGACCAGCGTCGGTGGGCTGTCGTTCACCAGCCTGGCGGTGCCGAGGCCCACGACGCGACACCACGTGGCGGTGCCGGTCGGAGCGCGCCTGTGCAGTGCCGCGGAGCACCTGAAGCGACTCCTCGCCGAGGACGCCCGCAGCGACGTGTTCCTCCACGGCCCGGTCCGCATGGACGGCCAGTTCTGCCTCGAGTTTCCCGAGGTCGGAACGGCGGAGATCGTGTTCGGGGTCCTGGACCGGCCGGGTGTCACGCCGTTCGCCGACACGTCGTACCCCGGCTGGCTGCAGGTGGAGGTGGTCCCGCTGGAGGAGCTCGAGCTCGACTCCCGGGACAATCTCCAGGTCCTCCCGGAGCACGACGCGATCAGCGCCACCGGTCAGCCGCTGCCGACGGACCTCGGGCGGTACGAAGCCGGGGACTGGCACGTCTGGCCGGGTGACCACTCCTGGTACGACCTCCCGCTGGCCGGCGTCACCGCGCGCGGACTGCCCGTCCTGCTCGAGCCGGAGCACCTCTTCGTCGAGGTGGAGGGCCACACGCTGGTCGCACCGGACGACGCCGGCAATCGCGCGGGCGGTTGGCTCCTGCACGCAGTCGAGGGCGGGCACCTGACCCTCGGGATCCAGACCAGCGCCGGTCGGCAGGAGCTGCTCACCCTCATCGGCGCGAGCGAAGACGACATCGCCGAGTTCGAGGTCGTGGCCTGGTCCTCTCCCGCCTTCCCTCGGGACGTCAGCGGCGACTATCCCTCCTGGATGCATGGCTTTCGCGAGCCCACCCTGCTGGAGGTCGTGCGCGGCGTCGCCCGCGACGACGCCGGCCGCGTGATCCACGGGGTGCCCTTCGAGGCTGCCAAGGTGGACCTGCGTGAGATGGCCGAGCGGCTGCCGTGCCAGAAGCCCACCGAGCGGTTCGGCGAGTACGAGACGACCGTCCGGCTGAACGGTCCGGGCAAGCACCGTGCCGAAGCGTGGGTCCAGTGGGGCATCGACCCGGAGCTGCACGACCTCTGGCTCGAGCGCGAGTTTGGCGCGGCCTACGACAGCCTCGAGGCCTGGGACACGAAGCAGTCGTTCGCCGAGTTCGTCGATGAAGGCTTCGCCCCGCCACCGTTCTGCGAGTACGACCCCCCGCTCCTGCCGGGGTGCGGGTGCTCGACGGGCGCCTCGCCGTCCGGCCTCGCTCCGCTGGCGCTGCTCGGACTGGTCCTGGGCTGGCGACGACGCCGGCGCGGCTGAGGCCAACCCGGGGGCGTCTTTGAGGTCCTGACATCGTGTGCCTGCACTGCAAACGGCGCACTGAATGGTACCTCAGTCCCAGCGTTGCATGCCCGCGCCACGCTGTAATGCCCGTGACAGCGAGATCGGCGAAGCGAGATCGAAGGTTTGCCGGGAACAGACACAAGCAACTTGCAGCTGCTTGCTGCACCGATCATGCTGTCTGTAGATCATCGATCCTGTCGTGGAGCCGATGATCTCCCCTCCCCCTTGCACCCCTCGAAGGAGTCAGCCCTCTTCCACGTCCCACCTGGGACCGAGCCGGTTGCCGGGCCTGCGCCCGACCGACGCCTGGAAGTGTGAGCCCATAGGAGTTCCTCATGAGCGCCAAGGATTCGTTGCCCCACCTCGTCGTGATTGCCAATCCCCGAAAAGCCAGGTATTACCGCAAGATGGCCCAGCCGGTCGAGCCGGCGAGCGAGGAGACCACCTCCGCCGACGAGAGTGCAAAGGGGAAGAAGAAGGCTGCCAGCGCGTAGCGCTGGGGCCGCAACCGCTCGGCTGCCAGCGCGTAGCGCTGGGGCCGCAACCGCTCGGCTGCCAGCGCGTAGCGCTGGGGCCGCAACCGCTCGGC
>MDTC01180089.1_pt1 | contig 15838 bp, 15 predicted proteins | sample 811181 | NCBI WGS metagenome assembly MDTC01 (sample SAMN05326644, study PRJNA326480) | marine metagenome | isolation source: seawater | place: Pacific Ocean: North | collected 2011
CAATTTATCAAAAATATGGAAAAAGTGATGGATTTTTGTATTTTGTATATGCATTCGAAAATACATTTGGTTAATTTTAAACATTTAAATATTAAATGTCATAGATTTTCTTAGTTTGAAAGTTTCTTCCGCATTTTTTCCTTTTTCAAGTGTTCTTTTTTTGAGGAATGTATAGTACTTGTCCGCAAGCGAATACCTCGCATATGTGTGTTTTGCATTTGGATATCGCGTATTCTTGTACTGATGAATTACTTTTAATCGCACTCTCATAATCATGGCAACTTGCCATATTCTTTTATGAGAATATTCTTTTTTTTTGAAATGCGATTCTAGTTTTCGTATTGTTTTTTTAACATCCTCTACCGTTGAATATTTTATAGGAATTGTGTCCTCTGGGCGTTTGTTTATATATACATCAAAGCTTGTCTTGGGATCATTGGGATTGTAAAAAAATTTTTTTTTAGGACTTTTTTTAGTACTTTTGGACATCGTTATATTTTTTTATATATAGTATAATGTTTGAACCGGTAACATTGAATGTAAATTTAGAGTAAATCAGTTTTGTTAGAATCAAACAGTATCTAAAAATGATCGGTTTGGACGAAGCTGGTTGTGGTCCAGGTTTTGGCGACTTGGTCGCTTCCGCAGTATTCGTTCCAACGAATGTTTGTTTGGACGGAATCACAGACTCTAAGAAAATGAGTGAGAAAAAAAGGAATATATTTTTTAAAAAAATATGTGAAGAATGTTTTTTCGGAATCGGAAAAGTTACAAACAAAGAAATTGATTCAATGGGTTTGGGAGAAGCAAGAAGACTTGTATTCGAACGAGCATTGAATGATTTTGAAACAAAATATCCAGAGTTTAAAATGGAAAAACATATTGTAGACGGATCTATTTACCGCCAGTGGAAAGATATTCCTTTTGAATGTATTCCCAAAGCAGATTCTATTTATACTGAAGTTTCAGCAGCTTCTGTAGTTGCAAAAGTTACTAGAGATAATGATGTGTTAAAGTTATGTGAAGACAATCCATATCTGGATGAATACTATAAAATATCAAAGAATAAAGGATATTTAACACAAGATCATAAAAAAGGAATTTCAAAACATGGTAAAAGTGTATATCATAGATTAAGTTATAATATAAAATAATTTTTTGAAAATCAACCAAATAATTTTTTAACTTATAGTTAAAATGAGAGATTCTTGTTTTAGAAGTTTGATGGGTAATCCACCTCCTCCCGAACAAGCATGGGACGGCAGTACATCTGAACATGTAAAAGTATACGAAATCCAAGTTTTAAGAGAATAGTATAACACTTTACAAAAAGATTATGTAAGTTTAGAGTCGGAATACAATAAAGTATTAAAAGAACTCAATGCTTTTTCTTCCGAAGCTTGATTTATGAATCAAACCATACTTTTTTTATGAATCAGATTCGAACTAGTGTAAACTACCATACACAAACCTGGTCCCAAAAGCACGATGATACTCACAGATGAACAAACTAGTGCTATAAAGTCTTTTACAGAAGAAAAATTAAACGTTAGCGTACAAGCTGTACCTGGTGCAGGGAAATCAACTCTTATTATAGAACTTATAAAAGTTTTAAGAAACAAGGGGGCGAAATGTCTAGTTGTTTCATATAATACTGATTTAGCTGCTCATATGGTAAAATTGTTAACTGATAACAATCTAGACGATTGTGCAGTATGTTATACATTTCATAGTTTGTGCAGTAACTTTATTCAGCTTGCACCTGATGACATTTCTTTCGAAATCGCTTTAAATTACTGTGATTGTGGTTACATAGAACCTAAAAAAATAAATGCAACACACGTTCTTGTGGATGAAGTGCAAGATATGAAAGACATTTATATAAAGTTACTAAAACACGTTTTGGAATTTGAACCACTTTATTTTATATGTGGAGATCTTAAACAAATGCTTTATGATTTCGACCCCGATTCTATGGCAAATACGGAAATATTAGTACATCCTGATAAATATTTCAACAATGAAGTTTTGTGGTCTCATAAAACGTGCAGTATCACACACAGACTTCCGAAGAATGTTACAACGTTTGTGAACACAATTTTCAGAACAAATATAGTTTCTAATAAAGAAACAAATGAAAAAATAAACGTTATTTCTCCAAATCCATGGAAAATGGGAGATGCGTTGTTACCTTATTTAAAAGGCGAAATAAGTAGTATATTATTACTAACAGCCACAAAAAACGGAAATAGACCACTAAAAGCATTGATAAATTTCTTTAGTAACAAAGGCATTCCTATTCATATGGGCACAAACAGTGAAAAAAGTGATGAAAGAATAAAAAATGAAAAACTAAATGTCGTAACGTTTCACTCTTCAAAAGGTACGGAAGCAGAGAACGTTATTGTTCTAGTATCCGAAGAAGAAAAAGAAAACCCTTTATATGTGGCTCTCACAAGAACTTTCAAATCTTTGACAATTGTGATTGATCCCAAAAAACCAAACTTGGAAATTTCAAAAGCGTGCATTATGGTACCCGAATTAGTTAATGCGAGTTCAGACACATTAAAAATTATGAGAGAATGTTCTACGAAAGAAAAGGTAATAAAAAGTGATAAAAGAGGAATTGCTCCACAAAGATCGTTACAACGTGCTCGTCCTCGAATTTCTCTTTACAGTCATTTCACATATACTAAAGAACAACCGAAACGTGAAGAAATCACAAAGACGTTTACTGTATCTACAAATAATAACAGGTACGAAGATACATCAAAAGTTTACGCACAGGCTGTTTATATGTATGTAGAATATTTCAGAACAAATAAAATAAAATATATGGAAGATCTGCTACACCCCACGAGAATTGAATATGATCAGCAAGCAAAAGTAATCGAAATGGGTATGAACAATAGGTTTGTATTTCCAAGTATTCCTTCTAGTGCGCTTTTACCTGAAGATTTATATTCAAAAGCAGAAATGTCTTACTTTTCTGCAAAAAATGCTATTGATTTTTGTACGATGGCACTTGCAACACTGTCCTGGGATGATTTTCACTATGTTATGCGTCAACTTCTTCCTGTAGAAAACTGGGTAGATCAACCATTCTTTCAAAAAATGTGCGAAACTGCACTGGAACTCGTTCCCGATGACGAAACATCTATTTACGATGTAAGACTTAAACATAAAAATTCAGATGCACAAGTATTACATTTGAGAGCCCACATTTATAATAAGAACTATGTAGTACATTTGGTATGGTCTAATGAAACATCACAAGCAGACAGAGGAGATGCGGCGTTACGCGCTGCTATGCATCATAAAAAAACATGTAAACTAATAAACATACTTTCTGGAGAAGTAGAAATAATTAAAACAGATAACGCTGAAAACGTCATAAGCTCAATTTAAATATTGTCCATGAGGTTCTCGAATTTGTTTTTCATCCTGGAGAGTTTTTATTTTCAGGGGGTATCCATTAAAATAATTGGGAAATTGTTCTATATGGAGTACGTGTTGACCCGGTTTTTTTACTGTATGTAGTATGTATTGATTCGGTAATTGTTGTAAATGAAGTACGTGCTGAATCGGTATTTGTTTTAGATGGTGTTGAATCAAAATTTTTTTTAGTATATGTTTCGAGTAAGTTGGATTTTGGAAAGTATCTCAATAGTTTCGAGTTTTCTTGTTTTTTTGGTTTACTTACTTTTTTGCCATTGCAAGCATAATATCCTTCTTCCCAAGAATATATTTCTTCATCTCCGCACATCTGAAACCATGACCCACCCTCGTAACAACAATTAGATTCGCTTCCATCTCTTGAAAAAGCACACAAGCATTTATCTATTAGAGTCGAGACTTTTAAAGAGCTTTTTAAAATTTTAAGGTAAAAATTCGGATTCAAGTAATTCCAAGGTTGATGAAATGACATAACTTTGACTTTTAATTCTTTATGAAACTCTGTCATTACTTCTAAACCAAATTCCGCAGCTTCATGTGGGGGTGCGACACTACAATTTACGTTGTGCATATTTCGTACCATGAACACGTCTTCTTGTTCTTGAGGTTTACTTTCCATAGAATACTTTTCCGATATTTTCACAAGACATTCTGTACGTCTCAGCGAAAAACCACCGTTACCAACTCTTATGTATTCTGGAAGTTTAGGTATTTCTTTTTTGTCTTCGTTTATTCCATAGTATATATCATTATCTTTTGTCCATGGCGCACCTACAAAATCATAATCGAAAAACTTGTGGTCAAACGATCTCGTGAGAAATACATCTGTTTGAAACACAAGCACATGTTCATATATTAAAAATTTTCTCCAAAAATTTGCCGATTTTAATAATACATTGTAATCATATTCTGTATATTTTGAAACATTTAGATTAATAAATTCAATACATTTTACATGTTCCAATGATTTCTTCACAAAATTTTCGTTATATGTACCATGATAAAAATATACTTTAAATTTGTTTCCCAAATAATTAATATTCCAATTAAAAACATCTTTTAAATGTATATTTACTCTTGTATCAACAATTATGGCTGCATATTTGTTTTCACAATACTTGTATTCTTCCAACATTTCAGAGCCCTTTATTATATTCCACAGATGTGAATCTGTATTGAACAAAAGATTTTTCATTCTAGTATCAAACTCCGTTTTACTAAATTTTTCTATGTGTTTTCTTGCCAATAAGCGCATTTCTTGTATATTCTTTTCTGTTGTATTATACAAAATTTGAAACGTTTGTTTTGCAAGATCTTCCAAACTTGATACAAGTCTTCCTGAACCATAGGGTACAAGTTCTTTGGATGCTCCTTCATTCAATAAAACCGGAATACAACCCGCACTCATGGCTTCCGATACTGCAATTCCAAAATGTTCAGAATCTGCATAATCATCTTTTTCTCTTTTGAATCCAGTCAATGACCATACCACGGAAGCTTTTTGCAAAACTTCTATCACATCTTTACGTTTTCTGTTCAAGTAACAAGATGCTCGTGAACTTTTTTCAACCACATCTTTGCAGATTATATTTCCAAATTCTACTTGATCTGTATGGGCACCGATAATATACAAGTAAGGAGGTTCTTCATCGGTTAGTTTCGAATACATTTCATACATTCCAAGTAAAATATTGAAAGCCAGTGTTCCGGAAGCTTGATTTTTTTGTTGTCTTCCTCTGAAAAATCTTCCTATCATTACAATTATAGGTCTTCTTTTCTCCGTTTTGTATTCAAGCATTTCAATTGACGGATACATTACCAACGGTATAGGAATTTTATTTTTTTCATAAGGTTTCATATAATTAACATATTTTTCAAAACTGTACTCGGAATTTAACAAAACTGTATCAAAAGTTTTCATATTTTTAAACTCTTGTTGCGTAAGAACTCTTGATTGGTCAAACGGAAATTGACACATGTAAATGTTATAAGTTCCCAAACCTCTAAATTGTGGAGCTTTTTCATTTCCTAAAAGAAAAGAGTAGTCGTATTTTTTATACAGTGTATATGGTTTAAAAAATATTTTAGTAGTATCTACTTCAACACCAAGCATATTAACTGTTTCGTAAAAGCACTTTTCATAATTACAACCTTTTGAATATTCAAGCATAACTGTTATTTCACATCTCATACGCTGAAATGATTTTAGAACTGTTAAAAAATATCGTTCTCCACCACCTGGTGTAAATGGGTAAGGTGTTATCATAGCGACTTGACATGCGAATATGAATCTTACGCAAGCGGCTATAACACATAGCTTCAACATAATTACTTTCTCTTTTTATTTTAGATTATGTACAAACTTATAAAAAAAAATAAACTAACTTTAAAAGTATGTTTTATTATATAAAAAAAATTTTATACGGTTTTTCTTTATTTACAAGTAAAAATCCTGACTGTATTGCACTTTTTATAGCAGTTGGAACTAGAAATAATACCGTTGAAAACAACGTTAAATATTTTGAAGGGTGTGACTGTGTTGTATTCAAATATACTAAAAAAAAATTAAACATAGAAAACTGCCAAGAAGTTTATAAAAAGGCATCATGGTCAAAATTTTTGATACTCTCAGATAGTTACATAAAAAAAGAGCACAAATATATTACAATTGTTTTAGACGATGTGAGAATATCAAACTACTTTTTTCCTGAAATAAAAAATAAGATTGATAAGTATAACAATTCAATTGTTACGCCGAAAATATATGGTTCTTATTACGATTACAATAAAATAAAATTCACAGAAATATTTGTTACAACATTTTCAAATAGTTCTTGGAGGTGTTGGATAAGTATGATGAACAAACTAAGAATAAACTTTAAAAAATCAATTGGTTGGGGATTCGACTTGTGTTTTCCAGTATTCTGTCCAAACGTAGTTCATATTAAAACAAATGGTTCAGCATTTCACAAGTATAGTATTAGAAATACTAAATTTAATAGAATAGGAACAAACGAAGTCAAAAAGTATAACGAAATTTCTTTGTTTTACAACAAACGTTTGTGTCTGACACACACATGATGATTTATTTTATACTTTTGTAAGTAAATGAGTTATCAACGTTTGAAAGATCCGTCAAAGAATTTTACTGGTCCGGTGAGACCGTTGAACATGCCACAAAGACCTGGGCTGAAGCGGCAAGAATTTACAAAAGTTCCGAAAAATCTATCAGTAACATTTAATACTGAACAAGCACCGAGTTCTTCTGTACTACAAGCACCTACACCAAGTGGCCTAGAACTGGTTGCAAGTTCATCTGCACCACCACTTCTACAATCACAAAGTTCTAATACAAGTTATGACGTAATTCCCGAAACACCAGACTCAACTTTTCTTCAAAGAAGAAAAGAGATTCGTTCTCCATTGGTAAACTCTAGAATAAACGAAAAACCTTCTCATACATACAATCGCGCAGAACTAAGAATAAATACACTTGTGTCTATGTTAAGTGTTGTTATAGGTTCCGCTGCACTTGTAGCTTCAGTTTCGAAAAATAGAACTACAAACATAATAACGTTTATTTTAACTATTATCATAGTTACTGTGATTTCTCTACTTTTGATAAAACAATTGTACCAAGAAGACAGAGAAGAAAATGAAGACAAAGGAGAAAATATTTGGAGATGGCACGGACATTTTGGTGTTGTTACATACATATTTATTATTCTCATATTGTCGACATATTTTATTGATTCTGCTCTTGCATAAATGGCTGTACAACCGAAGATTCCTTTTTTACTTTTTTACTAAATAGTACATAAATGTTGTAGAAAAATTGTCTAATTACACCTAATGAAAACATTATAAATGTGATAAAAGATCTACAGGTCCAAGTTTTAAGATAAATTATATAAATTGTAGTTATTAGTGAATAAAATAACAAAAAATATGTTATTAAAATAGTCATTTATTTTAAGCTTTCATATAATTTTTGAAACCCTTCTTTGATACCTGTTCCCGTGAGTCCACTACATGGTTGTATATGTATATTTGTTCTAAAGTTTATACTTATATAATCGTTGAAATCAGCTACATGTTTTGATGTATCACAATCAACCTTGTTCCAAAGAATAAGGATAAACTTTAATGTTTTCATACCTTTGTCGGATAATATTTTATAAAGTTCTTCATTTGCTTCGTTGAACCTTGATGTATCGGTAGAATCAATCACAAATACGAGAGCATCACAATCATGAAAATAATATTTCCATAATGTTCTTAACTTATTTTGACCTCCCATATCCCACATGGTCATTTCGAGATTTCCTATTTTTAAAGTTTCCACATTGAACCCTACCGTTGGGACCGTTGTCACGTACTCATCAAGTTTAAATTTATAAAGAATTGTGGTCTTTCCAGCACCATCTAGTCCTAATATTATTATTCTTGTATTTTTTGGGTAAAATTTAGAAAAAAATATACCCATTTTTATTTAAAAATTTAGAAAAAAATGTACAAACTTTTCCCAAATTTTCTATCCCGAACTCGGTAACTACAAAGAAGGCTACATACTAGAGCGATACTCCTCATTTGGTGCATTCTTACTAGGTCATGAACCTCCAGGTGATCCATGGAAAACTCTACAAATTCCTCACTAAAAATTTAACCATTTATTATTAACCACTTTTTTATCAATTTATTACTTTATTAATTATATCTATAATAATATCCGTATTATCTTCAATTGTAGGGTTATATTCTACGACATCCATAGAAATTAGTTTTTTGCTTTTTTTTACATTGTCAAATATTTCATTCAACTGCGATAGAGTAACACCATTTGGTACAGGAGTGTTCACACCAGATGCAACAGACGGATCTAAACAGTCTACATCAAAACTTATGTGTATTTTATCAAAATTTTCCATCCATTCACATAAATCTTTTGGAAAATCAATAATTTTCATATCATATTCTTGGAATCTTGTAAACTCTAAGCTATCTAAATCTCGAACACCATAATATGCAAATTGATTTGGCTCTAGAGGTTGACCAAACATCAAATTTTTTAATGTATGACCACACAATATTCCAACAGGAATACCGTGTATATTCTTTGTTTGAGAAGTCAGAAGCGTGTTAAAGTCCGCATGAGCGTCACACCATAATACACCCAAACGTTGATTTTTAGATTTACAAAAATCATGTGCGGCACTAACACTCGAAATAGCGACCGTATGATCGCCACCCAAGACAAGTGTAAATGAACCAGCGTTCAACAACTTCCAAATAGTCATAAAACCTTTACCAAAAGGTTCCCTATAGTTGATAGGATTTGTGAAATTTATAGAGTGAATTTTTTCTGGGTATAAGCGCTCACTCAAAATATCTGGAGCGAATCTGGCACCACGTTTGTTTGCACCTCTGTCAAACGGAAGCTTTACAATATGAAATGCAAACGCAAAACACAAAATCTCAAACATTTCTGTATGACTTGTCTCTATCGTGAAATTTTGATTCGTGTTATTTTTTAGTTTTATGTACACGTATTTTTGTTAAACAATATAACTAATACCACAATAGTTACTAACAAAATTAAAAAAACTCTAGACATGTTATTTGGAGAGTATATCACTTCGAAGTGTTCGACATTCTCAACGTCATAAATATGGAAAACCATGAATCAAACAATATCATATACTTATTGGCGACATTCGTGGAGTTGAAACATTTCTTCGCAACTGGATCAAACAGATCAAACAGATCAAACTCAAACCAAACCGAGAAACAAAAGACCAACAGCCCCTGAACAACGATGACGACCTTTTCTCTCTTCAGTGTTCTTGCTGTCCACGACATCGACACTCCGAGTGACGAGGAACAAGTTGAGAAAAAGTTTGAACAAAAACCATCGGAAGTTTTCAAACTTCCCAAAGTCTCAAAGTCTACGTGGGCTAACTGCGATGAAGAAGAGTCGACAGACTTCCATGAAGTCGTGAAGAAGACAAAGAAAAAGGGCAACGGAGCCCAAAAAAATACATGCATAGGAAGAGTCATATTTGTTCATTCTAACGGAATGTGGGGAAAAGTCGAGCGTCAAGATACTGGAGAACGCTTGTACACACAAGATGTGGGTAACATCCCCAGAGGATCTCGTGTCAAGTTTGTGTGTTCGGAGAACCACAAGGGTCCTTGTGCGATTTCTCTTGAACTTATTTAAGTTCTTTTGCTACAACTGGAGCATCGGAAGGAACACATTCGTTAAAAAGTCCACGTTTGCAGTATTCGGAAGGACAACCTTCATTGTTGATTTTGCAAAGTAACTTAGAACATTCTTTTTGTGAACTTTTTGTGTCGGTAGTAACAGTGTATTCGTTGTCAAGTATAAATACATCCATTCCTTTTATTATTTTGTAAACAGTTTCACTTCCTTTTGGTTTAAATAGTTCGGTAGAGTTGTTTAAGTCTATAACAGTATCTATATTATCCGTATAATTTTTACACGTCTTTTCTTCGGAACAATGAACTATGCTATGATGGTCACCTTTCATTTTTCCATTATGATACAGATTATTTACATTAACACCACCTCCTACTTTTTTATCATTAATAAATAAACTAGAAACGCTTTCACCGCCAATCTTTTTTATTTCAATTTTATTGCTCTCATGTGGATTTATGTGAACATAATCTTTTAATACAACTTTGCTTTCAGCACATTTTTCTTCACTGCATGCATTTTTTTTGACACCCAGTTCTTTTACAATAGTTGCACCGTAATTATAGTCTTTTTTCATTTTTTTAACAAAGTGTTTTGGAACAATTTTATCCTTTAAGTATTGTTTTAGATCTTTCATTGATGAAAACGATTCATCACAATTTCCTTCTCCTAGTAAACAAACATCTCTTAAATCAGATCCCTCTACGACTTGTTTATTTATAACATCAGATATTGTGAAATTTTCGGTGTCCATTTCTACATTTATACTATCTACCCATTTTTCTAAAATTACACGGTCATTTACTGTACAATCACTATCTCTTGAACAACTAGATTGAACCTCGTGGACATTATTGTAACTGGTTGATGTAAATCTACACGAAAAATTTTTTTCTGAGTTTTCTGGGGTTTCTGAGTTTTCTGGGGTTTCTGAGTTTTCTGGGGTTTCTGAGTTTTCTTTTACTTTCAACTCGCATTTTTGTCCATCATAAGCTGAAAGATTGTACGGACACAATTCGCAACTTGGTGCAAGTACAGTAACGTGCATGTCCACCGTACTGTCGAAACCACAAATGGATGATCCAGAACCAGGATCCGGTACGTTTGTTATTTTACCGGTAGAGTTTATAGAAGTTGGAATTCCCTTTACACTTTCATAGCAATATGTTACATCTCCTTCTTTTATACAAGAACTTTTTCCAGATTTATATGTTTCACATATCTGATGCAAAGTGTTTTTATTTGTACATTCTTTTCCTGTATCTCCCTTGTAAGAATCTTGTACATGCCATTTTTTATCGAGTCCACATACAAATGTAGTGTTACACATTTCTGCAATTTCACCAAAATCTTTCGGTAAATCATAACCGAAATTTTCATAAATTGTAGATGTCGACATATTTATATAAAGTTACAAAAATTTATTGATGTTATAATTATATAATTTATTATAAAATGGATCTCGGTGAAAAACTACCATACGATTTAAAAGAATATATAGAACAAATATTAGCCTGTTGTATAATACAAAACAAATTTAGAAACCATAGATATCGACATTGTCGTCGTAAAGAATGGAGTGAACTAAGAAAATTGCTCTTAAAAAATATTAATTATAATGTTTTAGATATTCTTTATAAACATAATTGGATACTTGGTGAATGGAGAACAGAGCCAGAATCATGGATTTTTATGCTTGTTAACGAAGATGATAATTTGAAGGAAATAATAAAAGAGTGTAAGGAAAACCGTTTTTAAAATAAATATAATGAATCAGAGTTCAATGTTTTAATATTTTACCCAACTAAAATGGATCTCGTACCACTCGTTTTGCCAAATTCTCTTTTACAACGACAAGGACCATGCGAAAAAAGGCCAGATGATTTTATGGATGGTTTCGAACTTCCTGCGCATTTTAGAAAACCTTTGCATGAAGTGTATCCTGAAACGATTCACAACGATATGGAATTTTTAGAAGAAGAACATTTATATGTATCGGATATAAATGGAATGAAAATACCCGCTTCCGATTCTGTTACTAAATTTGCACACGATTATCAAGAACATTTTGATGGAAAACTTGCCATATCTTTGATGAAAAGATCAACTAAAAAAAAATGGCCCCGTTTAGAATATGTGATAAATCCACAAAAGGTTGAAAAAGATGGTTTTAAGTGTGAAATGGGTTGTATGATAACTGTTTCGGATGTTACCGTATCTGTGATGCAACCTAATAGTACGTTTGGGTTAGAAGGCGAGACCATTTATAATCTTCTTAAGCAAATTGAAATAAAAAATGATTCTGAATCTTCACAAGAAGAAGAATATTACGTTTTCGAGCGCACAATGACAGATGATGAAATATTATATAAATGGGAACGTAACGGTTTACTTAAAAGAAATATGGGTACCGCTGCACATAGGAATTGTGAACTGGCATTAGAAGGATTGCCTTATAGATGGTATGATCCAGAAATGAAGGCATTTTTTACATTCATAAAAGATTATATAATACCGAATGGGGCGACTATTATGTCAACTGAAAGAGAAATACGGTCATTTAGACTCGATATTGCAGGTAGTGTAGATGCAGTATTTAAAATGCCGGACGAGTCTATTGTTGTGGTTGATTGGAAATTATCGGACAAGCTTTACATGAACATGACCGGATTCAAAAAAATGATGGCTCCACTCAACCATTTAGATGATTGTGATGGTGCAGGTTATGCTCTTCAAACAAGTATTTATCAATACTTGTTTGAAAAAGAATATGGCTATACTGTATCTGAAAGAATTCTAGTTTCACTAAGTCCTGAAAATCCGTTTATTACATCCGTCCCTTATTTGAAAAATGAAGTAAAGTATATCATGGAAAAACAAGAAAAATTAGTAGAAGCAAGAAATAGCATACAGGGGTTTAAGTGTGAAATAACTGGTAAAACCCTTGTCAAACCTGTAAAATGTGAAGACGGAAGAACTGTATCGGAAAAAGTAGCACTTTTACACAAACTAAAGTATACTCATGATGTTGAGTTATCAAAACAACTTGATGAAGAAATAAATAAAATAATTGTTCCTGTTGTTTTTGACAATACGGGAACACAAAATTGGAAAAAAATAATGCCAAAACACGGAGGAATTAGACCATTTTCTTGAGTTTTAAGCGACTTCTTCAAATTTAGAAGAAAGAGATAATGGTTCTTCTAAATTTCTTTCAGAAACACCCAATCCTTTATCTTGAGTAACCGGTGTTTCCTGCTTTTTACTTTCATATGTTTCAGATAAACTTTCTACTTTATCTTTTTCTTCAATAGGTTTTTCGACATCTTCTAAATTTTTTTCAAATATAATGGGATCATAAATGCAAAGATTTATGTCCATTTCCATGTATAACATATATTTTGAATAAAAGTGACCTCTCCTTGTATGAGACTCCTCACTCATTTGAGGATATTGACGAGACAAATTCATCAAATCAGTAACAGAATCGACATCCATTCCAATAGTATCGGTCAAAAAATTTTCAAAAGGAATGGGTCCTGGATTTAAATTGTTATTCTCTTTAAATTGTACTAGTACATTGTTTATTTCGTTGTCTCCGTTCTCTGGGTCATTTTCATTTCTTTGTTTTTTTATTGTAATATAACTTATAATATAAAATTGTTTACCACTATCTGTATCTGTATATTTGAAATAGTAAACGGTTCCAGATCCTATACGACTTGACCATAGAATATTTTTTCCAGACTTTGTCAACTTTATGAAGCTGTTATATTTGAACCCCAAATAATAGTTATCATCTTCAACTTTTATAAAATATCTATCAAATTCGGAAACTTGCAAAGTTACTTGGGTTGATAACACACTAAATGCTTTTATATAAAACTTTTGTGCACTTTTACCAGGTTCTATGAATGTTTCTGTAAATAAAATATTACCATATGTAGTTTCGGAACGGAATACACCGTTTCTAAATATAATATCATTTTTTTTAGGTTTATGAACATTTGCTTGTATATAAGCAAATCCATCGCTTATGAAACATTCCTGTTTTTCTTCACTCAACATTTTATAGTTTTCTTCGCTTAACGTGAAAAAAGTATAGTTTGTGTCACAAACATCTTCAAATGTTTGAATGCCTTCTCCTGAAAATTCTGAGTCAAGATTTCTTGAAATGTTCTTGTAAAAATTGTAAACATTTCTTCCAATTCGAATCAACATAACAGAGCCATTTTCTGGATCTGCGTCCTGAGGGTTTACTGGCAAAAATTCCAAGTTTTCAATAAACATGACTGTTTTTCCGCTTCGAAGTTCAGCTTTTAAAAACTGTTTTTCAACAAGATTTGTCAAATCGATATAATAATCACAGTTGAAACTCTTTGTTTCGACCAAAAGTTGTTCGAGTGGTACTCTCAGCCATTTATTTATTTTCATTTCTTTGTAGAAAAAATTGTTTTTTTTAAACTGAAGTGGTTGCTTTTCCGTAACATTATAAACCTTGTACAAGTCTGTATATTGCGGAAACGTGTCAATATTTCTTCGCTCAAATGCACCCAATGCAGATTGAGATCTATAAAGAATGTCTAGTTTTTTTTTACACGACCACATTTTATTGTTAAAACTATTTTAATAGGTGACAAATTTATTATTACATTTTTTTGCAAGTTCGTACAAAAATGTTCGACCAATGTATGAAATAAAAATTAATAATATTATTTTTTTAAAAATTTTAATGATATTATAGACTATAATTAGACAGTGTTAATAATTAAGTATTTTTTAGTTGTACAAATAGATATTTTACACAATATGATCTATCTTTATACTTTGTGAAAAAAGTATACTTAAAACAGTTAAAATTGTATTTATAATATAAAAAAGGAAAAACTTTGAATAAAATACTCGTATATTGTGCAAAGAAAAGTTTTCATGTAAGTACAACCCTATAAGCGAAATATCAAACCATATTTCAAGATATACAAATTTTTTTTGGTAATAACCGTTTGAAAAACATGAAAAATAAATTTGTAATAAACTTCTGTAAATAGCAAGAAGGAAAAATATTCTCGCATGAAAATGGTGGAATGCTTCCATATAAAGTATCCAAGAATACTCTTCTATATAAAATGGTTCATATAGTGCAACAACATAAAATGGAAATGTTATACAAGCTTTTGAAAATATTATAAAACTTGTTTTAAAGTTTCTTTTTGTTAGTTCATAATCGGCATCAGTTGTATTTAGGTTTGTAGACTCTTCGTTACTGGAAATTTTAACTTTTAAGTCAGGTGATTTGCTCATTTTAATTTTAGTGTGAATTTTTTTATGATTGTACAATAAAAATGAATTTAAACGCTAAAACAAACGCATTTCCAGGAAAAAATAATTTTGTTCCAGATTCAAAAAATGTTTTGAAAATGAAAAAACTACTAGATAACTTTCCCCAACTTTTATTGAAAAAAACATTTTTCCCGGTTGTAGAAACCGAACAAAAATCCAAACATACATGTGAAAGCATTCATCATTTAGCATACGATGATGTGCCATTTAAAACACCATTGCTAATTTCTGCATTTATGATTGTTCTCAATCGTCCGATTGAGGTTTATACTTTGAAAAACAAAAACTTGGATGATTTGGAAAAAAACTTGTCAAAAGGTAAAAGTGAAACCATTCAAAAAGATGATTTTAATTCTAAAATAGTAGAATTTTTATTTGGTTCGAAAAAACCGAATAATGCACTAATTGTTGGAGAGTATAAAAAGATACCAGAAAAGCGAATAGGAGTTATGGACTTGGAACTGTATCAAAAAAATAAAAAAGTGAGACTATTAGAAAAGATTTCTTTTACAAAAACAAATTGGGGGTCTTTTGCATTTATTCAACGTAAAACTGTAAATGAAACTATGAAAGAAAACCAAACATTAATACTAAAGTACAAACTAATAAACTTGTTGTCGGCTGCTTTTGGTTTCAATGGTCTTCATGAAGTATGTCCGCAAGTTGCTGCAGCTGCAGCAACATTACAATATAGTTTAGATGTTTCAAGTAGCTTGGAAGGTGATTCTTTAGAAGTCAAAAATTCTTTTAAAGAAGCAGTGGTAGAAGAAGCAGTGGTAGAAGAAGCAGTGGTAGAAGAAGCAGTGGTAAAAGAAGCAGTGG
>MDTC01025738.1_pt1 | contig 15833 bp, 4 predicted proteins | sample 811181 | NCBI WGS metagenome assembly MDTC01 (sample SAMN05326644, study PRJNA326480) | marine metagenome | isolation source: seawater | place: Pacific Ocean: North | collected 2011
AGTACGTCGTTTCAGTGGATTTCGGTACCGGTGATCCTGTAGAGCTCTCGGAACCATTCGTTATTCCCCTTACTTCTTCCGAGATTCAGGTCCCGGTAAGTATCACAGGCGGAGCAATAAAGGGAACGGTATCGACTTCCACAGGCAGGCCACTGTCCAGTGAGGTTTCGTTTTTCTCAATCAATGGCTCTAGTGATGATTCCAATGAGGAGTGTCATGGAGTCATCACCCAACCATGTTACGTTACTCCCGATGACAGCGGTTCTTTCGAAATCGGGCCCATTGTGCCGGGGTCCTACGTAGCAGAGGTAGACGTCGATGACGATGGTTTCCCCGAGGTTTCTCAGGTATTCACATTCGAATCAGGGGGAGCATCACTGATTTCCTTCCCCTCCGAAGTCCCTAGAACCTCAGATATTACATTCGCCCTCTCTGACGATGGTGCCAGTGTAGATGACCTCCATCTAGAATTCATCCCAGAGGATCTTTCCAGAAGTTCCGTAGCTGCAGTTTTCGACAATGATACGAAGACCTACCATGCCGAGTTGAACCCGGGTATCTGGATACTAAATTACACCCTCAGTGAAGAGAAGCAACTTTGGCAGCGCATTTCAATAGGTGATTCTGACATTTCAGAATCCTTCGAGTTCCTAGTCAGCCATGTAGTAAATGGGGTAGTAATAGACAAATCAGAAAAGGGGGATGACGTCAATCCAACCTCAAGAGTAACCAATCAGGAGGTTCTTTTCCAATGGGAGGGGTTCACTCTCAAAACCACTACAGACTCATTCGGTGAATTCAGCGTCGTTCTTCCACAAGGTGCCTTTGTACACGCCACCGTGGAGAGAGTTGTTGGGGCGGGTGGATTCTTCTCCAACGGGACCAGTTTCCAAGTGGCGGAACAGATGGAAAATATAACCATCGAACTCACAGATTCAACAATGGTCCTCGGGGAAGTAAGTCTCAACCGAGAAGGAAACACGTACAACCAGGGATTCTCCGGTTGGACTCCTGTATTCGCTCAAGCAAACAACTTGGACGGAAAAACCGATGCCGTTTGGAGGGTAGAGGTGGATGATCTCGGAAGATTCGACATGCTACTACCCTTCGGCAACTGGTCTTTCACAGTCGATGCCGGCAACGAAATGTCCGCCAATGCTGTTGTCAAGGAAATCAACACCTCATCAGAGACGCTGGTCGAACTACTTGTCCTTCCAACAAACATTACCGTAGAGATAGATTTCTTCATTGACCACGAAGGAGATAATAATGCGACTAATGGGACTCCCGTTTCATATCCATTCGCGATCAAATCTCTAGCGCCTAATGGTGCAGGCTACACCGTCTTGGGAGATGGCCCTGAGTGGATAGAAACAGGATTAGCGGAAGTGTCCCTTGAACCAGGAAGGTACCGTATCTCTGTTGAGAGGGCCAACTCTTCAGCAGACGAGCCATTCGACACCCTTTATGACACCAACGAGATCTTTGAAGTTGGTATCGGCTCTCCCACAATCAAGCGCTCTGTCGGTTTCGAGCCAAGATGGTTAGTAAATATAACACTAAGAAACGAAAGCGGCCAATTACTAGAAAACCATGAAGTTAAACTTGAGAATGTCGAAAATGGTTGGATCCAAACTTTCACGACCAACGAAGATGGTATTTTGGCAGAATACATCCAAGAAGGGGAATGGATCGTAATTGTCGACGAATTCGAGACAAACACAGGGGTATACGAGGGCTTGCGAAGGGCAATTTCTTCCTCTCAATCCTCTGCAGGATCTCGGTTCTATTTCCAGACATCCGAACTTGCCACTGTTACAGTTACCCTACAGTCAACTTCCGATGCCGCATCACCCGAATCTATCGAACTAACTATTTCTTCACAGGAAGGCCTTGGATCATTCACTGCTCAGATATTGAACTTTGATCAACCACTAGAAATGAGGCTTATTCCCGGATTCTGGAACGTTGAGATTAACCAGACAAACCAGGATGGAGTTAGGACCCTATTGGAGAACACATCTCTGGTTGAAGGGGGGGCACTCGTTGGAGTCGACCATCAAGAAATCCTGGACGTGCAGAAGCTCGTTAGCATCAGTGGCAAGGTGTTCTGGGACCTCGATGATGACGGAGCACCTGGGTTCTCAGAGGGGCTCTCAAACGCAACTGTGAACATTACGGGCGACACTCTCCAACCATCTTTCGAACTAATTACCGATGGTGGTGGCGACTGGTCCGCATTCGTCCCGGTGCAAAGCTACTGGAATATCACCGTAGAGCGAGATGGTTTCGGAATCCAGAATTCCACAGTCGAAATCGCGGAAGCGCCAGTAATCGAGAATATTGAGATCTCAGCAGGGGAGGTTGAAATCTCCGGCACCATTTCTTATCTTGACCAATCTTGTATTTCTAGCGGAGAATGGCATATTCAGATGATCCCATCTCATGGCATTTCAAGAGATCGCGTAACTGTGGCTGGAAACTCAATGGGAGAATGGTCAGCCATGATCCAACCAGGTAGTTGGGTGGCAATGGCAACAACTTCATCGGAGGCTTCTGAGTGCATCGATCTAATTTCGATCGAGCTGGTTGAAGTCGGTGTTGATGGAGGGTCAGTGGAATCAGAACTCACTGTGGGCGGGACTCTAAGGCTCGACACTAATTGGTTGGACTTCGAGGGGGTTTCCCATAACCTTACCGAGATCCCTGATTATGAAATAGTAATTGAATACGGGCCAATTTCTTGGTCCGACGAGAAACTAGGGGACGATGGCGTTCTGACATTATTGGTTATGCCAGGGACAGTACAAGCCTCCAGTAGTTTCGAGCGGGACGAGGGAGGAAGGAATGTATCATACTCAGGCGGAAAGGGTATTTCAGTCAGGGCTGGACAGGTGAGCCCACTTAACACTCTAAGCATTGATAGGGTCTCCAAGCAGAGCATCACTGCCGCGGTTGATGGGCTCGATAGGGTGGAAGTTCTGGAGATAGATGCCACTTGTACCGACGACGATGACGGTGATGGTGTGATCAATGGGGAAGACTCATTCCCAACCGACTCCAATGAATGGTCGGACAATGACAATGATGGAGTTGGCGACAATGAAGACGACGATGACGACAACGACGGTTTCGATGACAACCTCGACGACTTCCCACTTGGTCAGGGGATGCCAACAAGCTCAGCATCCGGATGCCATTACCAGAGCGCTAATTTCACCGTCTCGGTTGAATACGAAGGCCACAACACATTCGACGAATACACGGTCGTCGGAACGGTTCCCGGTGCCGATGGGATGAGTTGGAATGTCCAGTTTCAGAATTCATCAGGACAATGGGTGGATTCACTTACATTCGACCTTGGTCTGACCAATTCGGACCTATCTGAAAAGATCAATGTCAGCGTGACTCCTGCCAATGTCGGCGTCGCACACCATTTCCCCGATGGTCACTTGGTCCTGATCAAGATGTCAACCGCACAAGGTTACTCCACCCAAGTTGAATTGAGAGTAGATGTCCCAGAAAACAACGGTATCGAACTCAACGAACCGGAAAACCTCTTCATCATAAAAGAGGAAACCACAGTCACTATGGAGGTTCCATTCAAGAACACTGGAAACTCAGATGAGTTGTTCTACTTCGAATTCGAAAGTTCGGAGTGGTGGGATTTCGCGGGCCCAATGACTCAACCTGCATCCCCATTCTCCGACGGGACTGCTACTTTTACCCTAATTCGTACCTCAGATCTAGAACTTCCTTCACCTTACGCCGAAGAAATTCGCTTCACTGTTTTTGATCAGGAAAACAATACTTACTCGGGCTCAACCATGTTGACGATAGACTCTCCCGAACTTTCCATAGTGGGGGACACTGCAAGGATTCTAGGAGGAAATGGATTCGCTTCTTATGGGCAAATAGAGAGCTATTCGGTAAATATTTCCAACGATGGCAATGTAGATGCTAATGATGTAATACTAGTAGCAACACTATGCTCCGACATTGGCTGCGAAAATGAGGTGGGCGTAAACTCCACATCTATTGACTCAGTCCCGGCGTTGAGTGAATCGACATTCTATATTACCATGGACTACACCCAGTTTACTGAGTCAAAGAAGTACTGGATAGTCTTCTCAATAGATGGCGAAATCCTAGATGATCAGGCAGAGTCTTGCACTTCATCCAAGTCAGAAGGGAAGGCATCCTGCGTCTTCGAGGCCCAGTTATGGACCAGCTCTGAGGAGAATGACAATCTGAAGTATCTGGCCTACTTATTCCTCATAATGTTGATTGCAGCACTACTTTACTTCACCAGAAGGCCTGGAAGGCGAGTCAGCGCCCCGTTCTAATACTACTTACCCCAGCGCCCAATGGAGACAAACATGCGTGGCATCTCACGTCTCGAATTGATGCCAGAACCAGAAGATCCCAGCCTACTAACGGCCGTAGACAGGGATGCACCCGGATATTCCGGGGAATCTTACGGGATAAGTGACGAAGAAGCTAGGAGGCTAAGAGGGCCCATGGGGCCAATTGTGAGATTCTTATGGCCGTGGGGAGCAGTGGGATTCTCCGCAATAGTCGCCTCCATCTTGCTTCTATATCCCTCGATATACTCACTTATTGGTGAGGTTCTGGATTCCGAGTGGGCATTCGAAGATAGTGGGATTAGAGATCTACAGGAATCTGGAATCCTGGGTGAAGGGGTCAGTGTTTGTATGGTAGACACCGGAATAGATACATCACACCCCGATCTATCGCATCTAAAATTATCCGGATTCCGAGATTTCTATAGTGAACAAGACTACCCAGTAAGGGATATTGGGACAAATAGCCACGGCACTTTGATGGCCGGCCTTCTTGCAGCGAATGGCTCATTCAAAGGGGCAGCTCCCGGTGTCTCACTTTCGATTGCGATTTCCTTGGGGCCAGACGGAAAGTCTGCAAATGAGAGGATGGTTTCTCAAGCGATTAGGTGGTGCCGAATTTCTCAGGACTCGGACATAATTTCACTGAGTCTCGGAACTGCTCCTGGGTCCAGCTTCTCAATATCATCCGATACCCTCGATGCAGTCAAAGAGGCATTAGATGCCGGGATTTTCGTAATTGCAGCAGCCGGAAACAGCGACACAAAACAGAACCTCTCCGACGTATCCTCTCCTGCCAGCCTATCTGGTGTTATTGCCGTTGGAGCTCATGATAGAAACGGAGAACCATGGAGGGATAGTGCAGAAGGCTCACTCTACGACCCAGAAACTGGTGCGGAACGAACATTTCCAAATCAGAAACCAGAAATAATAGCCCCCGGGGTTGACCTGTGGTCTTGTAGGGACAGTAACAGAGACCCTCCTTATGCATTCTCAACTGGGACTAGTGACTCTACGGTTCTGGTGACCGGGGCCCTCGCTTTGATACTCTCAGTTTACGGGGAGGATATCGCAGGAGAAAACGGCATCATCGACGAACAAGAAATGGAATTAGTCAAGGTCGCGCTTGCAAACTCAGCTAGAAGCGACTCAACACAATCCGAAAACCACGACCAGAAGCGAGGCTATGGCCTACTCGATGCCCATGAATGGTCTAGGCAAGTAGAAATCGAATTCGGAATAGGGCAGTAGAACATATCTTTTGCCGATCATTGATGAAACTCCTTTGCCCTATGGTTAAATTGTCTAGATGTAGTCCGATGGATAATGGCGCGGGAAGGTAAATTGAGGTCTTTCTCTTTAACGGCCCTATTCTTGATGAGCATATTACTTTCTCTGGCCTTGCCAGCAGGCACAGTTTCCGCATCGAACGAGACAACTGCAGGGACAATTACCGGTACTGAGACTTGGGCAGGCATACACACTCTGACCGGTGATGTAACTATAGCCCCCGGTGCTAAATTGATAATCAACCCGGGAGCTACAATTGAGTTCCCTAACGGCACCCATCTAGATGTGAGGGGGAGCCTCTGTGCCGGCGTCTCTTCATGCGGCGCTTCATCAAATGCAGGTCCTGCTATGAGAATTACACTGAAGTGGAGTGATCCTGCCAACGGGAGTGCAATAGGCGAATGCTATGGCATGAGTTCCGGTAATCAAGAGATATGGATAGACGACCCCTCATGCAGCGAAGGGGTCCTCATGCGCAGCTCGATTGATCTTTCTGAAACTGGCCTCAGGTATGTCACATTCGACAGCGCTTGGGGGATTCCCCAGTTTGTCTCTGCTGTAGGCGAGTTCCGCTACGGCGCTCTCGTTTTGGATGGTGCTAGCCCCACTCTTACCGAACTTTCATTTAATCAGATTAACACTTCTAGTGTCTTGACTACCAACCTAGCCCAACCAACTTTCAATGGAGGGGAATTCGTAGTAGGTAATGACGAGAGTAGGAGTATTGTGGGGGCAGCACTACAGATATACTCTTCAGGGTCATCAGTCAGCCCATTCGTCCTTTCTGATATTTCCCTTACTGGAACAAACAACGGTTGTGAAAATAGAGACGGCGGGAGGAGTACAATTTGGGCTCAGGACTCGTTTATCGAGATAGATAATGCTGAGATTTCTTCAGGAGATTTCGGAATAGGTCTTTGGACATCCGCTGGAAGTGTTACGAACACGCAAATAAATGTCAACTGCAATGGCATAGATCTCAATGGAAAGAAGGCAGTAGGGGGGACTTCATTCGACTTCCACATATCCGAAAATGAAATCACTACGGCCGACGGAGCAGGTGTTTTTGCAGCAGCCGGGTCACTGGTGAAGTTGACAGACAACGATATTAGCGGTGCAGCATCTGGTTCTGGGATTGTTATTTACAATAGCGAGGCACATATTCACCAAAACGAAATTGGCCCAATAGGTGGCTACTTCGGGCTGTGGTTGGGTGGTTCCTACGATGTTATCGCAGAGAATAACTCAATTTTCGAAACTTCGCTGACACCAGTAGTTGCCGGCATGTACTCAAATGCCATTCAAGCCGCATCTAGGCTATATCTCGCAAACAACTCAATTTCCTATGATGGGACTGGGACATGTAGCAGTCAAACCAACTGGGGGGGCGCTTTTTCTTGTCCGGTATTGCATGCATACGTCACAGGGGTCACCATGTATGACAACATCATTACAGCAAGTGGTACTGCCGATGGAATTAGAGCAGTAGGGTCCCTTTTGGACATCCAGCGGAACTCATTCGATGTCCAGAAGACGGGTGCTGTGATCAAGAATTACGACAGTGGCTCTGCAGGCTCGCAGCAATTCGGATCACTCGCATACTTCGCCGAAAACAACTGGAATGGGGCCGAGGCAGTGTACAATGTGACAAAAAGCTCCGTCACCGCTCAGTCCGAGTACATCCCCGCAGCCCCTAGCGGAGAATTCCCTGTCCGGCTTTCTTGGCCGGATCAGGAGGCATGGCCGGACAACCAATTCCAGGGTGCGATTATTCCAACGCCAGTAAAGGATTGCAATAATTGTCAGAACATGACGCCGAGGAACTTTCCCTTGGGGGTTAGTATGGACAACAACTCAACTGTATTCACATTCGCAGATCTGACGAACTTGGATCTGTCCAAGGTAAAGATAGCAACACAGCCAACACACTTCGCAGTTCAGGTCAGCAGGGCCGAACTAGTCAGGTTCCAGACACTTATTGAAGGCGAAAAGGTAAGCGATGCCTTGGTCCTCGTAGAGGATGCACTAGGAAATGACCTGTATCGTATCAACACCGGAGGAGATGGCTTCACACCATGGGTAGCCCTGCCCTCTAACTTCCATCTTGACTTCAGAGGACTAGAAGGGGGGGATAATCCGGACGGTTTCGCTGACGATGAGTATGAGGACTCTTGTTCAGATGGGATCGACAACGATGGTGACCTCGCCATTGACACCGCAGATTCCAGTTGCGATCACTCAGCAGGAACTAGGGAACTTTCAATGTACAGGTACACTGCCTATAGATTCGGATATGGATACTTCTCAGGACAGTTCACCCTTGAGGAAAACTCCTTGGAGGTGTCTGCAAACCTTGAGAATGAAGCTCCGACAGTCATGGTCACGCAGAACGAAGGGCACTCTTTCAGAAGGGTGGTCAACATCACCGGTAGTGCTCACGATGGAACATTGGCCTTCAGTTACCTTACTGATGAGAGAGCCCAATGGGATCAAGGTGGATATGTCCATTCCGTCCAAGTTAGAAACCCCTTCACTGGCTCTTGGGAATCCGCCGAGTACGCTGTCGATACAAGCGGTGCAGATGAGGGCAAGGTCACTCGCTTCAACAGGCCCTTCAGCTCTTGGTACTACAATTTCGACATGTCCGGGCTCGCAGCGGAAGGGGATTACACATTCGAATTCAGGGCATTTGATGGGATTGACTACAGTCCTGTTGTTTCGAGGACAATCAAACTCAATACCCAACCACCCAGCATATTCGTCACCACTCCCAGCTCATTCTCCTCTCACGATGAAGGATCTGTAGTATTCGATGGCTATTCCCAAGATCCATATGGGTGCCCTGAAAATTGCAACATCGATATCGGCCTGGTGTACATGCAGATTTCGGGGCCAAATTACCAAGTAACTAGTCCCGTTCAGACCAACGCAGATGGAACTTGGGATTGGACATGGGACTTTAGCACCCGACCCAGGGAACTATCCACCTACACTTTCACAATTTGGGCATCTGATTCAGATTTCTGCAATGAGGATGTAGACGAGTGCCAGCCCGTAATCCTGACCCTAACAATAGACAATAGGAATAGTCAGCCCACGATTAGCGTCAATGAGCCAATCTCAGGAACGAGAATCTACTCTGCAGTGGATACTGTCCTTTCGGGAGTTGCTAGGGACTTCGATGGAGGGGTAACGAGAGTAGATTTGGAAGTAAAGGATGTATCAAATGACTATGTCTCAGTGTTCGAGACTAGCACCAGTGAATTCACCGAAGATGGAATCTGGGAGATAGAGTGGGATACAACACAACTTCGTCACGATGCAGAATATCTGCTAAGATTCCGCTCTTATGACGGGATCGACTACAGCAGTTGGTCCGATGTAACAATAGTGGCCGACAACCCTCCAAATGCTGGCAATAATCAACCCGAATTTGACTCATCCGGCTGGCAAAGTGAAATCACACTTTATTGCGACTCAGAATCAAACTCTGTTGACAAGTGTACAACAGCTGAGATAGACCTGAAGGAGTATTTCTCCGACGTAGACAATGACATACGGTTCATCTCCGTTTACAATGATGCATCAATAGGATCCGACGACAGATACCCGCTTGTAGTAGGCGTTGGAACAGATGGGATTGCTCGCTACGACCCTGCTGATATGCTGTTTTTCGACGATGACATAGATAATTGGACTCTGACCAATGTGATTTTCATCGCCACCGATGCATGGGACTCGCGAGTCAACTCCAATCCCGTCACATTCCGGGTCGTGCCTCTCCAATTCACGATTCAGGAACCTGAACAGTCTTGGGTAGAAGTGGATGAAATGGCAATATATTCCGGAATCGGCCTTCCCGGGAAGCAAGTTTCAGTGGTGATAGGGGGGAATCCAGTCAACAACACAATAGTGTCCGAAGACGGAACATGGGAGTTGGGAATACCAGCCTCAAGAATAAAGGGGGACTTCTCGATACCAGAATTCGTCTACGCAGGACAATCCACAGAAGTTAGTGCCATCAGTAAGGGGGAGCCAACAACCGACCCAATTAACTGGGGGATGATTGGGGCAGTTTCCGTTTTGGCAATTCTGTCCTTGGCCGCACTAGCATACTTTGCCGGATTCATAGGTATTGAGTTTGATGAAGAAGACGATTACAATAAGGTAGACCATGAGGATAGCAAGACCCCTGCTCAAATTCCTAATGACTTTCGAGAACAGGAAGATCTGAGCACCCTGGAGCGGTATGATGATCATCCCGGTTGGCTTTGGGACGCATCATCCGAGGAATGGGTACCAGATCCGGATTTTCAAGGATAATGTAGATTACAAGTTCTACTAACATTTGTATATTGAGTGAGATTGTGTTGGTTATATGGCATCGAGCGCTTCCTCACGTCCAGGGGTCCAGGAGAGAATTTTCCTGCACCTTAGTGACTACGTAGATCATAGCGACAAGGTCGAGGTGCCATTTGCATTGTCTCAGATGGGAATAGCCAATGCAGTGTCAATCGCTCGCTCCAATGTCCCTAGGGCAATTTCTGGAATGAAGGAAGCTGGGCATCTTATCGAGAGACAGGCACACGTAACCGGCGTATCTAGGAAAAGAAAGGCATACTTTCTAACCGATGAGGGTGCCAAGGTAGCGCACGAGATCTGGGAGAGGATATCAGTAACTAACGTGAGAGTAGTTTTCTCTGACGGCCGTTCCGAAAACATATCACTGTCAGAAGCCATAGAAACTACAGAATTACCTCTTCGGCATGTCGATATGTTGCGATATATGGATGATTCAGGAACTATCGATCTATCAGGCCTGACTCCCGAGTTGGTTGAAAGGGATCTTTCAAAACACATTGAGAAGCAATTAGTATCATACCTCAACGATCTTCCACGAACTAGGAGATTCTATGGGCGAGAAAGGGAGCTAGATGTCATGGCAAATCTACTGGAAGCCAAGTCAGCTTCAATCCTTGTCCCTGGTATAGCCGGAATCGGAAAGACTTCCCTTTCTACAAAAATACTAGACAGGTTCACTCACAGGAGGAACCTCCTCTATCACCGATGCCAGGATTGGGAGGGTTCTCGAGCATTCCTAGAGGCATGTGCAGAATGGCTCTCTGCAGTAGGAAACAACGATCTCTCGGACTATCTCTCATCATCTCCAGTACCTCAAACCAACATGGCTGTAAATCTGATAGCTGCTGGATTGTCCGATGCTCCATCATTGATTGTTATAGACGACCTGCATAAGGTGGGAGATGAAACCCTCTACTCGATTCTCAGGGAACTCACTCTGAGGATTAACACTCTAAAGGAAGTTGGACTGGTAATGTTCTCACGATCATTCAGGATGGTAGTCCCTGAATCTGACCAAGCGGGTAATATCGTTACCCTGGTAATGCCGCTTCAGGGTTTGGATGCCGAGTCTAGTAAACAGATCCTGACGGCGATGCCAAAAATAGATCCAGACCAGTTTACTCACATCTATTCGCTATCCAGGGGGCACCCTCTGATACTAGAGCTGATCAATAGGGGAAACGTTGCCGAGACATTCCATGCGACACTGGAGGCATTCGTGGAAAAGGAAATTTTCAGCAGACTCTCGGGGCCAGAGAAACGCCTTCTAGGTGCTATTGCAGTTTTCCGTGAGCCTATTCCGGTGCAAGCAATTCACCAGGTCGAGGGAAGTGTAGATCTACTCGACGACTTAGTAGAGAAGGGCCTTGCGCGCCAATCTGATGCTGAGAATTTCGATGTTCACGACCTCGTTCGTGAGTTCCTATTGAGATCAATGGACGAGGAGATGAAGACTTCCCTCCATGCCGCTGCTGTGAATTGGTATAGGGAGAAGAAGGATGACGCTGCAGACAGAATTGAGTTCCTCTACCATCTCAGTCATACTGGGGACGAGGACGGCATTGCAGAGGTACTAATTTCAGAAGGGCATGGTTTGGTCAGCACAGGACACACGGAATTACTTGCCATTCTAAATTCCCTAGAAAGCAGCGATTTTGATACTAAAAGCAGAGGCCTAATTGGGGAATTAAAGGGAGATATTCTGACTATCCAAGGGAGATGGGATGAAGCTGAAGAAGAATACGATGCTGCTACAAAACACATCGTTGGAGGGCCCCCGGGACACGAACTTGCTCGTCTTCTTTCTGCGAGGGCGGATATCGCCGTAAAGAGAGGGGCAATGGAAGATGCTCTAGAACTACATCGAAAAGCCTTAGAGATTCAAATTGGGATTAGGGATGCAGTCGGGGCAGCAAGGAGCTACAACAACATGGGGCATATATTCCGCCGGAGGAGAGACTCACGAAGGGCCCTGGAGGTTTATGGGAATGTCGAGGACCTTCTGGAAAAAGAGAAAGATCCAGGTTTGAACGACGCCAGAATCAGGCTAGCATCAGCTTTCATAGAAATGGGGGAGTTTGACAGGGCAAGGGAACATGCCCTTTTTGCCTATGAGGATACCAAGGATTCGAATCAAGATTTCCTCCATGCTAGGTCACGTGCAGTCTTAGGGAGATATTATGCAAAGATGTCGGACAACGACCTTGCACTATTCCATTACTCGGGTGCACTGGAGACTCTCTCCGATCAAAACGACCCTCAGAGCACTGTTGAGGTTGAGATGCTTCTAGGACAGGTGCTAATTGATGCGGATCGAAGGGATGAGGCTGCAGAGCACTACCTCAATGGTCTAGCAGTCGCTGAAGCGAACGACTTCCGAATGCTTCAGGGGGAGTTACTAGCAAGGCTCGGAGAGGTCGAGCCCGATCGATCTCAGAGGATGGATTACCTGCAGAGGTCCCTTTCTCTCTTCCGAGATCTAGGCGCCGTAGGAAGGATGAAAGAAGTACAAAACTCAGTACACAGAGCGGTTATGGGGAGATAGTCAAGCAGCTACAATACTATTGGGCTCGGACTGCCCCGTCCAATAGCTAAATTCAGGACCCAATTGCTTAGAAATAGAGATATTGCCTGAAAACTCGTCGCCAATTGCCATCAGAACCTCACTCTCGGCCAAATGGGGGGCGTTATTTTTCTCAGAAAGGTGACACAAGACAATACTCTCCAAATCTTCGTGCAATACTTCCAGTAGTATGTCCCCCGCTTGCCTGTTTGAAAGATGACCACCTCTGCCTGTAATCCTTCTCTTCAAAGATTCCGGATAAGGGCCGCTGACTAGCCTTTGATGGTCGTAGTTCGCTTCAATAGAAATGTGCTTGCAACCAGATAAATGTTTGATTAAGTCTTGCGGGGCTTCTCCCAAATCAGTTACGATTGCAGCTCGATCTCCGCCTCCATCGCTAGCAATCAGGGCGACATTATCCGCATCGTCGTGAGGTACAGGAACTGGCAACATGCTGAGATCCGTAGAGAACTGCACTCTCTCTAGATTTCCAAAAATCTCACATTCTTCTACTAAATCCCAACCCATTTTTGTGGCAGTAGCTAGGTTGCAAAATAGGTTCGAACCCCATTTCTTAGATGCTCTGAGTGCCGAACCAGAATGATCCTTGTGATGGTGTGAAACGACGATAGAATCAATAGAATCGGGCGCAAATCCTGCGATAGCAAGCCTCTTCTCAGTTTGTTTCAGACTGAAACCACAATCCACTAAAACATTGCACTCCCCAGAACTGAAAATGGTGGCATTCCCGCGACTTCCTGAACCCAGGTGAGTAATCCCAATGCCCATCAATTCATACGCGAACCCAGACGACCTTTCAACAAATCCATGCCTATAGTAAAATAATTGCTATTTTCAAACTACCAAATTGTTTCTAGCTCAACTAACGGCATATGTCCGAACGACGCTCCATCACCATGATAAATCTCTGAACCCGGGATTTTGCATAGAGGTGTGCGAATGCGTAGGAAGCAAACTGCTTTACTAGTTACAATGTTGATTTTCTCTAGCCTTGTATTCGTCTCCCAGACTCGTCCTCAATCTCCAGTATCTTCCACCGACCCAAATCTGGCAGAGGGGTCCGAATCTCCAGTTACCGATCAAGATGGAGACTTAATGCCGGATCTATTTGAGGTTATATTTGGAGAGCCTGTAGAGATCGAAACAGCATCATTCCAGAGCACAATACCGGGCCTAGATCCATCCGATTCTACTGATAATTCAACCGATTATGATAGAGATGGATTAACTGCGTTGCAAGAATACTGTTGGCCTTATACTTTGGATAAGTGCTTTGAAGACCGCAACACATTGACAGGAAAATCTCCAGAGGAAAGTGAATCAGGATTGCGGGAGTATCTCGACCCAAGATCTTCGGATACTGATGGCGACGGCTTACCTGATGGGTATGAGGTACACATGTGCACTCTGGGAGGACTCTACAAAAAAGATCCAAACGACCCTCTGAACTCAAACAATTTCTGGGAATGCAGATACTTCGATCCCCTAGACCCTAGTGATATCAACATAGACTTCGACAGATGTGAGGCAGACTTCAGTTGGGGTTGCGGAGATGGATTCGATTTCAATAGTGATGGAACAATAGATCTAGGAGAAATGTTCACCAATGTAGAGGAGTACTCCCTCGGAACTCCTGATGATTGGATCACCGAGCGAGATGGTCTCTGGTGCTGGGGTTCGATTCAAGGACTAACTGAAGACTCTTGTCAGACACAGTTTGAGAGGCCAACCGGAGAATCTGGTTGGATGGGTTCCGACCCTAGATTCTCTGACTCAGACTTCTTCTTCTGGGACGAAATATCACACTCTCCATTGGAAGTTCTGGGAGATGGAATTCCTGATGGCTGGGAGGCTCAATATGGGCTCGACCCTCTAAATTCCAGCGATGCTATTATCGACAGTGATCAGGATGGTTGGGACAAAGATAAGGATGGCTTCATTACACAGGATGTAACAATTGGGACATCTCTGTGGGGGGAGTCATTCAGCAATTACGAGGAGTACTCCGTGGACTTCGATGAAAACGCCGGAGTAACCCCGGGAGTAAGAGGTATTGAGATTTCTTCTGATTCCCAAAACATCGTAAATTTCGATCATTCAACAGCAATTGGACTAGTCGATTCTGCTGTACATAGTATTATTTCAGACCAACCAAGAGAGAGGTTGTTGGTCGGAAGTAAATATGGAATTACAGCATTAGAACCATTTAGGGGGATTTCCACCACATTCGAATTCTCTCCGGGAATAGAGTTGTACACGATGGAGAGGAACTCAGTCGGAAGCATAGATTTCCTGATGCTAGGTTCAAACATAGGTTTGCACACTGTAATTCTAGAAAACGGACTTCCGGACATGGGAACAATCACTACCCATGAATTGGGAGAAGCTACCGTCCTATTCCGACTCGCCTCTGAATCATTCGATCCGGGAATCTTGATTATGGGCAAGGATGGGGCATGGAGGGCAACTTTCTCGGATGAAGAACAATCCCTATCGACTTCTGAAATAACATTCGTCGAATCCCTATCGTCAATGCTAAGGGAGTCAAACGCTACAGCGACTTCTGCAGGTCACGCCAAGATATTTGGAAGAACCCCGATTTTGCTAATCGGGACTGATTACGGCCTAATTGCCTGGAATTCTACAGACGGATCTGACAATAATGGAATGCCCTGGTGGGTCTTCACAAGAAATAATGCCGATAAATTCGTTAGCCCAGATATTCTGGATTCTACTAAGACTTCATCAGTCAACTCAATATTGGTAGAAATTTCAGAACAAGGCTCCGACGATGTTTGGCTTGGCATGGGAGGTGGACTCCATCTGATAACAATGGACCTATTTATCTCCCAGCCAAGGGAGTCTATCGGCAATGATAGGATGCTAAACCTGGAGGGTCTTCTAACAGGTGCAAATGATGTACGCTCCATACTTTCCCTGCCGGGGATGATGGTCCTGGGTTCTGCGGATGGAACTTGGTGTCTAGAGGGGGGCTCGGATGGGATTCTGGATATTCGTCAGAATCAGACAAACATACCTGGCCTGGTCTCCTCTCTAACCACTCTGGAGAGAGATGGACAAACATGGGTCTTCGCTGGAATATCGCCCGGGAGATTCATGAACATAGCTCCGATGAACCCCCATTCCCATGATTCCGATCTTGATGGCATTCCTGATGGCTGGGAGTTCGCTTATGGCCTGGATCCAACAGATCCATTCGATGCCACGAGGGA